>WNFI01033594.1_pt1 | contig 18050 bp, 16 predicted proteins | sample 5400471 | NCBI WGS metagenome assembly WNFI01 (sample SAMN13153348, study PRJNA577476) | soil metagenome | isolation source: 100 cm saprolite on Douglas fir-dominated hillslope | place: USA:California | collected 2013-09-17 | reverse complement strand
ATCCAATCCGGGATCACCGAGCACTGAAACTCAATGAAACCTTGGCTCGGAAGATTGTAGTAGGACTGCTGCGCCGCGCGGAGTATCTCTCGTTTGTCGATGCCGATTCCGCTTGGGGCAAATGGAGAGCCGTACAGAAGCGCGATGACCAATAGCCTTACAATTTTCAAGTGGCGCATATTGCCTCAGGAGGTTGATTCATGCCTGCACTATCCTAATTCGTATGCAGAATTTAGACGAAGAAATCTTTCGGCAAGCGCCACTATATCCCATTCAACCAGGCCGATACAGACCGGGCGCTGACAATGAGGTTGGTCCTACTGTAAGCTACTCATTCTTTCGGACTCAGTCGATGTGGGATCTCTGCACCAACGCCCTCGATACCGCCAAGCTGCGCGGCGCCGCCTACGGAGACGTCCGCGTCATGCATCTGCGCCAGCGCGACCTCACTACAAAGAACGGTCAGGTTGGCACGCTGTCACAAAGTGAATCGATCGGCCTCGGCATTCGCGTCCTGGCAAACGGTGCCTGGGGTTTCGCTTCCACTGATCGATTGACGCGCGATGGCGTCGCAGCTTGCTCAGCACAAGCCGTTTCCATCGCGAAAGCTTCCGCGCTCGCAAAACGCAGCGAAGTCGTGATGGCCCCGGAAAAAGCTTACGTGGATAGCTGGCAGAGCCCCTTCCGCAAAGACCCCTTTGAAATTCCTCTCGAAACACAACTCGCGCTGCTCCTCGCGGCCGACGCCGAAATGCGCCGCGTCAAAGGCGTCACGCTCACTGAAACCGACATGCAGTTCCGCAAGATCGACTCCTGGTTTGCCTCCAGCATCGGTTCTCGCATCCACCAAGGCAAAGTAATCTCCGGCTGCGGCATTGCCGCCACCTCGTTTCAGGGCGAAGAAATTCAAAAGCGTTCTTACCCCAATAGTTTTGGCGGCCAGCATGCCCTCCAGGGCTACGAACTTGTCGAATCCCTCGACTTGCTGAAAAACGCGCCGCTCATCGCCGAAGAAGCCGCCGCGCTCCACAGTGCCGCTCAGTGCCCGGAAAAAATCGGTACCCTCGTCCTCGGTGGCGCTCAGCTCGGCCTGCAGATCCACGAATCCATCGGCCATCCCATCGAGTTGGATCGCGTCCTAGGTCAGGAAGCCAATTTTGCCGCTTCGCTTACGACGACGAAGGCGTTCCTGCGCAGTGCACCGACATCATCAAAGACGGCCAATTCCGCGGCTATCTTTCCAACCGCGAGACCGCCCATCTAGTCAGTCTCGATCGCTCCTCGGGAACCATGCGCACCGAAAGCTGGAACCGCCTCCCCATCATTCGAATGACCAACGTCAGCTTGCTCCCCGGCACCTGGGACTACGACGACCTCATCGCCGACACCGACGACGGCATCCTCATGGAGACGAATCGCTCCTGGTCCATCGACGACCGCCGCTACCAATTTCAGTTTTCCACGGAAATCGGATGGGAAATCAAGGGCGGGAAGAAAGTTCGCATGCTGAAGAATCCCAGCTACAGCGGAATCACCACCGAGTTCTGGAATTCCTGCGACGCCATCTGCAAATTCGATCACTGGGCTTTGTGGGGCACGCCGAATTGCGGAAAAGGCCAGCCCATGCAGACCATGGGGACGGGCCATGGTGCTTCGCCGTCGCGCTTCCGCAACGTGCGTATCGGTACGGCTTTCTCCAACCAATGAAGCCGGCGGCCAAGTCGAAGAAGTCAGCAACGGCGGCACGTGCGAACTCGCCGGAACTGCTCCCTGAGCGCGAGCTTCGCCGCATCGTCGTCTCGGTTCTTCGCCTAGCCAAATCCACCGGAGCCGAAGAAACGGAAGTCCACGTTGACGAAGTGGCGAACGCTTTGACCCGCTTCGCCAACAACGCTATTCACCAAAACGTCGCCGAGCATGGCCTGACGATTTCCATTCGAACGGTCGCAGACGGCCGCACTGCGCGCGCCACCACCAATCGCATTGACGAAGACTCTCTCCGTGCCGCCATCGAAGCGTCTCTCTCCCTCGCCCACAGCCAGCCGAAGAATCCGCGTCTCCTTCCCATGCCCGCGAAACAGCGCTATCGAAGCGTAAGCCGTTTCATCAAGCCGACTGCTGCTCTCTCCGCGGAAGACCGCGCCCGCACGGTCCGCCGCGCCTGCGATTTGGCCATCAAGAATAGCCAGATTGCCGCCGGAATCTACTCGAACGGCCAAAGCCAGTCCGCTCTCGGAAATTCCCGTGGCCTCTTTGCCGCCTATCGCGAAACGCACGCCGAATTTTCCATCACCATTCAGGAAGGCCCCGCTGCCAGCTGGGCCAAAGCCAACTCCGCCGACGTCCGCGCTTTCGACCCGCAGAAACTTGCGATGCGTGCCTGCGAAAAAGCGCATCTCGCCGTCAACGCCCGCGAACTGGCCCCCGGCCGTTACACCGTGATCCTCGAACCCGCCGCCGTGCTCGATCTCGTCGGCTTTCTTTTTTACGATTTTGCCGCTACCGCCCTCGAAGACAAACGCTCCTGCCTCAACGACCGCATGGACAAACAACTCTTCGGACAAAATATTTCCATCACTGACGATGTTTACCATCCACTGCAACAGGGCGCGTCTTTCGATGGCGAAGGCCTCCCGCGCCAGCGCGTTCAATTGGTGGACCGCGGCGTCCCCGAAAATCTTGTTTACTCTCGCGTCGCTGCCAAAGCCGCAAGCCAGCAGCCCACCGGCCATGGTTTCGCCCTCCCCAATGAATATGGCGAAGCGCCCATGAACCTCGTCTTCGGCGGGGGCAATTCCTCGCTTGAAAAGATGGTCGCCTCCACCGAGCGCGGCCTGCTCGTCACTCGTCTCTGGTACATCCGCGAAGTTGACCCCTACGAGAAAGTCATGACCGGGATGACCCGCGATGGCCTGTTTCTGGTCGAGAATGGACGCGTTACCGGCGCCGTACGCAACTTCCGATTCAATCAGTCGCTCATCGAAATGCTCAACAACGTGGAACTGCTCGGTCCCGCCGTCCGTGCCACCGGCGAAGAAGCCTTCGAGATGGTCGTCCCCGCCATGAAGGTCCGCAATTTCCATTTTTCGGAAGTCACCAAGTTCTAGCCCGGTTTTTCAAGCGCGAACGGATCTATGGAAATTGCAACCGTATCCAGTAGGGATAGGACGTCAGTTTCCGACATGTGGAATTGAATCGGTAAGTACAAGCGCGTTTCCCGGTACTGATTCGCACGGCCGCTTAGCCCAGTGCCGTGACAGGCTGCGTGAACAGGTTTTACAACAACTTACAAGACACGCGGGGATTGCCAAACGCCGCGCAAGTCATATAAGAGATACAAACTGTGCGCTGGGTTGTGCGGTAGGAATTCTTGGGGAAAACTGCACTGAACGCTACCTTGCATGGCAGTGATGCAGGTTCAGAACGCGCCATGGTTGCCATGCTTCTCTGGTGCGGTCTTCGGCGGTCCGCACTCCTGTCCGTGACTGTGAAGACAATCCAGCAGCCTCAAGCACCATTGTCAAGCAGCTCCGCAAAGAGAATTAGTGAGAAAAATCTGTAGTTTCATCACTTTTTACTCTTATGTACTCTCGCTCGAGTGCCCGCAGGCGCTTTCCTCTTCAATTTGATCTGATTGTAATCAACGGCGGCACGGACGATATTTTTTAGAGCACGCTCATTAATCTTATCGCCCTCGAAAAAATCGATCGCTCGCCAAGCGTTGCCTTGGAGGCCCGCGTTGAAGAGCTTGTCAGGATCTGGGAGGCTCGCGCCGTGGGAAAAGGTAAGCTTCACCTTATCTTTGTGGGCATTGCCGACCGCTATCATTCCGTCGCGCGACCACACTGGGCTTCCCATCCACTTCCATTCCTCGATGATCTTGCGGTCGGCCTCAAGGATGCTCTTCCGGATGTTCGCCAACGTTTTGCCACGCCAGTCTGTGAGTCTTGCGATCAGTTCGTCGATTCGTTCCAATGGATTCATTGGGTTTTATGCCTTCAATTCTGTTCTCTTCGAAAAAAGTCGTCGAAGGAGATGGCCTTTCCACATCCAAAGTCCCGAAAGTACAAGTACAGGCACGAAGACAAACCGAGTAGGGGGCGCGTAGTTTGGGATTTGTTCAAACGGACTATAAATATATCCGATTATCGGAATGGCAAGGATAACGTGAATCCAGCGAACAATCGAACGTTTGGTGGCATCTTTCATGATTAATCTGTCCTCCCTTTATCGGTGATACTGCGTCATTCACGCTGGCCTATCGGCCGAAGATGCGCGGTTTGTCTAGGAAACAGCAACGACCATGACAGTGGCGTCGTCCTCAAACTTGCCGCCGCAGAAATCAGTGACGCGGTCCAGCAAGCAACGGTGAAGGGCCTCCGCCGACTGTTGACGGTTGCAGCGCGCGGCCTCGGCCAAGCGCTTTTCGCCAAACTCCTCGCCGTTTCTATCCGCCGCCTCGCTCAGGCCATCTGTAAACATTACCAGACGGTCTCCGGGCCGCAGGTCGATCTCGCCTTGATCGTAAACACACTCCTCGAAAGCACCCACGATCAGGCCGCCTTTTTCCAGGCGTACCTGAACCCCGTCTTCCCGGGTCAGAACGGGTGCGTTGTGTCCAGCGTTGGCGTACTGCAGGGTTTTGCGGTTGACATCCAGCAGGCCATAAAACAAAGTGATGAACTTCAGAGCGGCTGGCATTCCCTTGCCGGACACGTCGGCGATGCAGAGCCCTAGCCGACTAGCGCCAAATTTGAAGACATCAAAATAGTCGCCTCCGACGATTCGCGCCGGCCGCCAACTACCCGAAATTTCCAGACCCGGCATCTGCGGAATTTCCGTTGGCATGAGTGCCTGCTGGATTTGTTTGGCCTCCTCGTACTCTTGAGCCTGTTTGCGAAGACGCAAACTGGGTGTTTCAATACCGAATTGCCGGGCGTACTCCGAGTTGAGCCGAGGCCAATCGAACTTCATGGCCTCGGCGCCGACGATGCGACCGATGGGGGTTCCGATGAGAAGGCGATCCAGAACTTCGAAACAAATGTGCCACCCGGCAGCACCCATGGAGATGAAGCCGCGATCGATGTTGTGCCACAGCGTTAGGCGCGTCCCGCTTCCAAAGGCTTCGAGTTCCCACCGGATATCCTTGTCCCCCCAGTTGTACTCAAGCACCTTGGGAGCGTCGGCTCGCGTCACGGTTGTTTCGGAAACCTGCGGCTTGGGCGCTCTCACAGTGGTGAGCTTCACCGTGGTTCCAACTGTACCCAAGCTCCCATCGACGTCGAAGGGCGCCCACTCGCGCAGATGTGCTGGGTCGGTCAGCGCCTGCCAGACTTTTTCCGGCGAGTGGCGCAGCTCTCTCACAAGAATGAGCGTCCACTTCTCTTCTCCTTAGCCTCAATAGCGTGCCAGCTGCGTGAGCTGAATCAGGTTGCCGCAGGTGTCGTTCAGCATCGTAATGGTTGAGCCGGTCACGTCCTTGGGGGGCATCGTGAACTCGGCGCCGCGCGCCTTAATCCGCTCGTAGTCGCCCTTGACGTCGTCGGTGAAGAACATCGCCGCCGGCTGACCCTGTTGAAACATCGCCTGCTGGTACGCTTTGGCCGCGGGGTTGCTGTTCAGCGCCAGCTGCAACTCAGTGCCGTTCGGCTCCTCGGGCGAGGCAACCGTCAGCCAGCGATAGGGGCCCTGGCTGAAATCGGTCTTCTTGGCAAAGCCCAGCACCTCCGTATAGAAGCGCAGGGCCTTGCTCTGGTCGTCCACGTATACGCTGATCACCTTGATTTTCACTTCTTTTCTCCTTTGTCACGCTCGCGGTTTGGGCCGCGTCGTCTGCTTTCTGTCTTCCTTTTCGTTCGTGTTGATTGGTCCATCCGGTCGAGGTGGCGTTCGAGAGCATCTACGTGCTCGGACCAGAACCTACGGAACTGAGCCAGCCACTCATTCACCTCCTGAAATGGCTCAGGTTTCAACCGGTAGAGACGGCGCTGTGCGTCCACCCTGGATTCCACGAAACCGGCCTCTCGCAGCACCCGCAGGTGCTTTGACACGGTCGGCTGCGGCATACCAAGCTGACGCTCGATCTCTCCAACCGACTGTTGTGACGAGATCAGGAGGCTCAATATAGCGCGGCGGTTGGGTTCCGCAATGATTTCGAACACAGATTCCATGTTCTTAGTATACTCCACAGAGCATATACGTGTCAAGGCATATTTAGGCAGGGCCCCAGGCAACTGGCCCAGGCAACGGTTTCAGTCGGCGTGCGGGGATGCACCGTCCGATGCGTTTTTGGCGGGGTGCGATTACGCAGCATGCTGCGCCCCAGCTTGGCACTACTGTCCCGCTTGGGCGTCTTCCCGCTCCTAGCCCGAACTCCAAGCACAAGAACGGACCCAATTTCCGTGCTCAAACCTTCCTTATCAAGAAATCAATTCAGTGAATCAAAATTCTGCGTTGTACTTCCACCCCTCAGCCGTTCGATAAACTGGTATGTACTTCCGTGACGGTCGAGGCCAGAACGGTCATCACGACGTCCGATCGGTGTCACCTCGGGGTCGTCACCCCAACTGGGGTCACCCAGACCACGACGCTTGCGGTACCGGATTCATCGCCCGTCTCGGCGGAGCTCCCGGCTACGACATTATCCAGCATGCTTTGACGGCTTTGGAGCGCCTCACTCACCGCGGTGGCGTTGACGCCGATGGGGCTAGTGGCGACGGCGCTGGTCTGCTCACTTCGCTTCCCCAGCCTTTCTTCCGCGCCCGTGCCCAGGAGCAGGGCATTGAGCTGCCCGAAATGTTCGCGGTCGGCTTCGCCTTTCTTCCTTCCTCCGCGCTTGACGATGCCCGCGCGGCCATTGAATCTGCTGCGGACACTGAGCGTCTTCGCGTCATCGGTTGGCGCCCCGTCCCGGTGAACACCAATTCCTTGGGCCGCCGTGCGCTCGAAACCATGCCCGAAATCTGGCAGTTCTTCGTCGAGCCGTTCCATCCCGCGCGCGCCGCCTCCCGTTTCGAGTGGAGCCTTTCTCTCCTACGTAAGCGCGCCGAATCTCTCTTGCCCCCGCGCTGTTACATTTGCTCGCTCTCCTCGCAAACGATCGTCTACAAGGGGCTGCTCACTCCCTGGCAGTTTCCCCAGTTTTACGAGGATTTGCGCGATCCTTCCTTCGCCACCACTTTTGCCGTTTTTCACCAGCGCTATTCGACCAACACGCAGCCTTCCTGGCATCTGGCTCAGCCGTTCCGCTACGTCGCGCACAACGGCGAAATCAATACTATCGTCTCGAACCGCCGCTGGCTGCGCGCCAAATCCGCCGAACTCCGCTCGCGGCTTGCAGTGGGCTCGTGGTTTCAGCTCCTCGAGGAAAACGTCAGCGATTCCGCCAGTTTCGACAACGCTTTCGAACTCCGCCTCCTCGAAGGCCTATCTTCCGAAGAGGCCATGCTTGCCATGGTTCCTCCGGCCTTTGAAAAAGACCCCCAGCTTTCGCGCGATGTTCGCAGCGCGCTGACCGTCCTCTCGCAGCAAAGCGAACCCTGGGACGGCCCTGCGGCCTTGGTCTTCTCCGATGGCCAGTTTGTCGGCGCGAAGCTGGATCGCAACGGCTTGCGTCCGCTTCGCTACACCCTCACGCACGACGGCCTGCTGATCGCCGGATCGGAAACCGGCTTGGTCGATCTCGACGAATCGCGCATCGCGGAACGCCAGCGGCTCGGCCCTGGGGAAATGATTCTCGCCAATCCCGCCACCGGCCTCTTTTTGCGCTGGCGCGACATTCTCAAGCGTCTTGCCATTCAACAGTCCCGCAATGCCATTCCGCAAAGAATGCTGAGCGCGTCAGTGGACTCGCCATCTGCACCCGTCCATGAGCCGAAGCGCGTCGCAGGCGCCGCCGGCTGGACCGAAGACCAATTCAAAATTCTCTTTTCCGCACTGACCCGCGGCAAAGAAGCCGATTGGAGCATGGGAGATGATGCGCCTCCTGCATTTCTCTCCGCACTCCCAAGAACTTTGTGGGACTACTGCAAGCAACGCTTCGCCCAGGTCACTAACCCGCCGATCGACCCCTTGCGCGAAACCCACGTCATGTCTCTCGACGTCCACTTGAAGGACGGCATCACGCTCCCGAGTCCGGTAATCTCAACCGGCCAACTTTCGCAGCTCGCCGCGATTTTTGGCCCCGAGCGACACCTCGACATTACTTTTCCTGCCAGTACCGGAGTCTCGGGGGCGCGCTGCGCTTTTGCTCAGCTCTCTACTACCCTTCTGAGTAACAGCGGGCGCCCGGGGCTCCTCCTCCTTTCTGATCGCCTCATCAGCGCTGATCGCGCACCGCTGCCCGCTCTGCTTGCGACCGCGGCGGTCTGGAAAGCGATGGTTCGCGATGGTTTGTGGGACGTTCCCCTGATTGTCGAATCAGCCCAGGTCTTTGACACCCATCATGTCGCGCTTCTGGTGGCCGCCGGTGCCAGCGCCGTCGTACCCTATCTTGCGGATGAGTTTGCCGAGTCCCTTGAGCCCGGCGGTACGGAAAAAGCCCGCGCGGCCATCAGTGCGGGCCTGCGAAAAGTTCTCGCGCGCATGGGCGTCTCCACGCTGGCCAGCTATCGCAACAGCCATCTATTTGAAATCGTTGGTCTCTCCGAAGATCTCTGCGTGGAAGTCTTTGAAGACGCCGCCGATTATCCCGGCCAGAAATCCCTCGACGATCTCCTCTCCGATTATCTGCGCCTTCACAAAACGGCCTTCTCTGGCGAATCCGATGAGTTGCCCGATTCCGGCCTCTACCGCTTCCGCAAAGGCGCCGAACTTCACGCCAGTTCGCCCGAAGTTGTGCGCCGACTTCACGCCCATGTGCGCGCTCCCGGCGCGAAAACCTATTCGGCGTTTGAAGAGCTGGCCGAACACCAAGGTCCGGTCTTCTTACGCGACTTGCTTGACACCGTTCCAGACACGGCCGTCCCACTGGATGAGGTCGAGCCACTCGACTCCATCGTCAAGCGTTTCAGCACTCAGGCCATGTCTCTCGGCTCGCTCAGCCCGGAAGCACACCGGACTTTAGCGTTGGCGATGAATGAGCTCGGTGGCCGCAGCAATACCGGCGAAGGTGGCGAAGATCCCAATACTTACCGCTTCGAGCCAGCCGCGGCCAACAAAATCAAGCAAGTCGCCTCCGGCCGCTTCGGCGTCACCGCGGATTACCTTGTCCACGCCGAAGAACTAGAAATCAAAATGGCCCAGGGCTCGAAACCCGGTGAGGGCGGCCAACTCCCCGCGAAAAAAGTCAGCGAGTACATCGCGCGCATCCGCCACGCCACTCCAGGCACGCCCCTGATTTCGCCTCCGCCGCATCACGACATTTACAGCATCGAGGACCTCGCCCAACTGATCCACGACCTCCGTGCCGTGAATCCGCGCGCTCGCGTCGGCGTGAAACTCGTTTCCGGCGCCGGTGTCGGCATCATCGCTGCGGGCGTTGCCAAAGCAGGCGCCGATGTCATCACCATCAGCGGCCACAATGGCGGCACCGGCTCTTCGCCATTGACGTCCATCAAAAACACCGGCTTGCCCTGGGAAATTGGGTTGCGCGAAGCGCACGACACGCTCGTTCGCGCGGGCCTCCGTTCACGCCTCTCTCTCCGCGTGGACGGGGGTCTGAAATTCGCCCGCGATATCGTCCTTGCCGCTATTCTCGGCGCCGACGAATTTGGTTTTGGCACCGCTTCTCTCCTTGCCATCGGTTGCGTCATGGCGCGGCAGTGCCATCTCAACACTTGCCCCGTCGGAATCGCCACCCAGGACGAAAAGCTGCGCGCCAGATTTCAAGGTAAGCCCGAGATGGTCGTCGCCTACTTCCGTTCGCTTGCCGAGGAAGTCCGCAATCGACTCGCGCAGTTGGGTGTCCGTTCGCTCAGCGACCTCACCGGCTGGTACGACCGCTTGAGTGCCCGTTCTGGAATGGATCCGCTCCTGATCGTGCCCATCTCTTCCTCGAATCGCGTCGCGCCACAGCAAGAGCCTGCCCTTCACGTCGGCGCGCTTGAAGAATCGCTTCATTTCCATACCGCGCTCCGGCTCCAGAATGAATCTCAGCCAATTCAGAACTCGGATCGCAGCGTCGGCACCGGCCTCAGCGGCGAACTGATGCGCAGGCGCAAGAACTGCCTACCCGGCGATGAAGAGATCAAGCAGAATTTTCACGGGTCGGCGGGTCAGAGCTTTGGTGCTTTTCTTGCCGAGGGAGTAACCCTCAGGCTCAAGGGCGAAGCCAACGATTACGTCGGAAAAGGTCTTTCCGGAGGCACCATCGCCATCGCCGCGGGGCTTGCAGCTTCCCGGCGAGGTGATGTTCTTGCTGGAAATACCGTGCTTTATGGCGCTACCTCCGGGCAGCTCTTTATTGCAGGTCGTAGTGGAGAGCGTTTTGCTGTCCGCAACAGCGGTGCGCTTGCCGTTGTGGAGGGTGTTGGCCAGCATGGCTGCGAATACATGACCGGTGGCGTCGCTGTCATCTTCGGGCCGCTCGGCCTGAATTTCGGTTCGGGCATGACCGGCGGATTGGCTTATGTCTTGCGCGCTGAAGCCGATGACGTGCTCCATCGCGATTTCGTGACCCTCGCCGAACTCGATTCCGACGAAGAAAATTGGTTGCGCCGCACCCTTGAGGAACACGTTCACTTTACCGCCAGTCCTCGCGCTGCTCGCTTGCTCTCACGGCGCGGAGCCTTGCCGCTGGTTCGTGTGCAGCCGGTTCATTTTCAGGGCACCGTGGAGGCCACTTGGCGCCCCATTCTCGCGCAACTGAAACTTCGTCAAACAATTTTGCCAGCGCCGGTTACCGCGCCGCTTTCACAAGCTGCGGTCCACGCTTAAGAGCGGCCCAAGAAAGGCCCAAGAAAGGAAGGATATTAACTCCGCATCCGGCGAGAAGAATTCGCTATAATTCCCGCCAGGCGTTCTGACCATGGACTTCGACCAGCTCACTACCTTTGTCTTTGTCGCCAAACTGAAAAGCTTTTCTCGTGCGGGCCAGAAAGTCTTCCGCTCGCAATCCGCCGTCAGCGCCCAGATTCGCCAGCTTGAACAAGCCTACAAAGCACGGCTTCTGGACCGCTCTGCGAAATCCGTAGAGCTGACGCCCGCAGGTGAAGTCCTTTTTGAGTACGCCGAAAAGTTGCTCCGCCTCCGCGACGAATCCGTCCAGGTCGTTGCCGACCGCGGCAACGTGGTTCAGGGGCCGGTCGTCTTCGGCGCCAATGAAGCCACCTGCCTCTACCTGCTCCCCGATATTTTCGCGGAGTTTCAGCGCCGCTATCCGCTGGTGCACATCAGCATCTACCGCAATTTCAGCCACAAGATTCTGCAGCGCGTCGAGGACGGCTCCGTTGATGTCGGCATCGTCACTCTGCCCATCAAGTCGCCGAATCTGAAGATGCACCACATCTACAAGGATCGCCTACGCTTCATGGTCAGCACCAAAAACCCGCTTGCTCATCGGTCCAAGATCACCCTCGCCGAAGTCGCCGAGCAGCCGCTCATCTTTCCGCGCACCGGTTTCACACGCCAGGTGCTCGACAAACTCTTCCGCCCCTATCGCGCGCGCATTCACGTCACCATGGAGTTACCCAGCATCGGCATGATCAAGCGATTCGTCGCCGCTGATGCCGGCGTCTCGTTTATCAGCGAGAGTTTTGCAAAAGACTATGTGAAGGCTGGCGAAGTGAAGCTACTCACCGTCCAAGATGTGGACCTCTGGCGCGAGCTTGGCCTCATTTACCGACGGGACCGCAGCCTGCCCCGCGCTGCCCAGGCACTCATCGGCATCATCCGCGATCACCGCAAGGCCGCCGAACCGGCCGCCGAACCGGCCGCCGAACCGGCCGCCGAAGCCGCCGCCAGCTAAGTCCCCCTATTTCAGACGTAGTGTCGCGGCGCAGCCAACTGCGTCTCATGCAATGCTTTCTGGGTCGTTTTCCTGACCGTCGTCTTCCGGTTGGAAAAGCGCACGGTTTCGCCCTACGGCGAGATCGAAAACGCACCTCCCTTTGCCGATCCCACTGGCTACGCCGCCCGCTGGGTGGCCGACGCCGTTCAAGCCGGCTTTGTCCTCTTAGGCTGGGCTCCGGACGTACGAGGATCAATCTATCAATGCAGCTATGCCTTGCTGGTCTCCGCGGATCGCGCGACTTTTATGGTCATCAGCGTGGGAACTATCATGAAGATCCCGATGTAGGGCACCTGGCTTCACACTCCGGCCATGGACGGGCGTTCCTACAACAGCACCGATAAACAGGCTGGCGTACAAATCGATCTTTCGCGAAACTGGACCAATCAGCTTGCCGTCGTGCCCGGCTTTGGCCGGCTCCAGCAAAAACATCGCGAGTGGCTCCAAAGCCTCAAAGTGCAGCCGCGTCCCTTCACTTCCAACCGCGAGTTCGCAGAGTTCAAAGCATTGCGTACCCAGCACTTTCGTTCCATGGAGCGCGCCGGCTTGATCCGTTTCACCGACGCCAGCGCCACCCAGTTCTATTACACTTAACCCTCCTCCGCAGCGCCTGACCATCCCTCCCAACTTAGAACGCGATTGTATACTCAGCGCAATGAATGGGTATTAATTCCATGACTTCAAGCGACTGCAGCGCTAAGGGTCTATCCTGCGTAGAGTCGGGTAAGCATACTTGGCCATGAAAGAAGCCGGCTGAGGTTCTCGTTTCAGCAGGCATAAAGCAAGGTGTCACTACTTAGGTCGAAGTACACCTACGCTGGTCGTGTCGCCGGTTGCTTAGGTGAGAAGTTCGCCCGGCGAAGAAACTCTGCAAACCGCGGGTCGCCGCGTATCGAATCGAAGAAGGGATGTACTTTGAGGAACTGCATCATGTTCGATTTTTCCTCGGCGGCACGCCTTAGCCATTCAAATGCCTGCTCCGTGTCACCGAGTCCCAGATAGGCGTTAAGGAATGCGGCTGGCGGGACGTAACCCTTCTGTCGCCGCCGGTGCAGCTCATCGAGAACCCGCAACGCCTCGGCACGGCGGCCGCCGCGAGCGTATGCCCGGACAAGCACCCCCAGCACAGCCGAGTTGCGATTCGACATGGAAGTGACTTTCTCCAAAACACGAATGGCTTCATCGAACTGCTCGGCCCCGGTAAGCGCAAATCCGAGATACCACAGAGCCCACGGATTCTGCGGTTCTATTGTCACTGCGGTGCGCAACTCCCGAATGGCCTCTTCGTAGCGGCGAGCATGAAAGAGGATCCAGCCAGTCTGAACGCCGTTAAATGCCAACGGGTCGAGTTCCTGCGCCCGTCGGGCCGAAGCCAGCGATTCCTCAGTCCGTCCTTGACATAACAGCCATTTGGCAAAGCTGTCTAGAGCACCGGCGTTGCTCGGGCTAAGCGCAATGGCTTGCTTGTATTCGGCCTCGGCTTCCGCCCACTTCCACTCTTCCTGCAGCGCGTTTGCAAATAGGACGTGTGCCTCAACAAGATCGGGATCCAATTCCAATGCCTTCTTGGCTGCGGCCAGCACCTTCGGGCGAACTTCGAGAGGGGAAGCTCCAAAGAAAACGGTTCCCAAGGCTGTGTACGCAGCCGCCAAGCCCGCGTTGGCCGGAGCAAATGTGGGATCAGCTCTGAGCGCGGCCTGGAAGTGTCGAAGGGCTTCCTCAAGCCCGGCCCGCGTGTTTTTGTGGAGCTCAAAGCGGCCTTTCAAGTAACTATCGTAAACCTCAGGCGACACTGCGCGGACTGCGGCAAGCTTGTTGCCCTCCTGCCCGGTGATTGTCACCTCGATCTGTCGAGCGATGGCCTGTGCCACGTCGCTCTGCAGTTCCAGCACGTCCCGTAATTCACGATCGAACGTGCCCGACCACAGGTGCACGTCGGTTTCACCTTGAATCAGCTGCGCGGTGATGCGGATCCGATCCCCGGAGCGAATCACTGAGCCCTCGACCACCGCGCGGACCTTCAATTTTCTCGCGATTTCTGGCACCGAACTGCGTGTGCCCTTGAACTGCATCGAAGAAGTGCGCGAGATGACCCGGAGACCCTGGATCGTCGACAGTTGCCCGATGAGCGCTTCGGTCACGCCATCGGCGAGGTAGTCTTGCGCGGGATTGCCGGACAAGTTTTGCAGTGGCAGTACCGCAACCGAACTAATCTGCGAGCTGGCGGCACTCGCGGCCAGCTTCGCGCTCCGTTGGCGCCAGAGCCAGGCCGAGCCACCCGCCAGGGCCAGTCCCACCACAGCGAGTGTCATCACCCTCCGGAAGCGCTTGCCTGTTTCGGGGGCTCGATTCGCTCCCATACCGCTGGCTGTCGCTTCGGGGACACGCTCGTTCCGCCATGCGTCGAGTTCTGCTGTATAAGCGTAGACCGACCCCAGCTTGCTGTGGTAGAGACGGTGGACTGGCAGCCCCTCGCGCTTTTCCCATCGGCGTACAGTCGTGACGTCGCGCCCCAGGTAGGTGGCAATCTCTTTCCAAGATTCTAGACGCCTGCCTTGGGCGTCTGCGCCGGTCTTGGGGGGTAGTGTGGCCTCGACAGACATGAGCCTGGGGGCTCCTGCTAAGTGGAAGAAGTATCACACCGGTTTGTTTCCATGGCAACCGCCTAAACAGACAAAAGAGCTGCGGGTGTCGCTCTTTGCTCTCCTTTGCCCCTCTTTGCATGTTGCGCCGAGGCGCTTGCCGGGCGCAGCATCCGGTACAAGCAGGATAGAAGAATCACCAGAAAGGACAGTGACGATGACAACGAGGAGACTTGCCAGGTTCGCGGCGGCTGTCGCAGCATTTACCGCCATCGTTCTGGCGGGAATAGGGAGCAGTTCCCCGCGCGCAAAAAGTACTGACGATGACAACGACGGCAACGAATCACGAATTCAACGGGGGCTAGAGATAGCACCCGTCCAGCTCAATTTGGACGGAAAAAACCGGGCGCTGGTCGGACTGGGCAGCTATATTGTCAACGCACATGTCCCCTGCAATGAGTGCCACGGCGCCGGCCCTGCGATCACTCAATTCCTGCCAGGCAGTAATCCATACTTTGGCCAGACGGCGGTAATCAATCCGGCGACCTACTTCGGCGGCGGCAGGGATTTTGGTGCAATCGCACCAGGCGCTGCGCACATCATTTCCCGCAACCTGACACCTGATAAGACCGGACTCCCCGTAGGAGGCCACACGTTTTCGGAATTTGTTCAGATCATGAGGACCGGTGTAGACTTGGACCACCTCCATCCGGCCTGTCCATCAGGAGTCGTTAACAGCAGTTGCGTTCCGGCTCCATTCCGCGCCGACCTTCTCCAGACAATGCCATGGCCTGGTCTCAGCCACCTAACGGATCATGACCTGCGGGCCATCTACGAATATCTCAGCGCGATCCCATGCGTCGCGGGCCCGCCAGCGCCTAGCCCGCTGCACAACGATTGTTTTTGAGGCTGACGCAAGAAACCGCCCCCAAATCTCCCCCGGTGCCGGGGGAGATTCCTTCGTCCGGCCTCAAGTCCGTGCGTCCACAAGAGTTCGCTCTTTTTTTCGGAATGGCCTTTGTACGCTTGCGACCCAAGCGATTTCCGGCAACAATAAACCTCGTGAACAGTTTTGCAGGATTGCGAGTTCTTGCGCTGGAGAGCCGCCGCGCCACCGAGCTTGCCAAATTGGTTGGCACCTACGGCGGCGAACCGGTAGTTGCTCCGGCGATGCGCGAAGTGCCGCTGGAGTCCAACAGGGAAGCACTGGCCTTTGCGAAGGCGCTTTTCGCCGGCGAATTCGATATGGTGATTTTTCTAACCGGGGTTGGCACGCGCGCGCTTCTCAGCGTTGTCGAAACTGCCTACAAACGCGACGAATACATCGCGGCTCTGCAACGCGTGAAAGTGGTTGCGCGGGGACCGAAACCCGTCGCCATTTTGCGCGAACTCGGCATCACTCCCGCCATTACCGCGCCAGAACCGAATACCTGGCGTGAGTTGCTTCTCGCTCTCGATGAAGCGGGCGCCTCTCGAGAGGAGTTGCGCTTACGCGATGCGCGCGTGGCTGTGCAGGAATACGGGGTATCCAATCCTGAATTGCTGAGCGGGCTTCGCGCACGAGGTGCATCAGTAACGCGTGTGCCCGTTTACCAGTGGGCGCTGCCAGAGAATTGCGCTGCTCTTCAGGCGGCCGTCAAATCGCTGGTTGCGGGAGAGATCGACGTTGTTTTGTTCACCACCGGCGTGCAGGTCACGCACCTTTTCCAAATTGCCGCGGAGATGAACTTGGAAGAGCCGATGCGACTCGGGCTTGGCCGCGCGATCGTGGCCTCGATTGGGCCGGCCACTTCGGAAGAATTGCAGCGGCACGGAGTTCGTGCCGACCTCGAACCGTCGCACCCGAAAATGGGTTTCCTCGTAAAGGAAACGGCCGAGCAATCGGGGGAACTGCTCCGCCGGAAACGGCAGGGAATTGCCTTCGCCGGTTGAGGGAAAACTAGTCTAAATCAGACTAGTGCAAGCCACTCAGCGCGAGTTTGTTCCGGCGGCGGCTCCCATGACCGACTCAGCGCCAGGAATCACCTCGAAATCGACGCCAGCCTGGGTCAAAGCTTCCGCCTCTTCGTCAGGCCGTGCAGACGGAAGCTGGTAGTTCCCTCTAAGACGCACCACATGATGTCCATCATGCGCCGCCGAAATGAGCAGGGAATTAATTTTTTCCTGGAGACCGCCCGCTTGCGCACCCAGCTTGTGGACGCTGCGCACTTGCGCCGAAGCGGGGACTAGTTCGAGGATTTCCGGCGAAACCTGGTCGTCATGCAGGACGACCTCAGCAGCGCGAAGCACGCGCACCGCCGCGCTGCCCAAAAGATCAGGATCACCGGAACCGGCTCCCAGTAGATAAACTTTGCCTTTCATCATCGAGGTTTGCATTGGATGTCATCCCGCTACTGGCCTGAGCCGACGACCCTTAGTTACGACGACGGCTCAAGAAAATTGCCAGTCGCTAATACCACACCTGAACACTAGCACCAAGACTGACCGGAGAAGTCGCGGAAGATTGAATTCTATGAATCGATAATTTTGATACTGAGGAATGCAAAATGGCCCAGGGGATGCGCACCATCTCACCCCGAAGATTTCGATCGGCGGCGATTCCTGCGGAAAGTTTCGAAAGCTTCCTCGCTGGCGTCTTGGTGCAGGAGGCGTTTGCGTTCCTCCGGATCCATCTTGGCAGAGTGGAGCTTCTCGCGGGCTTCGCCCAGCTGCACCAGCCATTCTTCGTATTCCGGGCCGAATTGATCTTCGAGCTGTTTTCTGAGGCGCTGAGCTAGGGCCGGGCTAAGCCCAGCCGTGGAGATGGCGATTTGGAGTGCCCCGCGTCGAACAACAGAGGGATAGTAGAAATCGCAAAGAGCGGGAACGTCAACGATGTTGCAGAGCACGCCGCGGCGAGTCGCTTCGGCGAAGATGCGCTGGTGAAGTTCCGTGGACGAAGTGGCCGCGACAACCAGAAACATTCCATCGAGATCGCCGGGTTCGAATCCGCGCTGGCGCCATTCGACGGTGCTCAACTGGGACCAGGAGCGAACTTGCGCGGTCGCTTCGGGTGCCACTACGCGCACGTGACCGCCGGCCTCCAGGAGGCTGGCGATTTTGGACTCAGCAACAGCGCCTGCTCCGACCACGAGGCAGTGCCGAGCCGAAAGTTTAAGGAACATGGGGAAGAGCTTTTCCGGTTTCATTCGAACGGTCGAACGCGCTCCTCGCAAAAATTTGCGCCACAAACGCTGAGCGAATCCAATCTTCATTGTACTTATGTCGAGCCAGAAGCGCGGGGAATTTGGATTTATGAGAGACGATCGGGAGTCAGGAGTGCGGTCATTTCGAGTACGCGGTGATAATAGTCACGCTGGGTAAGTAGCGAAGCGGCGGCATCGTCGATGATGAAAGTCACGTCGGGATGGAGTTGAAGGGCAGAAGCGGAGACAGCGGAGGTGATTGGCCCTTCGATGGATTTGGCGACGGGTGCGGCCTTGGAAGGGCCGGCGGCGAGCAAGAGAACTCTGCGAGCCTCC
>WNFI01022824.1_pt1 | contig 18051 bp, 15 predicted proteins | sample 5400471 | NCBI WGS metagenome assembly WNFI01 (sample SAMN13153348, study PRJNA577476) | soil metagenome | isolation source: 100 cm saprolite on Douglas fir-dominated hillslope | place: USA:California | collected 2013-09-17 | reverse complement strand
GAACTCGATCACGAACATCAGCGGCCAGAGCGCTTTGGGCACGCCGGAGGGCACCAGGTGCAGCCAGTAGCCGACAGCGCCCTGCGCGCGCATGCCGGCGATCTGTGTGATGCCGAAGGTGAAGAGCGCCAGCACCACGGTGACGGAGAGGTTGCCGGTCGCGGTGGAGATGCCGGGGAAGCCGCCGAACCTCGGGACAGGCAAGAGCCCGGTCAAGTTCATGAAGAGGATGAAGAAGAAGACGCTACAAAGATAGTTCGTATACAGGTCTGCATGGGGACCGATGTTCTTCGCGGCGATCTCGTCGCGCACGAACACGACCAGGGTCTCGAGCAGGTTGTAGCCGCCCTTGGGGATCAGGGCGCGCTTGCGGGCGCCGAGGCCGACCACGATGAGGAGGAGGCCGGCGGCGATCCACATGTTGATCACGTGCTTGGTGATGTCGAGGTGGATGTAGCGGGGGCCGGCCCAGAAACCGATCGGCACCACCACCTCGTCCTCGACGTGGTGGAAGATGTGCTCGGCGATGCTGGCCTTCTCCTCGTCCTCGGCCTTCTCGCCCTCGGCCTTGTGCTGGGCGCCGGGCGCGGCCTCGTGGCGGCCCAGGGTCGCGCCGTGCTCAAAGGCGGCGGGGCGCTCGGCGGGCAACGGCAAGGGCTGGCCCTGCGCGAGCAGGAGAGCAGCGAGGAAAGCCATCATGGCGTTGCTCCGGAAGACAGGCTGCGAGAGCTCGCGTGCACGAAGAGGACTTCGATGAGTTGCGTGGCGGCGTAGAGGGTAAAGAAGGCCAAAGCGTAGACGAGCGCCAAATTGCCGCGGGCGCCGCTCGCGAGGAGCCCCCCGGCGACCAGCACCGCGCGGCACAAGAAGCCAATAGAGAAGCCTGCGAGCACACCATTGACCCCGCGGCCCGCGCAGGCGGCGAGCGCCGCGAGACCGCAGAGCGCGCCGATGGACGCGGCCAGAACGCCGTAGATCGCCGGCCCGCTCCCCGCGCCAGGAAGCAGCAGCGCGACCGCGAGCCCCAGCGCGCAGGCAGCCGCGCTCGCGCTTGCGAAGGGCCACAGCCGCACGGTCTTCGTCCCCGTCACTTCTTCCCCAGCGCGATCAAAGCCTTGAAGAATGCGTAGAAGCCCACTCCGATGCCGAAGAGAGCGCCGCCTACCAGGAGCCAGGGGCTCGTCGCAAGCTTCTTGTCCAGCCACCACCCGAGCAGCGTGCCCAGCGCCACCGATCCGGCGAGCTGCCAGCTCGCGTCGATGTACGGCTGCGCCTTCCGGTACGAGGTGACGACATCGTCGCCGCCGCCGTCCGGGCGGTCGCTGGGCTCCTTGCCGTCCATCCGCCGCCTCTTCGCAAAAAAGCAGCGCCGTGTAGCACGCGGCTCTCCGCGCCGTCAATGCGCCGGAACGCGTCGCGCTTGCGGCGTGTTATCGTGGTCAGAGTGCTGCGACCTTACAACAGCCTGCTCGGCAGCTCCCGCGCAGCCCGCCGCGCCAACGTTCGCGCCGAGCGGGTCAAGTCGCTGGGCCACGTCGTCCGCAGCGTGCGCGGCCTCATGAGCGAGGTGTTCGCGGCAGTCATCGACCTGGTGCTGCTCCTCATCATGCCCTTCCTCTATGTGGTGTCGGCGTATCTGGCGCTCGATCTGCCCGCGCGGTGGATCGTCCACCGCGCTCCCTGGGGCAACTGGGGGGCCCCCATCTTCCTCGGCTCCCTCGTCGTGGGGCTGGTCGGCATCATGCGCGCGATGCGGAACGCGCAACCAGTGGCGCCGGTGCGACCGCAGTTCGCGAAGGCCATGCTGGGGCTCTCCTGGCTGGCCGCGCTGCTCTGCACCATCGGCGACCTCGTCTTCTAGTCGCGCGCCCGGTGGCGCGCAGTGTCCCGCCGGCGGCGCGGGTGTCCGCGCGCCGTGTGGGGCTAGGCCCGGCGCCCGCGGCGGCAATGCCCCGCCGGCCTCGTGCGACTGCTGCCCCGACTGCGACCGCGACCTCGACTGCGACTGGGACCGCCACCCCCGGCTGCGACCGCGACCGGAGGCGGACGCGACTGGAAGCGAGAGAGCTTCAGGCTGTCGCAGAGAGGGCCGCCCTGAAGGCGATGGTGGTGGATTCAATTTCCTTGGAGCCGTGCTCGCTGGAGAGGAAGCCTGCCTCGAATTGCGACGGCGGCAGATAGACGCCGCGCTCGAGCAGCGCGCGGTGCACGCGGGCGAACCGCGCCGCGTCGGCCCTCTTCGCCGAAGGATAGTCGAAGACCTCGTCGCGCGCGAAGAAGCAGGTCCACATCGATCCGGCCTGGTTCACCTGCGCCGCGACGCCCGCGCGGTGGCACTCCTCGCGCAGCCGCGCGCACAGCTCCTCGGTCCGCCGCTCGACCGCCTCGGTGAACCCGGGCTGCGCGACCAGATCGAGCATGGCAATGCCGGCCGCCATCGCCAGCGGATTTCCCGAGAGCGTGCCAGCCTGGTAGACGGGCCCCTCCGGCGCGACCTGGCCCATGATCTCCTCGCGGCCGCCAAACGCGCCGACCGGCAGCCCGCCGCCGATCACCTTTCCCAGGCAGGTCAGATCCGGCTCGATGCCGAACTTCTCCTGCGCTCCGCCGCGCGCGACGCGAAAGCCGGTCATCACTTCGTCGCAGATGAAGAGCGCAGAGGCCTTCCGGGTCTCTTCGCGCAGCGCCTCGAGGAAGCCCGGCCGCGGCAAAAGAACGCCCATGTTGCCGACCACCGGCTCGACGATGGCGCAGGCCGTCTGTGCGCCGAGCGGCGATCGGAAGTAGTCGCGCACCGCCTGCGCGTCGTTGAAGGGCAGCACGGTGGTGAGCGCGGCCAGCGCCTTGGGGACGCCGGGCGAGTCGGGCAGGCCCAGCGTCTCGACGCCCGAGCCCGCGCGGACCAGCAGCGCATCGGTCGCGCCGTGGAAGCAGCCCTCGAACTTCACCACCCGCTCGCGGCCGGTGAATGCGCGCGCCACCCGCAGCGCGTGCGAGGTCGCCTCGGTGCCGCTGGAGACGAAGCGCAGCCTCTGCATCGAGGGCACGAGCTTTCGGACCTTCTCGCCCAGCACGCTCTCGCGCGCGGTCGGCGCGCCGAAGCTGGTGCCGAGCTGCGCCGCATCGGTGATGGCCTGCACGATGCGAGGATGCGCGTGTCCGGCGAGCAGCGGACCCCAGGAGAGCACGTAATCGATGTACGAATTTCCGTCCTCGTCGAAGAGCCGCGCCTTCTCGCCGCGCGCGATGAAGAGCGGGTCGCCCAGGACTCCCTTGAAGGCGCGCACGGGAGAGTTTACGCCGCCCGGGAAGAGGGACCTGGCGCGGGTGAACTCACGCGCGGATGCTTCGGTCTTCAGAGACATGGCGGGCAGGGGGGAGCGCCCCTGCCCGCCACCGTAAAGGCGTTACTTGGCGTGAGGCTTGAGGCCCGTTCTCAGTGCTGGGAAACGCGCCGCACGGCGAGGCCGCGGTCCCAGACGGCTGCCTGGTTGCGGGGGTTGACGGCCCGCCCGCGCTCCAGCCGCTGCTCGGCGCGGTCGAGAGCGAACTGCACCGCTTCCGGCGAGTCGTGCCGCGGCAGCGAATCCGTGTACGCCTTGACGGCGCCCTCGTCGTCGCCCAGCTCGGCGAGGCAGTTGCCCTTCTCGAACAGCGCCTCGGCGCCCTTCTGTGTACCGTGGTACTTGGCCTCGACGGCGGTGTACTCGGCGAGGGCCTCGGCGTGGCGTCCGGAGAGGTGGTAGCTCGACGCCGAGAGCAGCGCGGCGGCGGCGGCCAGCGGCGAGCGCGGCCAGCGGCTCTGCAACTCAGCGGCGGCGGCGCGGGCGTCGTGGTACTCGCCGCGGTCGAGCAGAGCGCGGGCGATCTTCAGTTGCGCCACGTCGGCGCCGGGGCGATCCGGAGCGGTGGCCACCTGATCCCGCCACGCTTCCAGCGCCCCGCGGACGTCGCCGATGCGCATGTCGAGGTCGCCCAGTCGCTCGCGCGCCTCGAACGCCTCGTGCGCCGTCGGGTAGCGCTTCACCAGCTCGCGGTATTCGCGGGCGGCGCAGCGCGGATCGTCGAGGTGCAGCGCGCACAGGTCGCCCGCAAGCTTGAGGGCCCCGCGGCGCACGGTGTCGGCGCTGCCCGAGCGCGCCTCGCGCAACGTCAGCAGCAGCGCGCGTGCTTCGATGAGCGCCGTCTGGTAGTGTCCGGAGATAGCGAGATCGCGCGCCTGCTCGAGGCGCGCAGCCGGCCGCCCGCAGGCGCAAAGCGCCAAAACAACGAGAGCGCATAGAGGGAACCGTAGAGACATGTTGATCGCGTATCATTGCTTCGCCAGGGCCGCAACGGCGCGATCGTGAGGTCGGGTGGGTGTTCCAGTCGCGCGTCGGGCGGCGCGCACTGTCCTCGCCGCGGTGGCCCGCGCACCGTGGCTAATGCCGGTAATTCGGCGCAGCAAACGCGCTGGCGTGCCCCCAGGCGTCGGTCCAGAGGATGAGGCCGTGCCCGATCGACGGCGCTCCGTACGTGGCTACTGAGCCGGTCGTACCTGGGCCAGCGCCAGCGAAGCTGCGCACCACCGCGCCTGTGGCTGCATCGAGAATCTCGAGCGTGCTGCTGGTTCCGTCGGGAGCGCTCGACTCGACGGCGATGATTTCCCCAACAAGCGCCAGCGGCGCGAGCACGTAACCCGGCGTGACGTGCTTCCAGGCGACGGCGCCGCTCGCCGGAGCGAAGGCGATGGCCGACCCCGGCTCGCCCTGCGGCGTCCGGCCGCCGGCAGCATAGAGCTGGCCGTGCGCGAATGCCGGCGTCGAAATGCTGCCCCAGCCGCCGGTCGGATCTCCGCCGAGGGTCGGCTGCGCCGGATCGATCACCGCCATCTGGTACTTCCAGACCGGGCCTGCCGACAGGGCATCGCGCCGCAGGACGTAGAGCCAGCCGTCCTTGTTGGTGGCCGCGACCAACTTCATGCCCGCGACCTCGGCGAGCGCGGGCGAGCTGCCGAAGTCGCTGTTCTCCAGCGGAGTCGGGTCCTGCCAGTGGTCGAGCACGTGGAGCGAGTGTGGATCGACGGCAAGGAAGGCCTGCGAATTCTGCGTCGCCTCGAGCGGCCCGACGCGGTTGCCGGTGGTGATGTAAAGCCGGTCTTCGTCCTCGGCGACGGCGATGCTGCTCCACACCGAGGAGCCCTGCTGCCCGGGGCCGACCAGGGGCATCTGCTGTACCGCGCCCGAAGCGAGGTCGACGGCGGCGAACCGCCCCGCCACCGGATCGCAGTGCGCCGAGGAGGCGACGCCGACATAGAGTCGGCCCAGCTTCGTCGACACAGCCGGAGAGGACTGGATGAACTCGCCGTGGCCAACTCCGGTGGGGTCGGCAACCTTCGCGGACCAAATCGTGCTGCCGTCGCTCTTGCGGAGCGCGTAGACGTTGCCGTCGGGCGAGGCGACGTAGATGACGTCGCCGACGACAGCCGCGGCCGCCCAGAAGCCCGGCTTCTTGCTTCCGCCGCACGTGGTGTCGATGGAGGAGTTGAGCGGGCGGATCCAGAGGAGCTTGCCGGTGCCCGTCTCGACCGCCACCACACTTGCCGGAAGCGGCGGTGGTGAAGATCACCATGTCGCTGGTGATCATCGCCTGCGTGTAGACGTAGCTCGCGCCCTGATCGCCGAGATCCTGCTGCCAGAGCTTCATGAGGCTTGCGGCTTCGGAGGCGGCGAAGGTAGCGGGGTTCTCGGATTGGCCGCGCTGGTCGTGGCGGTACTGGCCCCAGTCGCCACCGCCCAGAGGTCCTGGTCCGGCGTCGGAAATGCCGGCATCGGAGGGACCTGCATCCACCGAGGTGCCGGTGCTGGCCGAGCCGCCGTCCGAACCGGCGACGACCGTGGTCGAGCTTTCCTGGACGGATTTGGAGGAGCACGCCACGGCGAAGAGTCCCAAGGCGAACCAAGCTGCGCTGCGCATTTCCGCCCCCCTGCCGCCGCAAAGGTGGGCTGGGAGGCGGGCCGCCGCAAGCCTACTCTTCGCCGTCGGGCGGGCTGCCGTCGTCGTCTTCGTTGCCCGCCTGGTCCCCCGCCACCGCGGCGTCCGCCTCGCGCTCCTCGGGAGCGCGGGTGGCGCCGACCACCTTCTCGCCCTCCTGCTGCAGGCCCATCAGGCGCACGCCCTGCGTGTTGCGCCCGATCACCGAGACGTCGGCGACCCGCGTGCGGATGAGCGTGCCCCTGTTGGTGATGAGGATCAGCTCGTCCGCGTCGGATACCTGTAGCGTCGCGACCACCTTGCCGTTGCGGTCGCCGGTCTTGATGTCGATGACGCCCTTCCCTCCGCGGTGCGTGAGCCGGTATTCCTCGATGGCGGTGCGCTTGCCGTAGCCGTTCTCGGTAATGGTGAGCAGCGTGGCGCCGGGCTTGGCAAGCTCCGCGCCCACCACGTGATCGCCGGGCTCGAGCGTGATGCCCTTGACGCCGAAGGCGGTGCGGCCCATCGCGCGCACTTCCTTCTGATCGAAGCGGATGGCCATGCCGGTGGCGGTGCCGATGATCACGTCCTCGTCGCCCTTGGCCAGCATGACGGCGATGAGCGAGTCCTTCTCCTCGATGCTCAAAGCCTTGAGCCCCGACGGCCGCGGCCGCGAGAAGGCCTCCAGCCGGGTGCGCTTGATGAGGCCGTTCTGCGTGACGAAGACGATGTACGGTCCGGCCGCGACCTGCACCGCTTTGGCGGCCACGCGCGTGGCCTCGCTCTCCTCGACCTCTTCACCCTCGGCGACCGGCGGAGGTGGCGCGTCCTCGGCGGGCGGCGTTTCCTCGTCGGGCGCGTCGGAGTCCTTGGCCTTCAGCTCCTTCACCGGCAGAAGCGCCGCGATCTTCTCGTCCTGCTGCAGGCTCACCAGATTTACGATGGCCTTGCCGCGCGCTGCCCTGCCCGCCTGCGGCAGCTCGTGGACCTTGAGCCAGAAGAGACGGCCCTTGGTGGTGAAGATGAGCAAGTACGCGTGCGTCGAGGCGACGAAGATCTGCTCGATGAAGTCCTCGTCGGTGGTGGCCGCGCCGGCCTTGCCGCGCCCGCCGCGCCGCTGCGCTCGGTAGAGCGAGACCGGGTTGCGCTTCACGTAGCCCTGGTGGCTGAAGGTCACCACCATGTCTTCTTCGGCGATCAGATCCTCGTCGGAGAGATCGGAGGCCTCGCCCTGGATCTCGGTGCGGCGCGGGTCGGCGAAGAGCGTCTTCACCTCGCGCAGCTCGTCCTTGATCACGGTGAGGAGGAGCTGCTCGGACGAGAGGATCGCCGAGAGGCGCACGATCAACCCCTGCACCTCTGCCAGCTCGGCGAGGATCTTCTCCTTCTCCAGCCCGGTCAGCCGCTGCAGCTGCATCTCGAGGATGGCCTTGGCCTGGATCTCGCTGAGCGCGTAGAAGCTCTGCAGCTTGCCGGACGCCTCGTCGCGCGATTTGCTCGCCTTGATGAGCGCGATGATCTCGTCGATGTGGTCGAGCGCGATCTTGTACCCGAGCAGGATGTGCTCGCGCTCCTTCGCCTTGCGCAGCTCGTAACGCGTGCGGCGCATGACCACGTCGCGGCGGTGGGCGATGAAGCGTTCGAGGATCGGTTTGAGCCCGAACGTCCGGGGCTGGCCATGGTCGATCGAGAGCATGGTGGCGCCGAAGGTGTCCTGGAAGAGCGAGCTGTGCTGATAGAGGTTGTTGAGCACCACGCCGGTGATGGCATCGCGCTTTGTCTCCACCACCGCGCGGATGCCTTCGCGGGACGATTCGTCGCGCAGGTCGGAGATGCCATCGAGCCGCTTGTCCTTGACCAGGTCGGCGATGGCCTGGATGGCCCGTGCCTTGTTGATCTGGTACGGCACTTCGGTGACGACGATCTTCTCGCGCTCGGTGCGCTTGTCGACCTCCACCTCCACGCGCGCGCGCATGCGCAGGATGCCGCGGCCCGTCTCGTAGAGGGCGCGGATGGGGCCCACGCCCATGAGGATTCCGCCAGTCGGGAAGTCCGGGCCCTGGATGCCGCCCGGCAGCGTGCCGCCGATTTTCGGATCGAGCAGGTCGCGCAGCTGCGCCTCGGGATGATCGATGAGGTGGATGCAGCTCTCGATCACCTCGCCGAGGTTGTGCGGCGGCACGTTGGTGGCCATGCCCACGGCGATGCCGGCCGAGCCGTTGACGAGCAGGTTCGGAAAGCGCGTGGGAAGGACCAGCGGCTCGGTGGTCGAGTCGTCGAAGTTGGGGCCGAAGTCGACCGTCTCCTTGTCGATGTCGGCGAGCATGAATTCGGCCAGCCGGGTGAGGCGCGCCTCGGTGTAGCGATAGGCCGCTGCGGAGTCGCCGTCGATGCTGCCGAAGTTGCCCTGCCCGTCGACCAGCAGCGCGCGCAGGTTCCACTCCTGCGCCAGGCGGACGAGCGCGTCGTAGACCGAGGCGTCGCCGTGCGGGTGGTACTTCTTCAGCACCTCGCCGACGGTTCCGGCGCACTTGGAGTAGCGCTTGTTGTGCAGCATCCCCTGGTCGAACATGGCGTACAGGATTCTGCGGTGGACCGGTTTCAGTCCATCGCGCACGTCGGGGAGGGCGCGCCCGACGATGACCGACATCGAATAATCGAGGTACGCCTGCCGCATCTCGTCTTCGATGGCGACCGCGACCAGCTGGGGACCGCTTGTTTCAGCCATTTTTGCCTCTGGAAAGGACCCGGTTATCTACCCGCTTCGAGGGCGTTCAGCCACCGGAAAAGCGGGCCGGAAGCGGGGGCGTTTCAGCCGGATCGGCAGGCGGGCGAGCGCCTATCTGAAGAGCGCGAGAAAGCGGGCGGCGGCCGGCGTCCCCAGGTCGGCGAGCCGCGGCGTCTGGAAGATGGCGGACCCGGCGGCGCCCAGAAGGCCGTAGGCGATCAGTGCGCCCACGCCGATCAGCTCCGCCGCGCCGAGCGGGGCGATGGCAGCACCGGCGAGCAGGGCGAGCGCCGGGTAGGCGGGCGCGACGTAGCGGGTCTGGTAACCGCCGTGCATGAGCCCGGTTGCGGTCATGCCGCCGAAGAAGGCGAGAGCGCACAGCGCAGGCCCCAGGTCGCGGCGGTCGCGGGCGCGCAGCCGCAGAAGCGCGAGCATGAACACCGGGGCGAAGAGCAGAAGGCTGGAGAGGTAGAAGTGCCACGGCCGCGCCACGATCTGCGCGACGAAGGGGTACTGCTGCATCATCGCTGCGGTGGGAAACGCGCTCGGCAGCCATTGCCCGTAGGCGATTCGCAGCGCGGCCATCCAGAGAAGACAAGGCGGCGCGGCTGCTGCCGCGGCAGCACCCAGCTTGCGCGGCGACCACCAGCGGGGGTCATGGCGCAAGGCGAGCGCGATCATCGCTGGGAGAGCAAGCACGGCTGTCGCCTTGCTGAGGAAGGCGAGGGCGAACGCGGCTCCCGCCACGGCGTAGCTGCCCGTCGTCGCCTTGCGTCCTGCCCGGTCGGCGGCGAGGAGCGCCAGCGTCACCGCGAATACAAGCATCGAGTCGATCCAGATGTGCTGTGAGACGAACCAGGTGATCGGGCAAAGCGCGAGCAGGCCCGCGGCCCAGAGTGCCTCGCGCTCGCCGTAGAGGCGCAGGGTGAGAAGGTAGAGGCAGGCGATGGTGGCGAGATCGAGGAGGACCGGGACCAGCCGCAGCGGGATCCCGATGCGGTTCAGCGCCGCGCAGAGAAAGACGAACGCCGGCGGGTGGAAGAAGATGGGCTTGTCGTAGTTCTGCGCATCGAGCTGTCGCAAAATCGGCGTGCCGCGCAGCGTGTAGTGCAGCGGATGCGCGCGCACCTGCCCGACCAGCGTGGTGAAGACCCGCTCGTCCGTCTCGCCGTGCGGGGGCGGCTCGCCCGCGGCCGCGCTGCGGGCTTGTCGCCGCGCAGCTTGAGCGCGATGCCCTTGCCGAGCAGCGCGCCCGCGTGGCGGCGGTCCATGTCGAGCGCCTTGTCGAACTCGGCGATGGCCTTGTCCAGCTCGCCGTCGGCGAGGAAAGCGCGCCCGTCCTGCACGTTGTGGTCGGCGTTGGAGACGAACTCCACATCGAGCACCGCCTTGCCGACGACGTGCCCGAGCACCACCCGCAGCGGGCCGAACCACCAGAAGGACGCCACCTCGGCGGCGGCCACCATGGCGATGGGCAGCTCGGCCACCTGCTTGCCGCGAAACTTGATCCGCACCCGCGTGTGCTGGCCCTTGGCCATCAGATCGCGGGCCTGCGCGCTGACCTTGGCGAAGGCTCCGTCGAGACCTTCACTGACGTCGACAGCCATCTTTCTCGCCTGCTCGCCTGCCTCTTTCGCAGCGGGCATGGCCTTGTCGGCGAGCTCGCGGACCTTCTTGGCCGCGCGGTCTGCCAGCTCGCTCCAGTCGGGCGCCGCGCCGCCGCCGCCGTTCGCCGGCTTTGCCTTTTCCGTAGAGGGCCGCTTCGCCTTGCGCACGACTTTTTTGCGCCGCGTCTTCGCCTCGGGCATCTTCGGAAAACCTCCCGGGCGCGTAGTATGCTCGCAGAGGGAGCGCACCGCCATGTCCCTGTTCTCCGAGAGCCTGCGGGCGTTCCTCAAGCCGGTGGTGCCGTTCCTCGACGATCCGGAAGTGAGCGAGATCCTCATCAACGGCCCCAAGGAGATCTGGGTCGAGCGCCGCGGCAAGCTGCACAAGACCGAGGTGGCCTTCACCGAGGAAGGCCTGCTCGCGGCGGCGCGCAACATGGCGCAGTACGTAGGGCGGCCGCTGAGCGAAGAGCGGCCGCGGCTCGATGCCCGCCTCCCCGACGGGAGCCGCATCCACGTCGTGCTGGCGCCGGTGGCGCGGCGGGGCACGACGATCTCCATCCGCAAGTTCTTCCCCGAGAAGCTCACCGCAGCAAAGCTGGTGAAGCTCGGCTCGATGACTCCGCGCCTGGCCCGCCTGCTCGAGGCGGCTGTGGGGTTGCGGCTGAACATCGTCGTCTCCGGCGGCACCGGCTCGGGCAAGACTTCGCTCCTCAACGTGCTCTCGCAGTTCATCGCCGCGGACGAGCGCATCCTCACCATCGAGGACTCGGCCGAGTTGCAGCTCACGCAGCCGCACATCGTCGGCTTCGAGTCGCGGCCGGCGGACCGGCTCGGCAAGGGGCAGGTCGACATCGGCGATCTGCTGCACTCGGCGCTGCGGCTGCGGCCCGACCGCATCATCGTCGGCGAGGTGCGCGGCGGCGAGTGCTTCCATCTTCTGCAGGCGCTGAACACCGGCCACGGCGGCACGCTGACTTCGGCGCACGCGAACACGCCCGCCGATACGCTGCGGCGCCTCGAGTCGCTGTGCCTGCTCTCGGGGGTGGAGCTGCCGCTCATCGCCGTGCGGGCGCAGGTGGCGAGCGCGGTGCACCTCATCGTCTGCTGCGAGCGGTTCGCGGACGGATCGCGCAAGGTCACTCATGTCACCGAAGTGCTGCCTCTGGACGAGCGCGGTGAGTACCGGGTCCAGGAGTTGGTCTCGTACCAGCAGACCTCGCGCGATGCGGATGGGCGCGTGCGCGGGCAATTCATCTCGCACGGGGTGAAGCCGGCCTTCTTCGCGCGGCTCGCCGGGAGCGGGTTCGGCGACGTCGACGAGACTTACTTTGCCAAAGGCGTGGACCTGCCGGTGGAGGAGCTGCCCGAGCCGGCGACAGATGATCTCGCCCCGGTCGTGCCGCCGCCCGAGCCGCCGGAGCTCGAGATCGAGACGGAGCGCGCTCCGGTGCGGCCGGCGGCCCAGCCGCTTGCGACGCTCTTCAAGCCCGAAGCGCCGCGCACGCCTCCGCCTCCTTTGCGAAAGCCTGAGGCCGAGCCGCGGACGTCAGAGTCGTCGATCGAGCTGGACCCGGAGCTGCAGCGCGAGATCGAGGCGCGGCTGTCGGACGAGAGCACGCTGATCACGCGCAACCCGCTCGAGCGCGGCCGCGACGACGACACGCAACCCGGGACTCGGCGAAGGCCTTGAAGAGGCTTCGGGCCCAGGCTCCAGAACAGGTGACCGTCGGATTTCAGTTTCCCTGGTCTGAAGCCTGAAGCCCGCTTCTGCTAGTCTCGGCCGCCCATGCCCGTCAGACGTGAGCGCGTCGATCCGGTTCGCGACCAGTCCGAGCTGGGCCTCGTCCACCGCCGCTGGATCCTGCCCGACGACGTACAGCGCCCAATCCTCCTGCCGCAGCTCGCGAGGCTGTGGCGCGGGCTCATCGATTTGGGCTGCCTCGACCCGGGCCAGGAGATCCGCCTCGAGCGCGCGCGGCCGGGCGCCGCGCCCGAACTTTTGGAGATGCCAGCGGGGGCGAGCCCGGGCGCGCTTCTGGCGGGCTCCGGCGCGGCGACCCTGGTGACGCAGGTAGTGTGGGTCGACGACGGCGACCGCCGCGATCCCTACGCCGTCGAAGGCGAGAGCGATCCGCAAGGCTTTCGCGACTACACGCTCTACGCCATCGACGCGGCCGAGCAGCTCCTCTTGCCGATTCCGCCCGTCGCGCACCTGTGCGGCGCCTGCGGAGCGCGCGAGGCGCGGGAGCTGCCGCGCTTCGGGGAGGGCGTGCTGCTCGATCTCACCCAGGCATGTGGAAAGTGCGGAGCGACGGTGGTCCTGGGGCGCGACAGGGGCGAGCTGAAGAACGGCGCCGTCTTCCTCCTCGAGGAGCTGGCCTGCAGGACCGCTATTTCCATCGAGCTGCCGCGCGAGCCGCAGAGCGAGGACTTGCCCGACGCCCAGGTGGCGCAGCTCCTGCGCGAGGCCTTCGGCGGCACCGACGAGCTGGCCGACGACGCGGTCCCTCCCGCCGAATAGCGATCGCAGTTGCTGTCGCTGTTGCTGTTGCTCTTCCCCGAAGCCCGAGGCCTGAGGCCCGAGGCCCTTCAGCCCTTACTTTCGTCCGGCGACGAGCGCGCGGGCGGCGGCGCGTTCGAGGTGGGCGCGGTTGGCGGCGTAGGCCGGATCTTCCGGCCGCATCCCCGACAGCTTCGCCTGCAGATCCTTCACGTCGCTCTCCGCGCGCGCCGGGTCGATCTCGTCCGCCCGCACCGCCTCCTCCACCAGCACGCGGACGCGGTCGTCGCTGACTTCGGCGAAGCCTTCGCCCACCGCGTACCGGTGCTGCGCGCCAGCAGTGAGGTAGACCAGCTCGCCGGCGGAAAGCGAAGCGACGAGCGGCGTATGTCCGGGCCGCACGCCGAAGCTGCCGGCAGCCCCGGGCAGCCGCACCTCGTCCGCCTCCACCGAGAGGACGCGTTGCTCCGGCGTGACGATCTCCAGCGAGAGCGCCATGGCTACTTCGCCATCTGCTTGGCCTTCTCCACGGCCTCGTCGATGGTGCCGACCATGTAGAACGCCTGCTCGGGGAGCGCGTCGTGCTTGCCGTCGAGGAGCTCTTCGAACGAGCGGATGGTGTCCTCCAGCTTCACGTACGCACCCTTGATGCCGGTGAATTGCTCGGCGACGTGGAACGGCTGCGAGAGGAAGCGCTGCACCTTGCGGGCGCGCGCCACCGTCAGTTTGTCGTCGTCGGAGAGCTCGTCCATGCCGAGGATGGCGATGATGTCCTGCAGCTCCTTGTACCGCTGCAGCACTGCCTGCACCCGGCGCGCGACCTTGTAGTGCTTCTCGCCGACCACCTGTGGATCGAGGATGCGGCTGGTCGAGTCGAGCGGGTCCACCGCGGGGTAGATGCCGATCTCGGTCAGGGCGCGGCTGAGCACGGTGGTCGCGTCGAGGTGCGCGAAAGCCGTCGCCGGCGCCGGGTCGGTCAGGTCGTCCGCGGGCACGTAGATGGCCTGCACCGAGGTGATGGCGCCCTTCTTGGTGGAGGTGATGCGCTCCTGCATGCCGCCCATCTCGGTGGAGAGCGTGGGCTGGTAGCCGACGGCAGAGGGGATGCGGCCGAGGAGCGCGGAGACCTCGGACCCCGCCTGCGTGAAGCGGAAGATGTTGTCGATGAAGAGGAGCATGTCGCGCCCCTCCTCGTCCCGGAAGTGCTCGGCGATGGTCAGGGCGGAGAGCGCGACCCGGGCGCGGGCGCCGGGCGGCTCGTTCATCTGCCCGTAGACCAGCACCGCCAGCGACTCCTCCAGGTTGTCCAGCTTGATGACGGCGTTCTTTCCGCCTTCCTGGAACTCGGTGTAGAGGTCGTTGCCCTCGCGGGTCCGCTCGCCCACGCCGGCGAACACCGAGAAACCGCCGCGCGCCTTGGCGACGTTGTTGATCAGCTCCATCAAGAGCACGGTCTTGCCCACTCCCGCGCCGCCGAAGAGCCCGATCTTTCCGCCGCGCAAGTACGGCGCGAGAAGGTCGATGACCTTGATGCCCGTCTCGAAGGGCAGCATGCGCACGTCCTGCTCGGTGAAGGCGGGCGGGTCGCGGTGGATGGGCAAGCGCCGGGTGGCTTTCACCGGGCCCCTCTCGTCCACCGGCTCGCCGATGACGTTGAGGATGCGCCCCAGCACTTCCTTGCCCACCGGCATGGTGATCGGGCCGCCGGTGTTCCTGACCGGCTGCCCTCGCACCAGGCCGTCGGTCGAGTCCATGGCGATGCAGCGCGCGGTGTTCTCGCCGAGGTGCTGGGCGACTTCGACGGTGAGGTTGTCCGCCTTGTCGTTGATGGAGGGGTTGGAGAGGAGGAGGGCAGTGAAGATCTCGGGGAGCGCGCCGGGCGGGAACTCGACGTCCACCACCGGGCCGATCACCTGCGTGACCTTGCCCCCCTCCGACAGTTCGCTGATTGCAACGGCCATATCGTTTGACCTCTAAAAAATTACTTGAGCGCCTCGGCGCCGGAGACGATCTCCATCAGCTCCTTGGTGATCGCCGCCTGGCGGGCGCGGTTGTACTGGAGGGAGAGCCGGTCGATCATCTCGTTGGCGTTCTTGGTGGCGGCGTCCATCGCCGTCATGCGCGCGCCGTGCTCGGAAGCCTCGCTCTCCAAGAGCGCGCGCCACATCTGCATCGCCAGCTGCTTGGGGATCAGCTGCTCGAGCAAGACCGGCCGCGACGGCTCGTAGAGGTGCTCTGGCGTAAGGAGGCCGCCCTTCCCCGCCTGCTGCTGCTGTGGGGAGGCGGCAATCGGCAAGAGCTGCGTCAGCGTGATCTGCTGCGTCATCGCGCTCTTGAACTGATTGTAGAGCAAGTATACTGCGTCGAGCTTGTGCTGCTTGTACTCGGCGATCAGGTCATCCGCGACCTCTTTCGCCATCGCGTAGCGGAGCTTGCCGAAGAAGCCGGCGTAGTCCTTGCGCGCCTCGATGCCGCGCTTCTTCGCATAGTCGCGGCCGCGCCGGCCGATGGTGCTGAACTGCACGGCTTCGAACCGCGGCCCTTCCTCGACGATGAAGCGCTGCGCGCGGCGGATGATGTTGGAGTTGAACCCTCCGCACAGGCCGCGGTCGGAGGTGAGCAGCACCACCTCGATGCGCTTCTCCGGGCGCTTCTCCATCAATGGATGTGGCGGCAACTCGGCCTCGGCCCGCGCCAGCGCCAGCGAGCCGAGCATCTCGTCGAGGAGCTGCGCATAGGGCCGCGTGCGCACCACCGCGTCCTGCGCGCGGCGCAGCTTGGCCGCCGAGACCAGCTTCATGGCCTTGGTGATCTTCTGCGTGTTCCGCACCGACTTGATGCGGGTGCGGATGGACCGGAGCGAGGCCATTTATGGCTTGGCGGGAGTCGTCGGGCGGAAGATGCCGTTGAATTCTTCCAAAGCGGTGTCGAGGGCCGCCTTGACGTCGTCGGAGAGGTCCTTCTTCTCGCGCAGGAGCTTGAGCACCGCGGCGTGGCGGGTGTCCATGAAGTCGAGCAACTCGCTCATGTAGCGGCCCACGTCCGAGACCTCGAGGTCGCGGATCCAGCCCTTGCCCTGCCTGTCGCGCTGGGTGCCGGCGTAGATCTGCACGATCTGCTTTTCCACCGGCATGGGCACGTACTGGCCCTGCTTGAGGATCTCGGTCAGGCGCACGCCGCGCGCCAGGGTGTCCTGCGTCGCCTTGTCGAGGTCCGAGCCGAACTGCGAGAAGGCCGCCAGCTCGCGGTACTGGGCGAGCTCGAGGCGCAGGCTGCCGGCGATCTTCTTCATCGCCTTGATCTGCGCGTTCCCGCCGACGCGCGAGACCGAGATGCCGGCGTTGATGGCGGGCCGCTGCCCGGCGTTGAAGAGGTCGGTCTCGAGGAAGATCTGGCCGTCGGTGATGGAGATGACGTTGGTCGGGATGTACGCGGAGACGTCGCCCGCCTGCGTCTCGATGATGGGCAGCGCGGTGAGCGAGCCCCCGCCCAGCTGCTTGGACATCTTGGCGGCGCGCTCGAGCAGGCGGCTGTGCAGGTAGAAGACGTCGCCCGGATATGCCTCGCGGCCCGGCGGCCGGCGGAGGAGCAGCGAGAGCTGGCGGTAGGCGACCGCCTGTTTGGAGAGGTCGTCGTAGATGATGAGCGCGTGCTGGGCGTTGTCGCGGAAGTACTCGCCCATGGTCACGCCGGTGTAGGGCGCGAGGAACTGCAGCGGCGCCGGGTCCGAGGCGTTGGCGGCGACCACGGTGGTGTACTCCATCGAGCCGTGGGAGTTCAGCCTGTCCACTACGCGCGCTACGGTCGACTGCTTCTGACCGATGGCCACGTAGATGCAAAACATGTTCTGGCCCTTCTGGTTGATGATCGCGTCGACGGCCACCGCGGTCTTGCCGGTCTGGCGGTCGCCGATGATCAGCTCGCGCTGGCCGCGGCCGATGGGGATCATCGAGTCGATGGCCTTGATGCCGGTCTGCATCGGCTCCTTCACCGACTCGCGGGCGACGATGCCGGGCGCCTTGACCTCGATCTTGCGGCGCTGCTTGCCGCCTAATGGGCCCTTGCCGTCGATGGGCTTGCCGAGCGCATCGAGCACCCGGCCGACGACCTCCGGTCCCACCGGCACGTCGGCGATGCGGCCGGTGCGCTTGACCGTATCGCCCTCGCGCAGGTGCTGCTGCTCGCCCATCAGCGCGATGCCGACCGAGTCCTCCTCGAGGTTGAGCACCAGGCCCATCAGGCCTTGGGGGAACTCGACCAGTTCGCCGGCCATCACGCCCTCGAGGCCGTAGACGCGGGCGATACCGTCGCCGGTGGAGAGGACGGTGCCGGTCTCGCTCACCTCGACGTGCTTGCCGTAGCCCTTGATCTGCTCGCGGAGGATACGGCTGATTTCGTCAGCTCTGATTTCCACTTTGGGTGCTCCGTTTCCCTGCCGCTCTGCTGTTTTCGACCTGTCTGGATCCGGCGCCTATCGGCGCCTCTTCCGGGGGGCGAGGCGTCTCCCCCCGGAGACCCCCACGCTTCTACACCGGCGCGCCCTTGAGTGCGTCGCGCATCCGTTCGAGTTGCGTGCGCAGGCTGCCGTCGAACTGGGTGGCGCCGACCTGCGTGACGAGGCCGCCGATGATGTCGGGATCGGTCCTGGTGTCGAGGACGATGGTGCGGCCGGTCATCGCGGCGATCGCCTCGCGCAGCCGCGCCGTCTCCTGCGCGGAGAGCGGCATCGCCGAGGTCACGCTGGCCCGGACGCGACCGACCTGCGCATCCACCAGCTCGCGGTAGGCGCGAGCGATCTGCGCGAGGTCGGAGATGCGCTGCCGATCGACCATCAGATTCAGCAGGTTGACCACCGTCGGCGAGAGCTTGAGCGCCGAGGCCAGCGCGTCGACTGCATTGTGGCGCTGGGCCGGCGTATAGCCCGGGTTCCTCAGGAAGGAAGCGGCCTCCCGGCTCTGCTCGAGCGCTTGCAGGATCGCTTCGAGCTCGTCGCCGTATTGCTCGTGCCGGCCTTCTTCGAGGCCCAGCGAAAGCAGCGCGCGGGCGTAACGTCTGGCGACGCTGGCAGCGATCACGAGGGCAAGCTCCTGCATCCCTTTGGGGCGGCGCTTCCTAGCACGGGGGCTTGTGTGCGGTCAATGCGCTGAGGCGACCCATTCCGGTGCGTAGTTTTGCCGCATGAAGCTCATCGATCAGGGCAAGCAGACCAGGGCAAGCAGACGCGGGTCCAGGGCAAGCAGACGCGGGTCACGCCCAGGGCA
>WNFI01022688.1_pt1 | contig 18053 bp, 10 predicted proteins | sample 5400471 | NCBI WGS metagenome assembly WNFI01 (sample SAMN13153348, study PRJNA577476) | soil metagenome | isolation source: 100 cm saprolite on Douglas fir-dominated hillslope | place: USA:California | collected 2013-09-17 | reverse complement strand
CTTCGACAAGTACGTGGAGAGCTACCTCAAGAAGGACGACGTGGTGGACCCGTACATCGAGAAGCTGGTCCGCCAGTCCACGCCCGAATCCGGCCTGACCCTGCTGCGCGAGGCCCTGGAGGACCTGCACACCATCCTCATGGACCTGACCCGGCTCTCGCGCATCCCCTATGGGAGCTTCACCGCGGTGGGCAAGACCCTCCACCGCGAGATCCGGCGCAGCCACATCCTGGCCATGCTCATCGACAAGAAGTTCAAGCCCGTGCACGACCGGATCACGAGCGCGGCCCTGGCCTCCACCATCCGCGGCATCGCCGACCCGACCGACCGCAAGCACGGCGCGCGCGTGTTTCTGGAGCTGTTCCGCCTCCTGCACTACCTGGAATACGCGGACCCCGCGCACACGGACGAGGATCGGCTCAAGAACTCCATCCTGATCTTCTCCCTCATCACTTCCGAGACGCGGCTGCTGCTGACCTACATGGAGCGGCGCGTGCTCAAGGCCCTCTCTCCGGACTCGCCCGCCTTCGCCCTCTACGATTCCTTCGTGTACTGCCTGCCCTTCGAGCTCAAGAAGGTCATCAACACCGAGCTGCTCGACATCTCGGTGACGCGGCAGCCGGACATCGTCCGCGCGCGCGTGGAGAACAGCCACGGGATCCTGAAGGACTGCTTCCAGCAGTCCGTGGTGCAGCTCGCCCAGGCCTTCGACGCCAAGATGGAGGGGACCGACATCTTCCCCGACTTCACGGCCAAGCTGGAGCAATCGGTGGGGCTGCGCGACAGCCTGGCCCGCCTCATCCGGGCCGTGCGCCGCTTCCAGGCCTCCCGCGACGAGCTCATCGCGGTCGAGATGAAGGAAGAGATCTCGCTCTTCTACGACCACAACATGAAGGACCTCATGTACCGGGACTGGTCGGGCTTCGAGCTCTTCTTCATCGAGATCCTCAAGTGCACGAACCTGCCCGCCCTGGCGCAGATCTCGCACCGGTTCGAGACCTTCCTGATGACGCTGTTCCGCGAAGTGCAGAAGCGATCGATCCTCCAGAACATCCCTGCCCCCGAGAACCTGCTCGGAGTCGAGAACACGGCGTAGCTTGTTAAGTCAGGGGGGGCACTCACGCGACACCACGCTGGGCGTTCGCGACCCCCCCTGAAACCCCCCTCGCGCGACGCCGCCGCTGCGCGGCGCCGCCGCGCTCTACGTGTTCCTCGTTCTTTGTGACCCGCCTTTTCGATCTCCAGCCCGGCGAGAGTCGCTCGGTCGGCCTCATGCTCGGGCATTCGTTCGCCATGGGGGCGGCGACCGTGTTCTTCGAGACGGCGGCGAGCGCGCTGTTCCTCGCCCGCTTCGGTTCCTCCGCCCTGCCCTACGTCTACGTGGCCGCCGCCCTCCTCACCACCGCGACCGGCCTCGTCTACGCGCGCGTGCAGGACCGCGTCCCGTTCGCGCGCCTCATGACGGGCACGCTCTGGTTCCTGCTCGTCAGCGTGGCCGCGCTCCGGGTCGGTCTCGGGATGAGCGGAGCGGCCTGGCTGACCTTCCTGCTCCTCGTCTGGTATCGGGCGCTCTCGATCCTGACCGACCTCGAGTACTGGGCGGTGGCGGCACGCCTCTACGACGTGAGGCAGGCCAAGCGCCTGTTCGGGATCGTGGGGTCGGGCGAGGTGGTGGCGCGCATCGCCGGCTCCTTCGCGGTGCCCCTCATCGTGCACGCGTTCGGGGTGACGAGCCTCGTGCTCCTCTCGGCCGTGGCCCTCGCCGTCTGCCTCTTCCTCGTGTCGCTCGTGCTGCGCGCGCTGCCCGCGGCCACGGAGACCCCGGCCGGGGCGTTGGCCCCTGTGCCGGGGCCGGGGCTGCGGGGACTGCTGCGCGAGAGCTATCTGCGCCTAATCCTCCTTCTCGCGTTCCTCGGCGTCCTGGCCAAGTACCTCGTCGACTACGCCTTCCTCGCCCAGATGCGCACGCGCTACGTCGATGCGCAGAACCTGGCGACGTTCTTCGCCCTCTTCTCCGGCTTCTCCCAGGTGGCCAGCCTGCTCACGCGGGTGTTCGTGTCCGGGCCCCTCCTGTCCCGCTTCGGCGTGCGCGCCGGCCTCACCGTGCTGCCCGCCGCGCACGTGGCCTGCACCGCGCTGATCGTGGCCTCCGGACTTCTGCCTGGCGGGGCCGGCCTCGTCTTCTGGCTCGTGATCTCGAACCAGGCGATCTACAAGACGCTCAAGCACCCGATCGACAATCCGTCGTTCAAGGTCCTCTACCAGCCCCTGCGCCGGGACCAGCGCCTGGCCACGCAGATCACGGTGGAGACGCTGGTGACGCCCCTGACCATCGGCCTCGCCGGCGGGCTGATGCTGCTCTTCAGCAGGGTCATCCCGTACGACCCGGTCGTCTTCTCCTGGCTGATGCTGGCCGTCTTCGGGGGCTGGGAGATCGTGGCCAGGGGCGCGGGCCGCGAGTACGCGGCCGCGCTCGTGCGGGCGCTCAAGCGCCGCTTCGCCGAGGACGACGAGCCTTTCACCTACGACGACGAGCGGAGCCTCGCCGTATTGCACGACAGCCTGCGCAGCGAGCGGCCGGAGGACATCCTCTTCGCGCTCTTTCTGCTCGAGAAGGCCGGCGCCACCGGCCTCGAGCCCGACGTCCTCCGGCTCGCCGATCATCCGAGCCCCGACGTCCGCCGCGCCGCGCTCCTGCGGCTACAGGCTTCGCCGACCCCGGCCGCCCTCGCGCGGATCCGTGCGCATGCGGCCAGCGATCCCGTGGCCGCGGTGCGCGCCGTGGCCGTCCGCGCGATGTGCCGGGGGGTCGTCCGGGAGGGGCTCGCGCTGGCCGTCGCCGCCCTCGACGATGCGAGCCTGGAGGTCCGGCGCGGGGCGCTGGTGGGACTCCTCGGCGTCGGCCATGACGCGGCCCGCGATCGCCTGGCCACGCTCGCCGCCTCGCCAACGCCTTCAGTGCGGGCCTGGGCCGCGCGGGTGGCCGGTGAGGCCGCACACCCCGAATCCTCTGCGGTGCTCGCGACGCTGCTCGCGGATCCGAGTCCCGTCGTGCGGCGCGCCGCCCTGGCCGCAGCCGGGCGCACGCGCGCACGCGCGCTCTGGCCGTCCGTGGGGGCGGCGCTGGGGGATCGCCGCTTGCGAGGGGCCGCCGCGGCCGCACTCGTGCTCGGGGGTGCGGACGTCGCGGAGGTGCTCGCGCCTTGCCTGGAAGGAGGCGCCGCCGGGCCCGTCGCGCGCGAGGCGGCGCGAGTGCTGGGCCGCGTGGGCGGTGCGCGCGCCCAGGCCGCCCTCCGGGCCCATCTCGACTATCCCGACCAGATCGTGCGCCTCGAAGTGCTCGAAGCGCTGCGCCTCTTGCGCTATTCCCCCGCGCCGGGCAGCGGAGAGGACGTCCATGTCCGCCGCCAGCTCGAAGAGGAGCTCGACGACGCGGCCTGGACCCTCGCCGTCCGGCGCGACCTGCCGCCGGAGCCCGCGTTCGCGGTCTTGAGCGCGGCGCTGGCGCGCGAGCGGGAACGCAGCCGTCAGGCGATCCTCCTCCTGCTCTCGTTCGTCCACGATCCCGTCGCCATCCTGCGCGCGCGCGAGGGGCTCGCCCAGGGGTCGCGCGAGAAGCGCGCGTACGCGCTGGAGGTCCTGGACGTCACCGTGGCCGCCGACCTCAAGCCACGGGTGCTCGCGTTGATGGAGGACAGCGAGGCGGATGCCCACGAGACGAAAGAGGCGGAGGAGCGGGTGCGGGAGGTGGCGCGGCGGCCGCGTGCGTTCGTGTCCGCCTGGACGACGGCGTGCGCGATGCAGGCGGCCGTGCATCTGGGCGGCGAGGGCTGGGACGACGTGCTCCGTCCGGCCGCGGACGACGCGAGCCCGCTCGTGCGTGAGACGGCGGCCTGGGCGCGGGCGCGACTGGGCGATGGTGTGGAGGCGGGAGGAGGCGGGCGGATGCTGACGATCGAGAGGGTCATCTGTCTCAAGGCGGTGCCCATGTTCGCCGAGGTCTCCGAGGAGACCCTGGCCGACGTGGCCGAGCTCCTGGAAGAGGTCGAGTACGGGAAGGGCCAGGTCGTGTTCGACAAGGGAGCCCAGGGCGACAGCCTCTACATCGTGATCTCCGGCCGCGTGCGCGTGTACGACGGGACGCGCACCATCGTGGAGCTCGGGCCGAAGGAGATCTTCGGAGAGCTGGCCCTGCTCGATCCCGAGCCGCGCCTGGCCTCCGTCGCCGCCGCCACAGAGACGCGGCTGTTCCGGCTGGACCGCGACTCGTTCGCCGAGCTGATGGCGGGGAACATCGATGTCGTGCGGGGCGTCCTGCACGTGCTCTGCGAGCGGCTTCGGGGCCACGGCGGATATGCGGGCGACCGCGCCGCGCTGGACAGCCCGCGACGTTGAGGATACAAACGCCCCCACGCCCGCCCCCCAACCAGGAGGTCCGATGACACCGGCGCCACGGCGCGCTCGCGCCGTCCTCTGGACGATGCTCGCCGTCCTTCTCGCGGCCGCGGGCGTTTCCGCGGGAGAGGAAGCCCAGGACAAGCCCAATCCGGCGCCGTCCGCCAGCCCCTCGCCCGCGTCGCCGGTGACGGTGGAAGAGGGCAATCCGGCGGGGGCGGTCACGGGCCGGGGCGGGACGGGCCACGTCCTGTGGGAAGGCGAGGGCGGCAGCGTCGCCCTGCTCAACCGGGCACAGCTTCGCTGGACGGACGAGATGCCGGACGATCGCCTCCAGCTTCCGGGAACGACGAGCCCGGGCTCTTCGAAGGGCAGCTTCCGCATCCGCCGGGCCAAGACGGAGCTGACGGGCTGGGTGTGGCGGCGCGAGCTGACCTACGAGCTGCAGCTGAGCTGGGCCGGTCCCGAGCCCGGCGCCAGCACGACCACCCCGCTCGAGGACTTCATCCTCAACTGGGACGCGAGCCGGGACAAGCGATTTCAGGTCGCGATGGGGCAGTTCAAGGTCCCGCTGGGGCGGCAGGAGCTGACCTCGTCCAACCGCCAGCAGTTCGCCGACCGCGATCTCCTCTCCGGCGAGTTCACCCGCGGCCGTGACATCGGAGTCCAGCTCTGGGGCCTGCTCGCGAAGGGGAAGGTGGAGTACCGCGCGGGCCTCTTCAACGGCAACGCGGCCAGCCGCCTCGACAACGACAACGACAAGTACCAGTTCAACGCGCGCGTGATGTTCCAGCCTTTCGGCGACGCCCGGTACTCCGAGAGCGACTTCGAGTCCCGCGACAAGCCCCTGCTCGCGGTGGCGGGGGAGTTCGAGCGCAACAACCTCCATGGCGCGACCAACGCGGACGACCTCGACACCCGGATCCTCGGCGTGGACGCCGTGTTCAAGTACCACGGCCTCTTCCTGTTCGCCGAGTACTTCGCGCGACATCGGCGGCCGGAGACGAGCTCCGCCTTCGACTCGAACGGGTTCCACGCCCAGGCCGGCTACTTCCTGGTGCGCGACCGGTTGGAGGTTGCGGCCCGCTGGGCCGGCTACGATCCTTCCGACCTCATCGCCGGCAACGACCGCAAGGAAGTGGGAGGCGTGGTCAGCTATTATCTGAATCGGCACAACCTGAAGTTCCAGGGCGACTTCCGCCGGCTGGACGACAACGGGCGCGCGACGAAGACCAAGGAGCTCCGGATCCAGACGCAGGTGGTGTTCTGACGCGGGGGATCAAGGTGTCGAGATGGCGGGGGGCGGCCGTCGTGGCGTGCGTGCTGGCCGCGCGAAGAGCGCCGGCGGCGGAGGTGGGCGCACGCGTCGTCGACGAGCTGCGTCTGCGGCCGCGCGTGCGCGTGATCGTCGCCCTCCGTGAGCCCACGGCACCGGTGACGGACCTCACCTTGCGCAACGCGGAAGTGGAAGCCATCCAGGGCAACGTGCTGGAGGGGCTGCGCCCCGGCGACTTCCTCCTGACCCATCGCTGGCAATCGCTGAACGCCTTCGCGGGCGACGTGACGCTGGCCGGCCTCCGCGCCCTGGCCGAGGACCCCGACGTCCTGATGGTGGACGTGGACCCGCCGGCCTATGCCGACCTGGCCGAGAGCGCGGCCCTCATCCGCGCCGACCAGGTGCGCGGCGCGGGGACGACCGGGAAGGGAGTGGTGGTCGCGATCCTCGACACGGGCGTCGACACCCATCACCCCGACATCCGCGACAGCCTCATCGGCGAGCAGTGCTTCTGCACGTCGCCGAGCGGAGCGGGCTGCTGCCCCAACGGGTCCGCGCAGCAGTCGGGGCCGGGCGCGGCCGAGGACGATCACGGACACGGCACCAACGTCACCGGGATCATCACCTCGGACGGCCGGGTGGCCCCCATGGGGATCGCGCCCGATGCCCAGGTCATCGTGGTCAAGGTGCTGGACAAGACCGGCGCCGGCACCAGCACCAGCATCCTCTCGGGGCTCGACTTCGTCATCAACCAGCATCCGGAGGTGAAGGTCGTGAACCTCAGCCTGGGGCTGGCCAACCTGTTCTCCGGATCCTGCGATTCCGCGGCCTCGTTCACCACGGCCTTCGCGGCCGCGGTCAACACCCTGCGCGGGCGCGGCGCCGTGTTCTTCGCGTCCAGCGGCAACAACGGCTCGACCTCGCAGATCGCGGTGCCCGCGTGCATCGGGAACGCGATCGCGGTGGGCGCCGTCTACAAGGCGGATGCGGGCACCATCTCCTTCGGATGCACGGACGCGACCACCGCCGCCGACCGCATTCCCTGCTTCTCGAACAGCGACAGCCAGGTCGACGTGCTCGCGCCCGGCGCGCCCGTCACCTCCGCCGGCATCGGCGGAGGCGTGTCGACCTTCGTGGGCACGTCGCAGGCCTGCCCGGTGGCGGCCGGAGTCGCCGCCCTCATGCTCTCGGCCCACCCCGGCCTCAGCCCCGACGCGCTGGAAGCGGCCCTCAAGAGCACGGGTGTGACCGTCATCGACGCGAGGAACGGGCTGTCCTTCCGCCGCATCGACGCCAAGTCTGCGGTCGACGCCGTCCGGTAGCCGTTCCCCCGTCAAACTTTGACGTCGTTGCGGCGCGCGGGGTATAAAGCACGGTTTCGCCATCTGGAGGACCGAGCCGCCATCTTGCGCATGACCGTCGCCATCCCCTGCTACAACGAGGCTCCGACCATCGGCAAGGTGGTCTCCGACTTCCGGGCCCAGCTCCCGGAGGCGGAGATCCTGGTGGTGGACAACGCGTCCAGCGACGACAGCGCGGCGCGCGCCGAGAAGGCCGGCGCGCGCGTGGTGCGCGAGAAGCGGAAGGGCAAGGGCTACGTGATGCAGACCATCCTGGAGACGGTGCAGGCCGACGTCTGCGTCATCGTGGACGGCGACGACACCTATTTCGCGGAGGACGTCCATCAGCTCCTGGCTCCGGTGACCTCCGACCAGGCGGACATGGTGGTGGGGGACCGCCTGAAGGAGGCGTCCTCGGCCGCGCTCAACGACGTCCACCGCTTCGGCAACCGCGCCATCCTCGCCATCATCAACATGGCCTTCCGGACGCGCTTCCAGGACGTCCTGTCGGGCTATCGCGTGATGAACCGCAACTTCATGAATTCCGTCCCTCTCATCACGGGCGGGTTCGAGACGGAGACGGAGCTCACCCTGCAGGCGCTGGAGAAGGGGATGGTGATCCGCGAGATGCCCATCCGCTATCGCGCGCGGCCGGAGGGGAGCGTCTCCAAGCTCTCGCCGTTCGCCGACGGCTACCGGATCCTCATCACCATGGCCGTGCTCCTGCGGAATCATCGGCCCCTCTACTTCTTCAGCTCGATCGCGGTGGGCCTCCTCGCCGCGGACGGCGTCTACGCGGCCGCCCTCCTGGCCCACCGCCTCCCGCCCTACGGCACGCTCGTCCACGCCGGGGTGATGGGAGGGATCGCGCTCCTGGCCAGCGGGCTGGTGCTCATCGGGATCCTGCTCAATGCCGTGAGCGCGGGATTCCAGGAGATGACGGCGCTTCACCGCCGGCCGCGATGACCGTCACCCTTCCCGCCGCGGAGGCCAGAGCCGCGGCCGCCCAGTTCGAGGACGTGCGCTGCGCGGTCTGCGGAGGCGACGGCTACGAGGTCGTGATCCCCTCGCGCCGCGATCCCACGCGCGCGATCGACCTCCAGACCGTCTTCCGCTCGTCCGGGGACGAGCCGCTGCAGGACCAGATGGTGCGCTGCACGTCGTGCGGCCTCCGCTACGTGCGGCCGCGCCTGCGCTGGGAGCTGATCCTCGAGGGCTACCGCGGGGGGACGGACGAGAACTTCGTCTCCCAGATCGCGCTGCGCGAGCGCACGTTCCGCGCGTGCCTGGACAAGATCGAGAGGACCCTTCGCCCGTCCGGCCAGCGGGTGCTCGACGTGGGCGCGGCCGGAGGCTCCTTCCTGGCCATGGCGCGCGAACGCGGCTACGCGCCGCTCGGCTGCGAGCCCAGCACCTGGATGTGCCAGTTCGCGCGCGAGCACTACGGCCTCGAACTCCATCCCGGCACGATCCTCGACATGCCGGTGGAGCGGGGCTCGGTCGACCTCCTGACCCTCTGGGACGTCATCGAGCACACGCCCGATCCCAAGGCCGTCCTCGCCCGCGCGCACGAGCTCCTCACGCCCGGCGGCGTGCTGGTCATGTCGTGGCCGGACAACTCGAGCGCGGCCGCGCGCCTCCTGGGGGCGAAGTGGCCGTTCCTCCTCACCATCCATCTCTACTACTTCACGCCCGCGACCATGACCGAGCTTCTCCGGCGCACGGGCTTCCACGCGCTGGATTACCGCAAGCACTGGCAGACTCTCGAGCTGGGCTACGTCGCAGTGCGGGCGGCGCCCTATCTGGGTCCGCTGGCCCCCCTGGTGCGCGGACCCATCCGCCGGCTCGGCCTCGAGCATGCCCCGCTCGCGTACTGGGTCGGCCAGACCATGGTCGTGGCGAGGAAGGCGTGAGCGAGGGCCCCGTCGTCGTTCTCGGCGGGGGAGTGGCGGGGCTCGCCGCCGGGTACTACCTGGCGCGGGGCGGCTGGCCGGTGACGGTCGTCGAGCGCGCGCCGGTCATCGGCGGCCTCTGCGGCAGCTTCCAGAGCCACGGCTTCACCCTGGACCATGGCCCGCACAAGCTCTACTCCGTGGTGCCCGGGATCCTCGACGAGATCCGGGGCCTGCTCGGGGATCGCCTCATCGAGCACACCAAGCGCAACCGCGTGCGCCTGCTCGGCCGCTTCATGAGCTACCCGCTCAGCATGGGCAACCTGCTGCCCTTGCTGGGACCGGTACGCGCGGCCGGGCTCGGCTTCTCCTATGCGGCGGCGGCCGTGGGCGGCCTCTTTGGCGGCGCGGAGCCGCGCAGCTACGAGGACTACGTGGTGCGCCGGTTCGGCCGCGGCGTCTACGAGCTCGTGTTCGAGCCGCTCGCGCGCAAGGTGTGGGGCGATCCGGCCCTGCTCTCCGCCGAGCTGGCGCGGGCGCGCATCCCTTCGGGCGGCGCCGCCGAGCTGATCCTCCGGCTCCTCAAGCTCAAGGAGGCGACGGAGAACGAGGACGCGCCATTCTTCTATTATCCGCGCGGCGGGTTCGGCGTCTTCCCGGCGCGGCTCGCGGAAGAGATCGTCAAGGCCGGAGGACGGATCCTCACCGCGACCACGCCCGTCGAGCTCGAGCGCGACGGCGCGCGCATCCGTGCGGTGAGTGTCCAGCACGAGGGCATCACCACCCGCCTGGAGGCGGAGACGGTGGTGTCCTCGATCCCGCTCCAGGCCCTGTCCGGGCTCCTCTTCCCGGGCGACGCCGTCGCGGCCGAGGAGGCCGCCCAGCTCCGGCTGCGCGATCTCGCCCTGGTCTTCCTGATCCTGAAGCAGGAGCGGGTGAGCGAGGACCACTGGATCTTCTTCCCCGAGCGGCAGTATCCCTTCAACCGGATGTTCGAGCAGAAGGCGATGGACCCGGGCCTGGGCCCGGCCGACCGCACCGCCATCTGCTGCGACCTCACCTGCGACGCCGGCGACGCCGTGTGGTCGGCCCCGGACGACCAGCTCGTGCGGCGCTGCTTCGACGCGCTCGTGGACTCGGGCCTCACCACGCCCGACCGCCTCGAAGGCGGCTTCGTCCGGCGCTTCCGCAACTTCTATCCCATGTATACGATCGACTTTCGCGAGCGCCTCGGCCGCGTCTACGAGCGCGTGCGCGCTTCCGCCGACAACCTCGTCCCGACCGGGCGGCTGGGCATGTTCAACTACAACAACTCCGACCACTGCCTGGACATGGGGCGCTTCATCGCCAGCGAGATGGGAGAGGGACGGCCGCCGCGCCAGATCTGGGCCGGGCTGGAGGAGCGCGTCCGGACGTACCGCATCATTGACTAGCGCCATTCCTGCATCTAGCGGCCACCATCGCGGATCGGTGGCTGCGCGCGCGGCCGCGGCCGCGCTCGTGCTTGCCCCCTTGCTGGCCGGGCGCATCGCCGTGACCGGACCGCGCACGGTGACGCTCAACTTCGGCCCGGGCGACGGCCCCTACGTGGTCGGGTTCGCTCCCGAGTACGAGATCGACGACAAGGTCGGTACGCACTGGACGACTTATCACGCCGGGGTGGCCCTGCCGCTCGAAGTGCGCGGCGGCCCCGTCGACATGTCGTACCGGTTCACGCGCGGCTTCGGGGAGACGGCGCAGGTCGAGATCCGGTTCGACGAGCGCGCCGTGGACCAGTTCCAGTGCCGCGGAGGGACGGTACTCGAGCGCAAGGCGGCGCTGGGCGTGCTGGCCGCGACGCCGGTGCGGATCGGCATCGAGTCCGATTCGCACGAGCGCCGGGACCGCGGGCTCAAGATGGACTGGATCCGTCTGGCCCTGGGACCCGGCGCCCGCCTCCGCCTGATCGGGTGGGCCGCCGTCACGCCGGCGGTGGCCGTGGCCCTCGTCCTCGCGATCCACCTCCTGGCCGGTTGGAGCCTCCGACACGCCGTCGTGCTCACCGCGCCCTGGAGCCTGGCCGCGGTCGCGGGCCTCGTCCTCGATCCCTGGCTCACCCATCGCCTCCTGCGCGGCATTCCTCTCGCGCTGGCCCTCTTCGGGGGATCGGGCCTGGCCGTCGCGGCCTGGCAGCGGCGGCGCGGCGCGCTGTCGGCGGAGTCGCAGCGCGTCCTGGCCGCGCTCGCCCTGGCTGCGTTCCTCCTGCGCGCCCTGGCCGTGAATCATCCGGACTTCTACTATCCCGACCTGCGCACGCACGCGCGCCTGGTCGAGAAGGTGCAGGAGGAGGGCCTCTCTTTCTTCGTCTCGCCCTCGCGCGCGATCTGGGAGCACGGCGTGTGGCGGACCGAGGCCTACGGGAAGACCTACGCGTTTCCCTACACGCCCGCCTTCCACCTGCCCTTCACGCTGCTGCCCATCGGCTACGACACGCTGCTCCTGGCCCTGAAGCTCTCCGCGGCCGCCATCTCCGTCGTGCCGATCTTCCTCACCTGGGCCCTGGCCCGCCGCCTCGGCGTGTCCGTCCTGGGGGCGGCGCTGCTCGCGGTGATCCCGACCTACACCTCGCGCCTGAGCTTCGCGTTCCTGCCCGCCCTCTTCGGGCACGCGTTCGACCTCGCGCTCCTCTGCTGGCTGGTCAGCCACCTCGACTCCCTCCGCGCGCCGCGGACGTGGCTGGCGGGCGCAGGCTGGATCGCCGCCTGCCAGCTCGCCTACGTCTCGGGCGTGATGAACACGGCGGCGCTCGTGCTCGCGCTCGTCCTGTGGGCGCTCGTGCGCCGTCGCCTCGCCGACGCGGCGGTGCTGGCGGCCATGGGACTCGCCGCCTCGCTGGTCGCGGTGGCGCTGTACTACCGCGACTTCCTGGGGATGGTGTTCGACCTCGTGCCCCGCATCGCGCAAGGCGCCGCCCATGCGCCTCCGCGCTATCCCGTCCAGCCGTTCTGGCTCGTCGCCTACGAGCGGACGCGCGACTTCTTCGACACCGTCTATCCGATCCTGGCCGCGGCCGGCCTGGCGCTGATGTGGCGCGACGCCGAGCCGGAGGGGACGGCTTCGACGGCGGCCCGCCGCTGGTTGCTCGTTGGCTGGCTGGGCGCGTACGTCCTTCTCCTGGCCGGACGGGCCAAGGCCCCGGACGTGTTCCTCCACGGACACGAGACCCTGCTCGTCACGCCGCTGGTGTGCCTCGCCGCCGGGGTGGCGCTGGCGTGCCTGGCGCGGCTCTCGCGAGCGGCCTGGTGGGCGGCGGTCGCCCTGGTGGCGGCGCTGGCCGTCCAGGGCGCGCTCGGCCAATGGCGCGCGATCGCGGAGCAGCTCGGAAACGCTCGCTGAGCGATCTCTGGGCGCGCTGGACCCTCTTTTGGTAAACTCCCGGCCCAGAGGCCCCGATGACCGCGGAGAAGAACCCGTTCGCCAAGTTCCTCACCCACTTCGACAACGGTCAAGTCCTCTTCCACGAAGGGGATGACGGCGACGACATGTACATCATCCAGTCCGGCCGCGTCGCCATCAAGAAGAAGGTGAAGGACAGCGACACCACCCTGGCCGTGCTGGAGAAGGGCGATTTCTTCGGCGAGATGGCCATCCTGGAGCGCTTGCCGCGCTCGGCCACGGCCGAGGTCGTCGAGGAGGGAGACCTCATCGTCATCAGCGGCGAGATGTTCGGGGACATGATCAAGGCCAACCCCGAGATCGCCGTGCGCATGCTGCGCAAGCAGTCGATCCGCCTGCGCGAGACCAATCGCCAGCTCGAGAGCGTCATGGCCCACGGCGGGATCTCGGCGCCCCCTCCCGCCGACGCCGCTCCCGCAGTGCCCCCGTCCACGTCCGGAACGCTGCAGGCGGAGGCCAAGGCCTACTTCATCTCCCCGTCGACCGGGAACGTGTTCCCCGTGTTCAGCAACGAGGCGCTGCTCGGCCGGTTCGACTCCGTGACCGGTCAGAGCCCGGAGGTCGACCTGACCAAGGAAGACCAGAGCCGCAACATCTCGCGGCGGCACGCGCGTCTCGTGGTGAAGGACGGAAAGTTCTTCATCGCCGAAGAGATCGGCACCATGAACGGGACGTTCCTGAACGGGAAGAAGCTCAGCAACGGCGTCCTCACGCCCATCAAGGACGGCGACGAGATCACGCTCTGTCGCCTGGTCCTGAACTTCAAGACGCCGAGATAAAAGAAATCGATCGACGCAGTTAGCGGATAAGAGGCTTGTGGCTTGGTCGGCTGTCGCTAAGCTAGCGACCGGCCAGGTTACGTGCCAGTAACACCAGCGTATCGACCACAGTGCGCGCCGCGCGCATCTTGCTCATCCCGTGCTTGAGGTCGTAGCGGAGGACGAGCGGCACTTCTCCCATGATCGGATCCGGCTCGAGCGTGCGCAGCTTGAGCAGGATGTCCACCATGCAGGAGAAGCCCTTCTGGCTGATCAGCCGCTCCGAGTACCGCGCGAAGGCCGCCTGCAGGATGGAGGCGCGGTAGGCGCGGAATCCGCAGGTGTAGTCGCGCACGCCCTCGATGGGGAAGACGGCCCTCATGAGCAGGCTGGCCCCGCCGCTGAGGACGCGGCGGTGGAGGGGCACCCCCACGACGCGAGCGCCGGGAACGTAGCGCGAGCCGATCACGACGTCGTGCCCCTCGCGGATCAGGCCGAGCATGCGCATGACGAGGCCGGGGGCGTGGGTGTTGTCGGCATCCATGGTGACGATCACGTCGTCGGGCGCGGCCTTCTCGAGCGCGACCTGCAGCCCCGACCGGAGCGCCTCCGCCAGCCCGCGGTTGACCTCGTGGCGGACGGGCACGATGGGCATCTCCGCGGCGTGGGCGGCGATGGCGTCCCAGGTGCCGTCGGAGCTGCCGTCGTCGACGACGACGACCTTGTAGCTGAGACGGCCCTCGTCCATGACCTGGCGAATGGACCGCAGCAGCGCGGGTAGGCCGGCCGCTTCGTTGTAGGCGGGCAGGACGATCAGGATCATGGGGAACGTCGCAGTATAAGGTCCGTGGTCAGGGCTTGGGTACGAGAAGGAGACGTGGCCGCACCGGCGCGCCGGAGACGACGCGCGGGCCGTCGATGCGCCCTTTCACCTCGTAGTGGCCGGCCAGACGCGGGAACTGGCCGATGGCCTCCGCTTCCGCCGCCGGTCCCTCGGCTTCCACGTCGAGCACGATCAGGTCGAACGCGCGCGCACGTATGGCCTCGATCAGATCGCGCGGCGTGCCGAGGTCGGGAATGGCGTTGATGTCCGCCAGGTTCTGGGCGTGCAGCGTCGGCGTCTTGCCCGCGCGCAGCGCGTAGAACGGGTGGAAGGGGACGAAGACCGTGCCCGGCGTGGCCCGCAGTCGCGCGACGAGGGCGTCGCCCTCGCGCCGATCGGCGGGAGTGGGGACGAGCGCGCGCGGATCGTAGCCGAGGGAAAGAGCGAACCCGTCCGACGGCCACACCTGATCGGCGGCCCAGACCAGGCCCCCCGGCGCGACGGCCACGGACAGGGCGAGGAGCGCCGGGGCCAGGACGGCGGCGTGCCCTTCGCGCAGGCGCGCCGCGGCCAAAGCGAGCAGGACGCCCCCGAAGAACATCGCCGGGATGAAGGCGTTCGCGTAGCCCCAGGGCGGACCCGCCCCGCGAATCGTCGCCACCATCGCGGCGGCGAAGACCCCGAGGACGGCCAGGAGCGGTCCATCGAACCGGGTTCGAACCAGCGCGAGCGGCACCAGGGCCAAGGCGGGCCCAAGCAGCAGGACGACACGGAGTGGAGCGAGGCCGAAGCCCAGCCAGGCATCGAAGTCGTGCCGCTGGTGCAGGCCGAAGACGTACCGCCAGAACCAGCCGCCGGTGGCGCGCTGCAGCAGGACGATCGCGATCGCAGCGACGAGGCTCGTGGTGAGGCCGAGGATCACGCCCCGCCGGCGACGGGCGAGGAAGAGACACAGCACCGCGACGCCGATGAACGGCGCCGCCGTCTGCTTGGCCAGCAGCGACGCCGCGAGCAGGACGCCCGCGATCACGGCCGCGGGCGTCGACGCCCGGGCGCGCCAGGTCGCCCAGAGTCCCAGGGTGACCAGCCCCAGCCAGACGCTGTCGATGCGCACGAGGTCGTACCACGCCCCGGTCGGCGCGAAGGCGGCGGCGGAGATGGCGATCCCGCCCAGGGCGAGCGTACGCGGCACGCCCGCCTCGCGCAGGAACGCGTAGGCCGCGCCCACGGCCACGAGGTAACCCAGGATCGAGATCGCGCGCCCCGTGGCGTAGTCGAGCCCGAAGACAAGAGAGGCGGCGGCGACGAGCGCGGGCTGGAGCGGGGGGTAGGCGAAGGCGACGAAGGCCAGCGACGGGGGCGCGTAGAGCGGCTGGCCCTCGCGCAAGCGGTGCGCATGGAGGAGCATCGTGCCCTCCATCCATTCGAGGTCGTAGGGATACCCGAGCCGCCGCGCGAACATCCAGAAGAGCGCGCCGAAGGCGAGGACCGACATCGCCACCAGCGCCGCGGACGCGAGACGCGGCCCGCGCCCGACCGCGGCGCTCAGGCCGTCCGCGCCGCGCGCCTGGCTTCGATCTCGCGCCGGATCGCCTCCGCATTTCCGGGGAGGAGCCGGCGGTTGCGGCACTCGTCGAGGGCCAGCACGGTCATGTGGTCGATGGCGGCCTGGTCGCGCGACTCCGGGATGAAATCGTCGAGGGCGGCCGTGAGGTGCGCGTCCGTGACCGCGGTCGCGCCCTCGCGCAGCGCGAACCGGTAGGCGGTGGTGAGCGCGAGCTCGATGTCGCTGCCGGTGAACCCGGGGGTGCGGCGCGCGAAGGGCGTGAAGTCGGTGATGGCCGAGGCCAGCTTGTGCTTCCGGGCCACGACCTCGAAGATCTGCTTCCGCGCCACCTCGTCCGGCATGAGGATCGGGATCTTGATGTCGGTGCGCCCGGACCGGCGCATGGCGGAGTCGATGAGGTCCACGCGGTTCGTGCTGTCGATGCGCAGGACGCGGCCGCGCAGCGCGTTGTCCGCCCAGAAATTGAACGACGAGGCGCGCATGCGCTCGGCCACGCCGGAGTCGCCGCCGCCGGAGTCGCGGTTGCCGCCCTCCGCCTGGTCGGACTCGTCGACGATGACGACGACGGGGGCCAGGGCGCGGATGGCGGCGAAGGCCTTCTCCTGGTTGCGCTCGGACTGGCCGACGTACATCCCGCGCAGCGGGCGGAAGCGCACGCAGAGCATCCCGCATTCCTTGGCGAAGCACTCCGCGAGGTAGGTCTTGCCCGTCCCCGGCGGGCCCATCAGGATGATCCCGAGCGGCGCGGCCGAGGTGAGCCCGCGGCGCATGATGTCCGCGACCTCGCGCAGCTCGCGGGTGGCGTGGTCGAGGCCGCCGACGGCGTCGAGGCCATGGCGCGGGCTCAGGATCTCGAGCACGTCGCCGTACTCCTGGCGCAGGAGGTCGATCTTCCGCTCGACGATGGATTCCCGCGTCAGGGTGGACCCGCCGCCGCGGGCGCGCTGCACGATGTCCTCGATCTGCACGAGGGACAGGCCGCCGGTCTGGGCCGCCAGCTCCTCGGCGCTCAGGCCCCACGTCACCTCGGGGATGCGGCGCTGGAGGTCCCGCGCGAACTCCGCGCGCGCCTCCACGTCGGGGCGCGGCACGGCCACCACTTCCGCCCCCGCCGCCCCCGCGTACACCTCGGACGAGACCTCCTGCGCCGTCGGCGCGATCAGCACGATCAGGGGCCGCCGCGCGGCCACGGCCGGATCGGAGGCCCAGCGGGCGAGGGTGGTGATGTTCTGGCGCTCGGCCGCCCCCGCCCCGTCCGCGGGGGCCAGCGTGTGCGCATAGTCGATGATGACGGCCACCGACTCCGCGGCCACGCGGTCGGAGCCCACGAGCGCGTCGAGCACGACCAACGCGCGCGCGGGATCCGCGGGCAGCGCGCCCTTGAGTCCGAGGGCCTTGCGCATCGCCTTCTCGCGCTCGGCGTCCGGGAAGACGAGGCCGGCGGACACGTCGTAGGACACCGCGATGGGCCGCCGCGAGCCGAGGCGGCGCAGGCCTTCCGCCAGCGGCACGAACGCGGAACCGAAGGGGTGCACGTCGCGCACGTTGCCGTGCAGGAGGAAGAGGTGCGACGCGCCCGCGTGGTAGCGCTCGAGGACGCCCGCGGTGAGCCAGGCGGGAACGCGGATGTCCTTCATGCCTCCAGCCTCAGGAGGTGGACGCCTTCGGCGCTGCCGATGGCCACGTCCACCCCGTCCAGGGCCGGCGAGGACTGGATCCCGCCCGCGGCCAGGGGCTGGCGGTCCAGCACGCCTCCGCTCGCGTCGAGGAGATAGACATTCCCGTCCGTCGAGGCGCCGATGACGAACGCGCCCGCGGCGACGGGCGAGGACACCACCGGACCGCGGGTCGCCGTCTCGAAGCGCGGCGCGCCCGTGCGCACGTCGAGGCCATGCAGATGTCCTTCGTGGCAGCCCAGCACCGCGATCTCGCCCGCGAGGCACGCGCTCGAATACACGGCGTGGCCGATCGCGCTGCTCCACGCTTCCGTGCCGTCGGCGATGCGCACGGCGGCCACGCGTCCGTCGAAGGCGCCCACGATGGCCGCTTCCGCTCCCACGGCGGGGGAGGCCCTCACCTTGGCCCCCAGCCGGGCCGACCACACCACGGCCCCGGTGGCGGCGTCGAGGGCATGAAGAGACCCGTCGTCGCTGCCGCACAACACGCGGCCGCCGGCCAGGGCCGCCGAGGAGAAGACCGCGCCCACCTTCCGCGTCCAGATCGTCTTGCCCTTGGCGTCCACCGCCACCACCGCGCCCGCTCCCTTCGCATCCACGATGCCCACCACGACGCCGCCGGCGATGGGGAGGGGCGAGGAGCGCACCAGCCCGCCCAGCCGCGCGCGATACCGTTCGGCGCCGGTGGCCACGTCGATGCCGAGCAGCAGCCCCTCGTCGGTGCCGGCGTGCAGGACGCCGTCCGCGAGCGTGGGCGAGCATTCGCTGGGGCCGATGACGACGGTGTGGAGGACGCGGCCGCGCGTGCGGTCGATGAAGAGGAGGCGGCCGTCGGTGGCGGGGACGAGCACGAGGTCGGCGGTGAGGATGGGCGGGGCCACTACCGGACCC
>WNFI01542440.1_pt1 | contig 18058 bp, 14 predicted proteins | sample 5400471 | NCBI WGS metagenome assembly WNFI01 (sample SAMN13153348, study PRJNA577476) | soil metagenome | isolation source: 100 cm saprolite on Douglas fir-dominated hillslope | place: USA:California | collected 2013-09-17 | reverse complement strand
ACTTCGTCGGCCCGGCACTCATGCACCGCCCGATGGCGGTCGAGTTCCCGTGGCAGGAGTTGCACTCCGGTGCCTCGAGAATGCTCATATCCCTCGGCAGCGTCAGCCGCGATCGGGGATTGCGCTTCTACGAGGTGATGATGGAAGCACTCGATGACTTGATTCTTGCCGGCTCGCGCCGGCCCTTGCAAGTGGTGATGGTTGCGCCGGAAGAACTGCGCGCCCGGGCGCCCGCCAATTTCATCGTACGGCCGAGGGTGCCGCAGATCGCGTTGCGCGGGCACATGGATGCCGTGCTGTGCCATGCCGGACACAACCCCGTGTGCGAGGCGTTGTCGTTCGGCTTGCCGCTCGTTGTCGCTCCGATCCGCTATGATCAGCCGATCGTGGCGCGGCAGGTGATCGACGCGGGCGCGGGTCTGTTCATGCGCTACGGCAAGGTCACTGTCGCCACGGCGCGCGCGGCGGTGGAGGAAGTGCTGCGCGAGCCCGGTTACCGCCACGGCGCTCTGCGGCTGAGGGAGTCGTTCCAGCGTCTTGGCGGTGCAAGCCAGGCGGCCGGCATTCTCGAGCGATTTCTTCAAGGGGAGAATTCGGCGCCGAACGGACGGATAGGTGCGGTGCAGCCGGTACCAAGTCATGCAGTGGGTTGAATCGGAAGGCGTGAGGCTGAACACGCTGTGTCTCGGCAGCGGGCCGTTGCTGGTGATGTGCCACGGATTGGTGACGGCCAGCCTCGCCACCTGGTATTTCACCGCGGCTCCTGCCTTGGCACGCCATTATCGGGTCGTGCTCTATGACCTGCGCGGACACGGCAAAAGCGACTTGGCGGCCGCCGGCTACGATTTGGATACGCTGGCGCGGGATTTGGCGCAGGTCATCCGTGCCTACGGGCCAAAGCGCGCAGCGGGGAACTCGGCAAAGGTTGCGCTCGTCGGCCACAGTTATGGCGCCTTGACGGCCCTCAACTATGCGCTGCGGCATCCTCACGATGTCGCGCGCCTGGCGCTGATCGATGCACCGCTGCCCGCACACCGTTACGTACATCCGTCATTGGCCGACCTGGATTCGCCGGAGGCTTTGGAGCAACGGTTCTCCGCTCACCTCGAAGGACAAGCCGCGCGCGGTCCGCGTCAGCGGCGGCGGGCGCGCGAACGATTGGAGTTTCTATTTCTGGCCAGTTCGCTTCGGGAGGATCTACGCACCGCCGCGGACGTGCCCGATGCGCGCCTGAGGACGCTGAACGTTCCGACGCTCTGCCTGTACGGCAGGCATTCCAGCTGCGCCGCGGCGGGGCAACGCCTGGCAAGCCTGCTGCCGCGCTGCGCGCTGCGCTGGTTGGACTGCGGTCACTACATTCCTACGCAAGCTCCCGCCGCCATGACGGAGGAACTGCTAGCCCACTTTGCCCCGGGCATCATCGAGGTACAGGACAATGCCGTCCGCCATGTCTCTGGATAAGGACAACATCCCGCCGTCGGCCCTCTACACGGCGGCGACTTGGCGCTGGGCCAGGTTTCCCGGCGCCGATCTGGTCACACCAACCAACGCCCGCCGCGTCTTCCGGGTCGTGAACGCGTACTTGACCCTATACGGTCTGCTCAATCCGGGTTGGCATTCCCTCAAGCACACTCTGCTGCATCGACATGCCGGAATCGAGCATCTATTGCGCGAATCCAATCGCTCGCAGGTAATCGAGATCGCTGCCGGGTTCTCGCCGCGCGGCAGTGCGATCAGCGCCGACCATTCGATACGATACTTTGAAGTGGATTTGCCGGCGGTGATCGCCGCCAAACGCGCGCTGCTGCAGACCACGCCGGCGGGCCAAATCGTATTGCGCCGCGAAAATCTCGCGCTGCTCGAGGGTGATGTCACTGCCATGGATTGGAAGAGATTTGCGGCGCGCCCGAGCTTCATCATCACCGAAGGCTTGATGATGTATTTCGACCGCGCCGCCCAAATGCTGATCTGGCGGGACATCGCCGAGTTCTTGCGCACCAATCGCGGCGAATACGTCTTTGACTATCTGCCGGCTCCCGATGAGCCGAAACGCAGCTTCACAGGCCGGCTCGTGTCACGGATGCGCGGCTCGCAGCGGCGTGCATTCCCTTGCGATGGGCGCAATCGCCACGAAATCGCCGATGACCTGCGTGCCGCCGGTTTCAAAAAGATCGCAGTTCACACCAGCGCCGATTTCGCAGGCGCGTGGAAACTGCCGCATGCGAAGGCGCACACCCGCGTGATCCTGTATTGCTGCCGCTGTTAAGGAGTGCACACATGGCGATCTGGCATAGGCGATATACCCGCAAGCTCTCGCCCATCGAGCGGGCCTCGCTCGTCTTGAACGAGTTCTGCAACTACAACTGCGACATCGTCGTCGAGGGACACGGCGCGCTTTCGGTCGATACGTTGCGCAGTGCCGTTGCAAGGGCGGCGCACGCGAATCCCGGAAGCCGCGTGCGACTGCGCGGCGTTCTCGGATTCTCGCGCTGGGTCGATAGCGGCATCGCACCGGAGGTACGGGAGGTTCAGGCGCCGGTGTGGGATGGCCGCAGTGAGCGCGGTGCCGGGTTCCTGGAGGAGCGTTTCAATGCGCTCGCCGGCGGTGCCATCTGCAGCGTGCTCTATGTGCGCGGCAGTCCTGCGCGCATCGTGTTTCGCGCACTGCATGCCGCGGTCGATGGACGCTCCCTATTGCACTGGATTGCCGAGGTGTTTCGCGCACTGCGCGGCGAGCCGTTGCTGGGCTCGCCGTGCACGTATGTCGAGTGGGACATCATGCGCAAGTTTCAGGACAAGGTGAACCCTGAAGCGCTGGATGCGCCATCGACGGAGCCGAGCCTCCCGGTGATTCCCTGCAGTTCCCTGCGTTCGACGCAGTTGCGCTACATCTGGCGCACCGTGGTGTTTCCCGGCAACATCCCCAATGTTCTGTCGAAGTTCGCGATATTTCTAGCCCGGTACGCGCGCCGCTGCGCGCAAGGGAGGGTTTGCTTTACGGTGCCGGTCGATCTGCGCACACTGCGCGAAGAGGTATTGTCGCTCGGCAACTTGACCGGTTATCTCAGCATCCCGATCGGGCCGGAGGATGGCACCAGGGATTTCAGCCGGCAGCTGAGTCTGCGCGTCCGCAACCACGTCGATTGTTATCGGCCTGACATTCTGAAGAAGCTGCCCTGGGTGCCGGTGCGCACCATTCGCCGCGAAATCGGGCGCAGCCTGGAGCGTTCGCTGTATGAGACGGTCCCCGGCACGATGAGCGGCGGCGTCGTTTCGATGGGCAATTTTCCGCTGCAGAACCTGTCGACGCCGGATTTTACCGCCAGCGAAGTGATCGCGATTCCGGGTTTTGCGGGCAAGCTGAACGTCGTGACCATTTTCACCCAACGGCATACGGTCACCACCTTCGCGGCGCCGGAAAGTTACAATGTCGAAGGCCAGCTCGACGCACTGCTCGATGCCTTCCAAAGTGAATTTGGCGAACGGTACACACTCAGTGCCGTCGCCGCGGTATGAACGCGTTTTGGCCGCGCGAGAAAAGGAAACTCACCCTCGAGCCGCAAACCCACATCGCACGCCCCTTAAGTTTTTTCGAGTACGGCCACGCGGCCGCCGGCGCGAGCGGCAAGACGCTGGAGCCGCCTCGCATCATCACCATGGTGTTGGAAGGCGAAAGCACACTCGCGCCCAGACAGTGGGAGGAGGCATTGCGGCTCGTGGTGGATGCAAACCATGGCGTACCCCTGCGTATCCACGGCGTGAGACAGCGTGCGCGTTGGACCCGCGAAGGAGCGCTGCCCCCGCAACTGCGGATTATCGAGGATTGCCAGTGGGACGGCCGTTCACATCGCGGCATGGACGCAATCGAGCAGACGCCGTTGCCGCTGCAGACCGGCCCGGCCACCGAATTGATCATCGCCACCGGCAAGATCACCCGGCTGATTGTGCGTACCCGCCACGCGCTGATGGACGGCATGGGCGTGCTGCATTTTTTTCAGGAATTGTTTCGAGCGCTACGGGGCGAACCGCTGCTGGGCAGCAACGCGGCATTCAGCGATGTCGATCTCATGGGCGCGCTCTCCGGCGCGGCGTGGAGAGGTGGAGGCGAAAGTCCGATTCCGCTGACCGGCGGCGCGCAAGGAGCAAGTTATGGCGATGTGTGGCAGCGTCTCACTTTGCCGGCGAGGCCGCAGAAAAATCTATTGGGCCGTGTTGCAGAGGTCGCTGCGCGCTATGCCTGGAGCTTTGGGCCCGGACCGGTACGTATCGCCATTTCGGTCAATTTGCGGCGGCACCTGCCGGGCCTCAAGTCGACGATGAACTTCAGCGGCCTGCTGCATGTGGGAATGCTCCCCGGGGAAACGGCGGATGATTTCCGGCGCAAAGTGCACGAGGCGCTCGAGCAGAACCGCGACGTTTCGTACCCCGCGGTGGCGGAGTGCATACGTTACCTGTCATTTCCATTCATCGACCGAGTGACGGGACGCACGCCGGAGAGTTATTTGCGGCGTAAGCTGTTGGAGACCGTGCTCATCTCGAACCTCGGCGTGATCGAGATGGCGCCGCTCAGCTGTGCGCAGTTCGCGCCGGACAACTATTACAGTTTGCCGGTCATGGGCAACTCTTTCATAACGCTCAGTGCGAACGGCAGACATCTCAACTTCGTCGTCGGCATGCCCGCGGTCTATGCATCGGAAGGCAGGCTCGAGCGCTTTATCGATCTGCTGCGCGAGGCCTTCTGACCCTGTCCCTAATGTTGAGTAATTCCGGTTCCATGATCCGACAAGACGAGCAGCCAGACGGCTCCCAGAAGGATGAAACTCAGCATGACCGCAGCCGATCCCATGTCCTTCGCCATGCCGGCGAGCGGGTGGCGATCGGTACCGGAACGATCCACCACGGCCTCGAGGGCGCTATTCAATAACTCGACCACTAAAATCAGCAGCATCGGGAACACGAGCAATGCCCGTTCCACGCCTGACCGCCCCAAGAAGACCCCGAGGGGGATCAGCAACGCGGACAGACCCACTTCCTGGCGGAACGCCGCCTCTCCACGCCATGCGTGCATGAAGCCCTGAAAGGAATAGCTGAAAGCGCGCAGAAAGCGCGTCATTCCGATCGGTTTATCTCTCTCCATTAGAGCCACCATTCCATCAGGATCGGCATTGTATGCGCAGGCGCGGCGAGATCTTCGACCGCATGCCGCATTTGCCCGTCACTGTCCGCTCGAGGCATCCAAGCTTGCCCACGCCCCGTCGGGCGAGCGCATCATGTACTGGCGGCCGATCTGCACGACGGTGGTACCGTCATTCTCCGCCACGAAATCCGTTGGCGGCAGACCCTGCGTATACGCCGCCAGACTCAAGCTCGGCTTGGCAAATGGATTATCCGCGATGAAGCGCGAGAGGAGTTCATTGACCGCGATGTAGCTGGTCGGAACATCGATCCGCTCCTGCACCGATGGCGCGGACCGCGTCGCATTCACCAATACGATGCCGACCGGCACATGGGCAATGGCCGGAGTCGGGATCTCACGCAACCCGGGAATCTGCCGGCGATCGCCACGCAGCGCAGCGCCGTGTTCGGCGATGAGGACCACGATCACGCGCCGTCCGGAGCGCTTCAAGTCATCCAGAAATCGGCCGATGTCGGTGCTGAACTGCGCGATACGCGCGTCATACGAGGAGTCGGCATGCGCCGTGGCAACTACATGGTTGCCGTCGTGTAAACTGATGGTGTTGTAATAGAGCACCACGCGCGCAGCGCGATTCATTTCGCGTTTCGCCCACCATCGCGACAGCGTCGAGTAATCGCTGTAAATCGGCGTGCCGTCGTAGGACTGCTGCGCCACTTGCGCGCCCCGGTTGTCCTCCGGCGCGACTGCGACCGCGCCGCGCTCGCGAACATCGCTCAAGAAGTTGCCGAAGTGGCCGTCGTGATTCATGAGCCAATGGGGCTCGAAGCCCGCATTCTGCAAGCCGTCGATCACCAAGCATTCCCGGCCCGCCGTGTCGTAGAGCTGTTTGTGAGCCGTCTGGCCGCAATTTCCGCGCAGCAGGCGGATCGCGGCCGGGCCGCTATAGCTGGCGGCCGAGCCGAAATCCGACAGCACGATATCGAAGCGGCTGAACAATGGGTCGTGCTCGCGCTTTACCGCCCGCAGGTCGTCCCACGACAGCGAACACACGTGCAACAAGAGAATGTCGTATTCGTTCTGCGCCGCGCGCGTGAATCGTACCTGGCGCATCTGCTCCTTGGCGTAGAACTGCGCCAACAGCGCGTCCAGCGCTTCCGGCCGCATGTTGCGCGCATCGACTTGCCGTGGCGCCGAGGTGGCCGCGTCAGCTGCCGCGGCCTGAACGACGCTCGCCGGCTGCAATGGCCAGCCATGGGGTACAACCATGACCACCAGGATGGCCACGAATACGAAGGTGCTCAGGCGCAGCTTGCGCCGTGCGAGCCCATAGACGATGAGCATCGCGGCAAGCTCTGCCACCACCTTCCAGCTGATGAAGCGGCCGAGCAGCTCCCACAGAAACGGCAGTGTGAAGGAGCGCAGATTCTGCGCCTGCGACAACGCCCGAGCGATCGGCGGCAGCCATGAATCGTGATATAGGAGCAGAATGCCGAGCGGAACGGCGAGCAGATTCTTGGCGAACCGCTGCCGTGCATTCTTTGGCGGCAGCGCCGTAAAGACGGCAAACCCCAGATTCAGCCAGGGACTGAAGTCGATGTAGCCGCCTGCATACAGCATCAGCTTGGCGAAAAAGTAGGCGCTCCACAGACCCATGCGCGGTACCGCTCACCGGACCGGTAAGTGGCGCGGTCGGCCGCGCCGCCACGAAGCGCTGCTGTAGATACTGCCCAGCAGACGCACGTAGCCGGTCACGCCAAGGGAAAACCACTCGGCGAAGCTGACCAGCGACTGATCGGCTTCGGTGCCTCGATTCCAGTCGTTCCAGGCGTTGGGTGAGGCGAACGTGCAACGCACGTAGTTTTTCTCCTCATCAATCGACAGTTCCCGCAGTTGCAGCCCAATGTGATTCGCGCGCACCGCGGCCACCTCGACCGGAAAACTCCATTCCTGGTTATCGACCCACAGGGCCACCCGCAATCGGCCCCCGCGTTGCACAGGCTGTGGCACGTCGGTCCGCACACCCAGGCCGTGCATCGAGAAGTCCGCGCTCTCGCAGGCGATCCGCGTGCCGTCGGTCAGGCACAAGGTAATGGGCATGCTCTTGGTGACGCGCGGGGCGGTCCGCACCTGGCGGGTTTCCGCGGCGACACCCAGCACCGCACCCAGCAGCGCGAGATTGAACAGGGTCCAGAGCAAATTCATGATCACGGTATCGGCTTCGAAGGAGTTCCAGAACAACAGCCGCGGTATCGCCAGCAGGACACCAAACACGTTGAGCAGCACCAGCACCAGGTACGGCGCCGAGATGCGCCAGTCAAAAAAATCGTGCTCGACCAGGCCGCCCTTGGTCGTCACGTTGAACTTACCGAAGCGCGGATTGATCAGGGCGAGAGTTGTCGGAAGCGCGATATACCACGACAGCACCGCCTCATAGGTTTCATTCCAGAACGAATGGCGGAACCGCCCTTGCAGATGCGAGTTCGCGAGATTCGACAGTACTAGATGCGGTATCGCATACACCGCGAACGTAACGGCGGCAGCGTTGATGATATGGAATTGAAAATACAGGTAGGCAAGGGGCGCGGTGAGGAACACCAATCGCGGGATACCCGAAAAGAAGTGCAGCATCGCATTGGAATAGCAAAGTCGCTGAAAGAAGCTCAATCCCGCGCCCGTTAGGGGATTGTCGAGCCGGAATATCTGTGCCATACCGCGCGCCCAGCGAATTCGCTGCTCGATGTGGCTCGAGAGGCTTTCCGTGGCCAGGCCGCCCGCCAGCACGCGGCGCAGATATGCGGTCGTATAACCGTTGCGATGCAGTTTGAGCGCAGTGTGCGCATCTTCAGTCACGGTTTCCACTGCGACGCCCCCGATCTGTTCCAGGGGGGCGCGCCTCAGCACCGCACACGAGCCGCAGAAGAATGTGGCATTCCACAGATCATTGCCGTCTTGGATCAATCCGTAGAACAGGTTGCCCTCATTCGGTACCTGCCGAAACGTGCCGAGGTTGCGCTCGAATGGATCGGGCGAGAAGAAGTGATGCGGAGTCTGCATCATGGCGCACTTCGGATCGCGTGCGAACCATCCCATCGTCGAGGTCAGAAAGGTGCGTACCGGGATGTGATCGCAATCGAAAATTGCGACAAATTCGCCCTTGGTAATGCCGAGCGCGTGATTGAGGTTGCCCGCCTTCGCGTGGGCGTTGTTGGGACGGATGATGTACTCGGCGCCGCACTTGGCGGCGAACTCGCGAAACTCCAGATGCTTGCCGTCGTCGAGGACATATACATTGAGCTTGTCGGCCGGCCAGTCGAGACCGAGCGCTGCCAGTACCGTCGGCTTCACCACGTCGAGTGATTCGTTGTAGCGTGGAATGAAGACGTCGACCGTTGGCCATGAGGCTCGGTCCTCGGGCAGCGCTACCGGCTTCCGTCGCAGCGGTTGGATGTTCTGCAAATAGCCCAGCACCGCGATGATCCAGGTATAGCACTCGGCCGCGAGCAGGCCGATGCCCAGAACCCATTCAAAGCCTTGGTTCAAGTCTGTGGTTTGCGTGAGACGCCACCAGATGTAGCGCGAAGAAGCGACGATCGAGAGGACCATCAAGATGATTCCGGATCCGAAGCCGGGCAGCCGGCGGATCAGCAGCGACAGCGTCCACATCAATGCCAGCAAGGTGCATTGCTCGCCCATGCGCAGCGGCGTGGACGCCGATACCACCAGCAGCGTCAGCACAATCATGAGCACAGCGCTGCGAACGCCAAGGTTCGCCTTGAAATAGGCAGCCGCGATCGCGGCAGAGCAGGTCTCGATACGCGACGCGAGCGCGCGCACGATGACTGCAACGTAGGGCGAGGCTACCTGCTGCACAGTTCTGCGGCGAGCGCCTCCAGCGGTGGCTTGATGTAGCGGTGCGCCCAGCGCGGCCACGGCCTTGCTTGCTCCGGCGGCAGCACGAATAGGTGCCACGACCAACTGGCGAATTCTTGCGCCCAGCTCACCTCCTGCCGTCTAGGCGGGAGCAAAGGATCTCGGTTCAAAATATCGAGCGACATTGGGTCTCCCCGTGTCACCTGAAGTGAATCGAGTCCTCTCTATTAAGTATATAGGGATCAGTTTGTATACTTTCTTCAGGTAATTTCCCTATTGATATGAGTAGCGCGCAACGTAAATGTAGCGGGGCTGGTTGCTGTGTGAAGTCTGCCGCAACGGGAAATCAACTCGATGAAAACAAGAAAGGCTATGCGCGATTTTACGATCGACGTGAAATGGCCTCAACGCGTCTACCAGGCGGTGCCGGCGTTAAGCATGGCGCTCTACTGCGCCACTGCGACTTGCCACGGGCTGGCAGACACGCCGCAGGCTGGCGAGCCGAACCCAACGGCACAATCAGACATAGCTGCCCGCAGCGTGCGACCGGACGCCCACCCCGCGGACGCGGAACCCCAGTTCCGGGAAGGCTTGCGACTCGCCGCCGCCAACAAGACCGAGGAAGCGATCAAGGTTTTTTCGGGTCTCATACAGAACTACCCGCTGCTGCGGCAGCCCTATGTGCAGCTCGCAGCGGTGTACGTGCAGCAGGGAAAACTGCCCAAGGCGGTCGCGGCGCTGCGGGCGGCGCTAGAGCTGGGCCTCGATGACGGCGCGCTGCAGGAGCAACTCGGCGACCTCTACGTGGAGCTAGCCGCGCAGTCCTATCACAGCGCCCTCAAGACTGCGAATCCCAATGCGACTGTCGCCGATAAGTATTCGGCGCTTCAGAAATTGGACTCCCGACGAACGACCAGCAATGGAGGAGTTCAACGCTGATTTGAGCGCGGCGGGTAGCTGCCACGCGATCTGACGCCGGCCAACTTATGCAAACGAGCAAGCAGTTCATCGGGAACTGGATGGCGGCCGCCTTTCTGCTAGGTGGGCTGACCGCGCACGGCGTCGGAGCGGCTGCCGAGGGCGCGGCCGCAGCGGTGACCTCGTCGGCGCGTGAGGCGAAGATCAGATTCGACGAAATGGGCTCGGGACCGATCGCTTTGCATGGCGTACAGTCGGTCGCCGGCCTGAATATCGGTACCCGCAGGGACGAGATGGTGGTAGCGGCGAAATTGCATCTGCGGCTGACGTATTCACCCTCCATGCTGCCGGACCTGTCGCACCTGCGCGTGAGCCTCAACGGGCAGGCACTGGCGACGATTGCGCTGCCAAAAGAAGATGCGGGCCGCGAAATCGAACGCGAGATCGGACTGGACCCGCGCTATTTCAGCGACTACAACCAGATCCGTTTCGACCTGATTGGCCACTATTCCCGCGACTGCGAGGACCCGCAACACACAGCGCTTTGGGCAACAATCAGTCAACTGAGCGATCTGACGCTGACTTTGCGTCCGATCGAGCTGCGCAACGATCTGGCATTGCTGCCCGCGCCATTCTTCGATCAGCGCGACAACCGCCGACTGACATTGGCGATCGTGCTGCCTGCGAAAGCCTCACGCAGCATGGTCCGCTCGGCCGGATTGGCGGCGTCGTGGTTCGGCATGCTCGCCGATTATCGCAGTGCCCGTTTTCCCGTCAGCTTCGACGCACTCCCGGCACAGCACGCTCTGGTGTTTGCCACCAACGAGTCGCGGCCGGCGCAACCGGCTCTGCCCGCTGTGCAAATACCGACGGTGAGCATTGTCGATCATCCTTCGAATCGCCTGGTCAAACTGCTGGTGTTTCAAGGCAAGGACGAGGCCCAGCTGCGGCAGGCGGTCGAAGGCCTGGCGTTGGGTAGCGCGGTGCTTACCGGCACAAGCGCAAATATCACCCAGGTCAGCTACAGGCGTCGGGCCGCCTATGACGCGCCGCGTTGGTTACGCAGCGACGGTGCCGTAAAGCTCGGGGAACTCCTCGACGCACCCGAGCAACTGCAGGCGACTGGTATTTCGCCCGCACCGATGCGCGTGATCCTGCGGCTGCCGCCGGATCTGTTCACCTGGAATCGTTCCGGCGTGCCCATCGAGCTGCACTATCGATATACCGCACCTCATGAGCCCGACAATTCTTTACTGAGCGTAACTTTCAACGATCAGCTGTTGCGATCGTATCGGCTGCCGCCGGAACCGCAAAGCAGCGCCGACGCCGGATTGGTGGTGCCGCTGCTGCGGAGCACCGCCTCGCGGGAAGGCCAGAGCCTGCTGATTCCGGCGTTTCAGCTCGCGAGCAACAACCGGCTGCAGTTTCAATTCGCGATGGAACAGCACCGCCAAGGACAGTGCAAGGAGGTATTCGTCGACAACACGCAAGAGGCGATCGACCCGGATTCGAGCATCGACATATCAAGCTTCCCGCACTACGCGGCCATGCCGAATCTAACCCTGTTTGCTGCGGCAGTCGGCTATCAATTGCTGGATGCGCAACAGGCACGACGCGCACAGAACGTCGATCTGTTGCTCTTGAGCGGCGCGCAGTCGAACAACCTGCTAGCCCATTGGGGACGGGATCTCCCGCTGGCGTTCGATGCCGCGGATCGCCACTATCACGAGATCGATTCGGCGCCGAACCCAGCGTTCGATCGGGCGCGAGCCGATCCCGGCGCGAAGCGGCAAGCGGCCGATGTCGTGGTTCGCACCAATGGCTCGCTCGGGGCGTTCATGAGCTTCGAATCGCCAAACAGCGCCGGCCGCACCGTGGTCGCGCTGATCGCCAGTGACAGCGACGCCGCCGACTCTCTGGTCGCCTCCCTCGAAGACGAAAGCAAGGTGTCATCGATTCGAGGCGATCTGGCGATCCTGCGCGGCGGCAGCGTGCAAAGCTACCACGGCGAGAACATCTATTACGTGGGCTCACTCTCATGGTGGCAGTGGCTGTCGTTTCACATTTCTCGCCACTGGATTCTGCTGACGCTGACATCCCTCGCAGCTGCGATAGGCGCGGCGCTGTTGATTTATGGTTGGCTGCAGCGGCTCGCTGCTTTGCTGTTCGCGACCGCGAGCCACGGCCGCGATGAGCAGTGCGACGGCTGGCCCGCGTGGCAGCGCTTCAAGCGGCTGTATTTGAGCGAAGATGGCCGCGTGATCGATGCCAGCACGCCACGGCGGATCACGGTGTCCGAAGGACAGGCGTACGCGCTCATATTTGCCCTGATTGCCAATGACCCGGCGGCATTCTCGAGAATTATCCGTTGGACGCAAGAAAATCTGGCTCAGGGACACCTCGAGCGCTCGCTACCCGCATGGCAGTGGGGACACGCCGAGGATGGTACGTGGTCCGTGCTCGATCCAAATGCCGCCTCCGATGCCGACCTGTGGATGGCGTACGCGCTCACCGAGGCCGGACGGCTGTGGCGCAACGCATCCTACGCGGGGCTCGCGCGCGCGCTGTCGGATCGAATCCTGCGCGAGGAGGTGGCGTTGATTCCCGGGCTCGGCGCAACGCTGCTGCCCGGTCCGAAAGGTTTCGTGACGCAGCAGACCTGGCGCCTGAACGCGAGCTATGCACCGATTCAGGTGCTGCGCGGTATCGAGCGGCAATCCGGCAACCGACTCTGGGACGAGGTGCTCAAGTCATCCGAGCGACTCATCGTCGGCTCCGCACCGCGCGGTTTCGCCGCCGATTGGATCGGCTATCGCCTGCCCGATGGATTCGTAACCGATCAGCTCACGCACGGCAGCGGCAGCTATAATGCAATTCGCGTCTACCTTTGGGCCGGCATGTTGCCGGACTCCGACCCGCTCACCAGTGCGCTCGCGCACCGGCTCGCGCCAATGATAGCTGAGGCCGCGCGACGCCGAGCACCACCCGAGTCGATCAATACAACCACCCTGGAGTCAAATGGCGAGGGTTCGCCGGGGTTTTCGGCTGCGCTTCTGCCGCTGCTCGCGCGCGCAAAGCTCGGGAGCATTGTGCAAGCCTACCGAGCACGGGTTGAGGCCGAATCCCTGCAAAGCGATCAGCACTACTACAGCGACGCGCTGACGCTGTTTGGACTCGGCTGGCTCGATCGCCGCTACGCGTTCGATCGCTCGGGCGTTCTGCTCGTCAAGTGGACAGCACCGTGCGGCGCCCGCTGATCATTTTCTGCAACGCATTTCTCCGCGGCGCGTCCGAACTCGCCGCAGGTCCTGCTGGAACTCGGCGAGCTCGATCTTCGCCTCGGGAACGTCGGCGCGGCAGCGCAGGTGCTCAATCAAATCGATACTCGATTCAAGGGCACGCCGGCCGCCCGCGATTTCGAGCTCGAGTACCGGCTGGCAATCCGCGAGCGCGTGCAGCTCGCCTCGATTCAGCGCCTCATCGAACTCCAACGCGGTAAACAGGCGCGCGCAGCGCTCGATCGCCTGTTCCCAAATGGCGCGCCGGATACGGCACTCGGTATCGAATACTACCGCCTGCTCGCGGGCACGCCAAACGGGTGGTCGCAATCATACGATGGTCTCAAGCGACTGGTCGAACGCCACCCGGACGACCCGCGCTACCGGCTCGGACTGGCACGACACCTGCTGCGTCGGCCGGAGAGCGCACTGGAGGGCACGATGGCGCTGCAGCAGTTGGCTCAACGCGATGACGTGCGCGTCGCAGACGTGGATCAGCTGCTTGCAAGCAGCATCACGGAACTGGGCTATCGGCGCGTGCCCCCGCAGGTTGTGCGTGACTATCTGGTGCGCCACCCCAACGATCCCGAAGTCACGGCAGTGCGCGCGCAGCAAGAGCGCGCGCTAGAGGAGCTGCGGCTGCTCTCGCGCAATGCCCTGGCAGCGGTCGAGCCCGAACTGCAGCGGCGTCTGATGCGGCAGTTACAGGCCGCACTGGCTGGGAGCGACGGCGTCGCCGGCGGACATGCGCTTGCCCTGGCGCAGCTTGCCGATCCGAAGTGGCAGAGGATATCGATGCGCAGGGCGCCGCGGACGAGAGCGGGGAGCTGCTCGCGAGTGCCAGTGGACTCGACCCGCAGTCGAGCTGGCTGTTCGAGACCCGTGTACGCTGGTTGATCGACCACGGGCGCGCCGCGGACGCCGTGGTGTTGCTCCAGCGCCGAGTGCTGGATCGAAAGTGGACTGCGCAGGCGCGCGATGCCTTGCTGGCATCGGCGCTCGATCAGCGCGCCGCTGCGAGGAGCGCCGCGGGCGACATGGCGGCAGCGATTGCGGATCTCGAGGCTGCGATACAGCTCGCGCCGCGGGATCCCTGGATGCGATATCGGCTGGCTGGGTTCTACCGCGCGCGACAGGCGCTCGAGCGTGGACGTACCGTGATGAGCGAAGGCGTGCAGCTTTCCCCCGATGATGGCCAAATGCGCTACGCGCAGGCGCTGTATCTCTCCAGCCTCGATGACTATCTTGCGGCGTTCGCTGCCGTTGACGGCATCGAGCAAGGTCAGCGCACCGCCGGCATGACCGCCCTGCGTGACCGGTTGCAAGTGGCGATTGCGCGCGATTCAGCGCGGCGCCTCAAGAACTCGGGCGACTCAGACGCGGCGCGAGCGGCGCTGCGCGAGGTCGAGCCGCTCGCTGCCCATGATATCGATCGCGCCCGTGAGCTTGCCTATGCCTGGATCGAGCTCGGAGACGCCGAACACGGCATCAGCTTGCTGGATGCCTCGCGCGCCGGAGCGGGTGCGGGCGACACCGCAGTGCGGCTCGAAGTGGCGCGTCTGCAACGCGCACTCGACTTGCGCACCATTCGTTCGCTCGAGCGGGAGCGGCGATTTGCCGAGGCCGCACGACGGCTCGATGAGCTGCTGGCGCGGGAGCCGCAAGATCGCGCGCTGCGAGTCGCACGTGCAGACCTGGATATTGCGGCCGGCCACGCGCGGCCGGCGCGCGATCGCTACGCGGCGCTGGTGCAGGAGCAGCCTGAGGATCTGGACACGCGCCTCTCGTATATTCGCGCGCTCACCGACACGGGTGACATCGCACTGGCGCGCCTGCAATTGCAGGCGGTCGAGGATCAGGTACCGGCCGACGACGTCGAGGTGCGGCTCAGTCTCGCGCGCAGGCAGCTGGCTTTGGACGATCCGAGCGCGGCACTCCGAAGGCGACGACGTTTTCGCGGCGCGCGACGCGCTCCAAGGTATTGACGCGCGTTTGCAATCGGGTATGAGCGCAGCGTTGCTGTACCTGCACCGGCCGGGAACGCCCGGCTTGTCGCAACTGGACGCGGCGGCGATTCCGACCTCGTGGCTGTTCGCGAAAGGCTACGAGCAGCGCTTCACCGTGCGCGCAGACGCGGTGACGCTTGATATCGGGCGTTTGAGCGGCGACTTCAATACCGCGGCGCTGCTCGGTACGACTCAAGCGGCCGGGGGGCTGCCGGCGCGGCACTATTCGAATGGCCAACAGAGTGGACTGAGCCTGGGCGTCATCTACCAGACTGACGCATTGGCCGTCGATGTGGGCAGCACGCCGCTTGGATTTTTGCTGCCTAACATCGTTGGCGGCGTCGAATGGACCCCTAAGTGGAACTCAGCCGACCTCACCTTAGGGCTGGCACGGCGCGCGGTCACCAGTAGCGAGCTGTCGTATGCGGGTCTACGCGATCCGGTCACCGGTAAGCCATGGGGCGCGGTAGTCCAGAGCGGTGCCTACGCGGGAATTGGCCTGTATCGGGAACGGTACAGTGTCTCAGGCTCGCTGCAATTCACGGAGTTGACGGGCACGCATGTGCTCGACAATCAGTTCTTCGGCGCACAAGCGGCAACGGATTGGAAGTTTTTCTCCAGCAAAGACGTTGCAGCCGATACCGGTCTGACGCTCAAGTACTGGAACTATCAGCACAACCTTCTGAACTACACTTTCGGCAGCGGCGGCTACTACAGTCCACAGTCGTACGTAAGTCTTGCTCTGCCGCTCGAGCTGACCGGTGCCCGAGCAGGCTGGACCTACCGGTTGCGTGTGTCGGTTGCGCGGACTATCAGCGACAGCAAGTCGATTCCGTTCTACCCGAACGATGCCGCGTTACAGCGCGCGGCCCTGCGCTCGCCGCTGCCCTCAGGATACGACGCGCCGATCTTTGCAGGCGGGCGCAGCAGCGCCACCAGCTTTTCCGCCTACGCGGCCTTCGAGCGGGAGGTCGCACATGCTCTGGTGCTCGGGGCGATGTTCGATGTCGATCGGACCGACTTTTATCACCCGACGGTAATCTCTCTCTACGTGCGGCACGCATTTGCGCCGTGGACACCCCGGTCCCCACCGCGGCCAACTCGTCCCTATAATCCCTGAATCTCCAGCTCCGGTATCATCACGGGATGCAGCGAGACTATCTGGGCAACCCGCTCACGCCGCAGCGCGACGGCACGCTGCGTGCAATCGATGATTTCATCGAAGGCTACCTGGCCTACGAGACTCGCGCCGAACGCATCTTGATCGCCGCCGACGCGGATTCTGAGTCCTGCATGGCCAACGTCTACGCAGGGATGCTGTGGATGCTGCTGGAGGCACCGCAGGCCGCTGCGCACGCCGCGAAGTATCTGACCGCGGCCGAGCGCTCGGCGCCGCGCGCGACGCCCCGCGAACAGCTCAACGCCGCGATGCTGCGTGCTTGGGTCGACGATGATCTTGAGCGCGCCATCCGCCTGTGCGATCAGCTGTCGGATGAGTATCCGCGGGATCTTGCCATCGTCAAGACGCACCAGTATTTCGAATTCAATCGCGGCAACGCCGCGGAGATGCTGAGGGTTGCCTTGAAAGCCGGCGCGGCGAGCAGCGATGTTCCCTACATATACGGGATGAAGGCCTTTGGATACGAGCAATGCCACCTGCTCGAGGAGGCGGAGTCCGAGGCGCGCGCCGGGCTTGCGATGCGCCGCAAGGAACCCTGGGCTCAGCACGCGCTGGCGCATGTGTTTTTGACGCGCGGCCGCGTCGACGAAGGCGCGCAATTCCTGGAGGACGCCGCGGACACCTGGTCCGGGCTGAACTCCTTCATGCTCACGCACATTTGGTGGCATTTGGCGCTGTTCTACCTAAGCCAAGGCCGCGAGGCCGAGGCGTTGAAGTTGTATGACGAGCATTGCTGGGGGATCGCCAAGGACTATTCGCAGGATCAGGTCGGCGCCGTCTCGTTGCTTGCCAGGCTCGAAATCGCGGGCATCGATGTCGGGACACGCTGGCGCGATCTGGGCGAACATCTCTCGGCGCGCGCCGAGGACACGGTTCAGCCATTTCTATCGCTGCAATACCTTTACGGGTTGGCGCGGGCCCACCGCCCCGAAGCCGAGACGCTGCTGGAATCAGTTCGAGCGTACGCGGAGCGTGCGCCGGCCTTTACGCGCAGCGTCTGGCGGGAGGTGGCGCTGCCCGGTTGCGAAGGTTTGTGTTCTTATGCGCGCGGCGAATACGACCGCGCCTGGCAGCATTTGAGCGTTGCGGTGCCGCGCATGGCGGAAGCCGGCGGCAGCCACGCCCAGCGCGACCTGTTCGAGCAGGTCTTGCTGGATGCCGCTCTCAAGAGCGGCCGGTTGAGCGCCGCACAGCGCACGCTCGAACTGCGGCGCGGCGCCGATCCTTTCGGCGTCCCGGTGAATACGGCGCTGGCTGCCGTGTACGGCAAGCTCGGATTGAGTTCCCTGGCCGAGCAGGCACGCAGCCGGGCCGCACTCACCCGCGCCCGCCATTCCTCGAGAGAATCATGACTCGCGATCCGACTGAGAATTTGTTCAGGATCATCGAGGCACGCCGCGAAGAAATGGTCGAGCTGGCGCGGGACTTGATCCGCTTCCCTACCATCAATCCGCCCGGGGAGGCCTATCAACCCTGCGCGGAATTTATCGGCCGGCGCTTGAAGCCCCGAGGGTTCGCGGTCGAGTATGTTCGGGCGTCCGGCACGCCCGGCGATACCGAGCGCTACCCCCGCATCAATGTCGTCGCGCGGCGGGAAAGCAGTGCCGCCGGACCGTGCGTGCACTTCAACGGCCATATCGATGTGGTGCAAACCGGCGCCGGCTGGACG
>WNFI01022294.1_pt1 | contig 18059 bp, 21 predicted proteins | sample 5400471 | NCBI WGS metagenome assembly WNFI01 (sample SAMN13153348, study PRJNA577476) | soil metagenome | isolation source: 100 cm saprolite on Douglas fir-dominated hillslope | place: USA:California | collected 2013-09-17 | reverse complement strand
CTTATTAACTTGTTGAAATGCTGCAAATACGGCCCCTGCATATTGTCCCAATCACGACGACTGAGAGCAATTAAATCACCCAATCAGCCCAATCCACACTCTTGCAATCGGCTCAATCCCAACGATTAACATGTACACGATATACATTTGTATCATAGGAGTCCAAAAGTAAGAAAACAGGCCAGATGAGGCAAAAAGGAAGGGCTTCTTCCCTATTCAGGAACAGGGGGCTGGAGATGGACGGATGCTGACATCAACTCCCTTGGCTTGATGCTTGAGAAGATGATTGCGCATCACTGATTCTACTTACAGAATCAGATTCGTGAGGCTTTCAGTCGCTCTAGCTATTGTATGGAAGCCATTCATATGAAGCAGGTTACATCAAGTCGCGTAACTCATAGACATAGAGTGAAGTAGCGCTCACGCAAAGCGAACGATCAGTTTGCTCTCTTATCAATACTGCAACAAGATTTCCATAAGTATTCTGTAGCTTGGAGTGGGAACGGTCTAGTTCACGATAACTGTACATGGCTACCTCCTACAATGTGCAGAAGCCTCCACTTAACCTCGATGTCGAAGTCTTTAAAGATACGTGCCGCATCTCTGGCGATTCCCTCGAAGTTTCCTGTTGCCAGTGCAAGAATTGTAGGGCCCGCGCCAGAGAGACAGATACCGAGAAGACCGGGGTGTGACTCAGGTGTCAGCAGGGATGTCACTTCTGGCAGGCCTGGAATCTAAAGCCAGGATTGAACTTGAGGACGATGATATTTGACAGGGTACTTACCAGCTCATTCCGATAAGGTTGGTGCATCCGGTCCTTCATAGCTTCATAAATCAACTCTGGGTTGGGAGGCGACTGACCTAGAGCCGTAGTTAGTACGGCAAGTCGTTGCAAATTAAAAACCTAGTATCTAAATGAGTGCGCAGAAATGACGAGGTTGGACCCAACGTACCACATCCTTCCGAGAGTACGATTGAGGGAGAACATCACGCGCCTTCGCAGTGCTGACTTCGAATTGCGGTATGATAGCGACGGCTTTAATTGCTTCAGACCATGGAAATCGTACATAATGCCCTATACCATGAGGTGGGCTAGGGGGATCCCTCCCCCACTCCTCCCCAGCTTCAGGAGGATATTCTGGGAGCACTTCACTAAGCGGAACGGAGGCAGCCTGAGCCGCATCGGAGTCCAGTTCACGAAGGTACGATCCTACAAACCCCCCCACGAGAGCTGCAGCGACATTATCCGGATGTCGTTCGACAATTAGGGCGAAATCGAGCTTCCGCGATTCGCTCAGATGCAATTGCCCAATCGCATCTCCAAGCAGAACCCCAGCGATTACTGCTGCTCCAGATGAACCAAGTCCACGTCCAAAAGGAATCTCATTGTGAGCATGAATGATGAGATTTGGGGGGAAATGAGGAATGGAATGACAACGAAGTACGTATAGTGCGACCCGCGTAGTCAAGTTCTTGTAAGCATTCAAAGCCACTTCGTCCGCGCCCTCGCCCGAGTACGTAATTTTCGGTGGAGGCGATAAAACAGGATCAGCGAGAAATTCATCGTGAGTCACAGTGAGCTTCAGGTATAACGATAGTGATAGGCCAACGACATCAAAGCCAGGTCCAATATTAGCACTTGTCGATGGTACCTGTAGGATGAATGACCGAGGCATTTTTTTCCAACGGCGTCACGTTTTACTCGATAGAAGTACTTGCATAACGCATTCGTGGCGTGAGAATTACTTTCTTCAGCATTGAGCTCGTCACCCGCAACTTGACAGCTCAATTTAGATGCACAATTCTTCTGGTTTATTCAACATAAGGTAACTTCACGTCACAGCAAAGTTGTGATAATCAAGCATGTACATATGACCACGAATTTATACACGAACGAAATTCGCGCACAGGCATTCGCGTCTTGTGCTGTATATACAGGTGCCAGTCCTAGATCAGCATGGGACATGGCTGATGGCTATAGTAACAGCCTTCATCTTCGCTTTGAGTCCATCGAAATATTAGCAGCCATTATTGTCACTATTTATGATGGACCACTCCCAGCGCGTTCCATCCCCCACATCGAGAATAAGGCGCAGTCTCTACGTGTTTTAATTTTGAAAGCTCGGGATTCAGAAAAAGGAAATGGCGAAGCAACGCCTTGAACGACTAGCTAGCTCCCAATAGTCTGAACGAAGGACCTCTATGTTCTGCCCATCTCGATCCAACTGGGTTTCTGAATTTGTTTGCCCATGGTCATACGCTCTCTAAGGTCTTCCAATGGTCTTGATTCATTCACCCTTGAATCAGCGAATGTCTCACGACTCAGTCAAGGATGGAAACCTTGTTACCCGTGGCGGCAGAGGTCGAGTACATGTAGGATCCCCGTGCGAGAGCTACTGAGTGAGTTTGGCGCTGGCCATGTCCATCTTCCCTCCTGTCATGTATATTCGATGGTGTATGCTCCTCGCTTCTCTAATACATCGCCCCAGATCCTTCATCGATGCCCAAGGAACCGACTAGTTCGCTCAACAAGCTGCGGGACGTCTGGAAAAGGAACATAATGTCCGTCACATCCAGTCAACTTAGGGTTTACGTGCAGGCCGCCCGCCTGGTTGTTGCGGATCAGCCTAGAAGGCGAGAATGGATTCAAAGAGTTCAATCCTTAATGCGAATCAGAGATCATCTTCTGCTCCTCATCATGCGAGGCCAGCGAAGAGAACCTGAGAAGCTGATTCCTAGTAATTTCCTCAGGAGGATGCGGCTAGATGGACCGTGGATTGACCTACTTTTTCTGATCTCGAAGTCCTTTCAGCATCACAATGACTTGATCCTGGTCATCTGGGAGCATCTCACCACCGGATAGGTTTTCTACCAAGCTTTTGGCCTTCAACATTTGTTCTTTGAACTCTGACGCCTGAGCATCGGACCTAAGTCCCATGGCGTCTGGATGGGCATGAGAGCTTACGGCATGCGCAACGGCTTGCTTGTGCTGTAAGGCTGGAAGCCCCGTGTTGTCGATGACGGAGATGACACTGGCAAGAGCTGGAAGCAACCCTTCGAATGCTTGCGTTGGTAACGCGTTCTGCATGGTGTTACGCGAGTGTCACCTGAAAGTTACGAGATTTGGTCCGGAGTTCTCCGCAAACGCGTTGCCCAAATTCGGGACCACTTCTAAGTTCTAACAGCTCTGTTGTCAGCTTCCTTACTTTGTCTTCGGTGCTGGAACGCGTGAAGGTAGCGAAACTGTCTCTAAGTAGTATCAGCCACCATGGAATTCCTTGCTGGAGGAGGTAGCTCCTCCACAGCACAAGCAGTTGCGGTCATCACATGTATTCGTTCTGTCATCCCTGTGAAGAAGCGGCTCTTAACATGAATATCATTAGATGTGCAAGATCTCAAGCGAAAGATGAAAGCATGGGCCCCTCAAATAGAAGTATGTGCAGCCGGGGAGAAGGTACTCGAACGCATGCGATTCCAGTTCCCGGAAGACTGGCTTTACAGCGACCAATTGAACGGCGAATGGAGTGCTCTGCAAGAAATCTTAAAACGAAAAAATGATGCTATCCAAGAACAGCTTGGTGCGCTTACTTGATAGTTATGACAGATGATCAAGGCTCACATACGCTGCAGCCGGGTTGCAACTCAAGATTCAAGCAGAAGACACGATAGTTGAGAACAGAATCGCCGAAGCGATCGAAGAGTGGATGAACGTTCGCCCTGTCCAAGGAAATATAAGCGCGGCAGCGGCAATGGTCACCATTAATGCGTTTGAAACCAAGCTCAATAAGGTTCAAGAGGAATATGATCTTGTTTGCCGAGCGAAGGAAGCCCTTGATCTCGAACTGGTCCGTCACACACGTCTTGAACCAGTTCTTGAGGAGCTCCGGGACTTGAAGGAGGTCTGGACTGCGCTTAGTGGTATCTGGAGCCAAATTGCGGAGCTCAGGGACGTAGTTTGGGCCACAATCCAGTCCCGCAAGCTTCGGCAGCAACTTGACGGCTTGCTTACCTCGACGAAACAAATGCCAAATCGTATGCGTCAATATGCGCCCTTCGAATATGTCCAAGACGCCCTCAAAACATTCCTAAAGTCGAACACGTTGGTATCGGAGCTGAAGTCAGACGCACTTAAGGAGCGTCATTGGAGACAGCTTTTCAAGGCCCTTCGCGTGTCAAAACATGTTAACCCGCTACAGTGAGTCCATGATAAAGTAAAGTGGCATATAACTAAATGACGGCTTAGAATGACGTTGGGTCACGTTTACGATCTTGATCTCAAGAAAAATGAGCAAGTTATTAAGGACGTTATCATTCAAGCACAGGGAGAGCTGGCGCTAGAAGAATTCATCAAGCAGGTATGCTTCTTGATTATCGACTTGAGGGTTACGCTTATGTTTATAGGTTCGCGAAACTTGGACCAGCTATACTCTCGATTTGGTAAACTATCAGAACAAATGCAGGTTGATTAGGTGGGGAACACAGTCAATTTTTCATAATTGTTCCCCTTTACTTACGTGCTCGTAGAGGCTGGGACGAGTTGTTCTCCAAATGCTCTGAGAACCTGAATTCTTTGGTAGCGATGAAAATTTCTCCGTATTATAAAGGTCCGTCTGGGATGAGGCTCATTGCTAAGAATGATGCCTAAACTGCTATCTCCTAGTATTCGCCTAGGATGTATGACGCTTGGCTTTAGTTGCCCCATCACTTTTTGACATGTCCTTATGCTTAGGCTGCTTCATGGGAGGATCGCTTGAACCGTATCCACGTCCTTTTCGGTCAGACAAGAACACTGTCTCCCTCGTTACAACACTGACAGTGGGCTACAGATGTATGGATCGACGTCCAGCGTCAATGGGTCTATTTGGAAGGGATCTTCTCTGGAAGTGCTGATATTAAGCATCTGCTTCCCGTGGAGTCGAATCGTTTTCAAAACATTAACAACGAGTTCATGGCGGTGATGAAAAAGGTCTACAAGTCCCCATTCGTTCTCGACATTTTGGCCATCCAAGGAATCCAGAAGAGTCTCGAACGATTAGCTGAGTCCCTTACCAAGATTCAGAAGGCCCTGGGCGAATATTTAGAGCGCGAGCGTGCCTCGTTTCCTCGTTTCTACTTCGTCGGTGATGAAGATCTGCTAGAAATTATAGGCAACAGCAAAGACATCCTGCGCATTATGAAGCATCTCAAGAAGATGTTCGCGGGTATCGCTACCCTAATCTTGGATGATGATGTGACCCAGATTGAAGGCATGGCCTCAAGAGAAGGCGAAATCGTCCAGTTCCGGAACAATATCCTCCTCAAAGATTACCCCAAGATCAATGAGTGGCTTGGCAAGATTGAGTCTGAAATGCGCTTTTCACTAGCATCATTGTTATTCGACGCAGTGACCGAATTGCAGCTGTTTTATGGCAGCATCGAAACTCTCAACACTTCCACCTTCATCCCATGGATTGAGAAATACCCGGCCCAGCTTGTCTCGCTCGCGATACAAGTCGCGTGGACAAATGCTGTCGAGTCGTCATTTGCAAAATCTCAAACCCCAGATCAACCTCTTGTCACTGTCCTTCATGGACTGGATATCCTCGCCGATATAGTCCTTACGGAACTTGGGCCAACCACACGACGCAAATGCGAGCACTTAATCACAGAACTTGTGCATCAGCGAGATGTGACTCGAAGTCTGGTGCAGAATTGTGTGACTAATGCGAAGTCATTCGACTGGCTGTATCATATGCGGTATTGCCTTGATCTCAGTGCTCCCACCAGTTCCCCTATGGATAGACTGCAGATTCATATGGCTGACGCGGCATTCCCCTACGGTTGGGAATACCTCGGAGTCCCTGACAAATTGGTACAGACACCTTTAACGGACCGAGTTTACCTGACTCTCACTCAAGCCTTGGAAACCCAACTTGGGGGAGCTCCATTTGGACCAGCAGGAACAGGCGCGTATCTTCCGGCCCTTGTTCACTTGAAAGGGACGCTAATTATAATGTGGATGCAGGCAAGACAGAATCTGTCAAGGCGCTTGGCGTCCAGCTTGGGCGATTCGTTCTCGTCTTTTGCTGTGACGAAACCTTTGATTTTCAAGCCATGGGCCGTATCTTTATAGGTCTGTGCCAAGTTGGGGCGTGGGGTTGTTTCGACGAGTTCAATCGTTTGGAGGAACGGATACTGAGTGCTGTGTCACAACAAGTACAAACCATTCAACAGGGTCTTGCTTCATTGGCGAAGAACCCTAACACTGAGATTGAGCTTGTCGGGAAAAGTCTGAAGTTGAACAAAAACATGGGTGAGTCCTTCAAACGGGTTTCCTTCATCTGAATGAAGGGCCTTATAAACAAACTATCAGGCATCTTCATTACGACCAATCCTAACTACGCTGGACGGTCTCAGTTGCCTCCCAACCTCACCAAATTGTTCCGACCGTACGTACCATGATCATTATTTTTAACCATTTCGTTTGCCTGAGAATTCAGCTAGAATGGCTATGACTCGGCCCGATCGTGAACTAATCGCTCAGGTTCTTCTGTTCTCGCAGGGTTTCCGAACGGCCGAGACATTGGCCTCGAAGATTGTTCCATTCTTCAACCTCTGCTCGGAACAGTTGTCCCCACAACCACACTATGATTTTGGTCTTCGTGCTTTGAAGGCAGTCCTCGCCAGCGCTGGTATACTCAAGCGCGACAGGATGCAATTTGCCAGAGAAAATCAAGAAGACCTCATCCCTGACGGCGCTAATGAGCAAGTCATATTAATTCAAAGCGTCACAGAAACGATTGTTCCGAAGCTCGTCGCCGATGATGTGCCTCTACTTACAAGGTTCTTTCTTCTCGTTGAGTTCCCTCCGCACACAACTAAATCCCGGGTTTCCCAGTCTTTTAGCCGATGTGTTCCCTGGTATTGACTACATTCCCGTAGACTTGGACGTTCTTCGCAACCACATCGTTGACGTTTGCAAGGAACGGAATCTCGTGGTTGGCGACCTCTGGATTGCGAAAATTCTACAGCTTTACCAAATCCAGAAGATTCAACATGGTCTCATGATGGTGGGGCCGTCTGGAACGGGAAAGAGTAGTGCTTGGCGTGTTCTCTTAGCTGCACTGGAACGTCTAGATGGGGTTGAAGGCGTTTCATATGTCATCGACCCGAAAGCGATGCACAAGGAGGCACTTTATGGTACTCTTGATCCCACTACTCGCGAGTGGAATGACGGACTATTCACCCACATTCTCCGTAAAATTGTGGATGATGTTCGTGGTGAGAGCGGGAAGCGACACTGGATTATTTTTGATGGCGATGTGGATCCTGAATGGGTTGAGAACCTGAACAGGTGCGTGGCTCTCAAACTTTGACTATCAACGATTCTGAGAACCCTGATAGTGTGCTGGATGATAACAAGCTCCTGACTCTTCCTAACGGGGAGCGGCTGAACCTGCCTTCAAATGTTCGCATTATGTTTGAGGTTGAGCATCTCCGCTTCGCTACTCCGGCTACTGTTTCGCGATGCGGAATGATATGGTTCAGCGATGACATCATTTCGCCTGACATGATATGTCGCAACTATCTCAGCACCTTATCGTTCGTGCCTATTAACGAGGATGATGAGATTTCGGATATCACAAACCGAGCCAACTCGACGGACTCTTCTCCTCTCCTGCGTACGCAGCGTGTCATCAGCACCATTCTAGAGCCATTCTTCGCATCGGACGGTGTTGTCAGCTCTGCACTTACATTTGCCGCATCTATCGAGCATATTATGGATTTCACACCCATCAGAGCACTGAACACTCTCTTCTCCCTCATAAACAAGACGGTCTGCAATGTTGTTGAGTACAATAACAGTCATTCCGACTTCCCTCTAAGTCTTGAGGCCACTGATCAGTACGTCAGCAAAAGAATGCTCGTAAGCATTATCTGGGCATTCGCTGGTGATGCGAGGTTGGAGCTGAGGGCCGAACTAGGGTTGTTCTTGAGGACGCAGACAACTGTGGAACTACCGCCGATGCACTCTAGCGGGTCCCTCCTAGATTATGACGTCCAAGTCGCGTCGAGCGAATGGATCCCCTGGCAAGTCAAGGTTCCTACTATCGAGATTGATTCACACTCGGTGACGCAAGCAGATGTGGTTGTCCCCACGATTGATACTGTTCGTCACGAAGAAGTACTCTACTCCTGGCTCTCTGAGCATAAGCCGTTGATGCTTTGTGGCCCCCCTGGCTCTGGGAAGACCATGACACTCTTCAGCGCACTGCGTAAACTCCCCGACATGGAGGTGGTTGGGTTGAACTTTTCAAGTGCCACGACTCCAGAGCTTATCCTTAAAACGTTTGAGCAGCACTGTGAGTTTAGGCGGACACCCAATGGTGTGGTCTTAGCACCCCAGCAAATTGGCCGGTGGTTGGTGGTATTCTGTGATGAGATCAACCTTCCTGCGCTGGATAAGTACGGTACTCAACGTGTCATATCTTTCCTGCGTCAACTTGTGGAAAGTGGCGGCTACTACCGGACCTCCGATATGGCCTGGGTCAAGTTGGAGCGCATACAATTCGTTGGAGCATGCAATCCACCTACAGACCCTGGTCGTATTCCTCTCTCACATCGATTCCTTCGACATTCTCCTTTGATCATGGTGGACTATCCCGGCGAGCTATCGCTTCAGCAAATATACGGAACATATAATCGTGCAGTTCTCAGAATTGTTCCAAATCTCAAAACTTATGCCACTCCGCTGACGGAAGCGATGGTCTCCTTTTATTTGGCTTCTCAGAAGCGTTTCACGACCGACACGCAGGCGCATTACGTTTATAGTCCGCGAGAACTCACACGCTGGGTTCGTGGGATATATGAGGCCATCAGGCCACTCGAATCGCTTACTCTAGATGGTCTTGTAAGAGTCTGGGCACACGAGGCCCTCCGCTTATTCCAAGATCGTCTCGTCACTGAAGAGGAAAGACGCTGGACCGATCAGAACATTGATGCCTGTGCAATGCAGCACTTCCCGACACTCGGCATGGAGGAGGCACTTTCGAGACCGATTCTTTTCTCAAATTGGACGTCCCGGAACTATGTACCCGTAGACCGAGAACAACTGCGGGAATATACTAAGGCTCGCCTAAAGATCTTCCACGAAGAAGAGTTGGATGTTCAGCTAGTTCTCTTTGATGACGTCCTCGATCATGTTCTACGTATCGACCGAGTATTCCGGCAGATCCAAGGCCATCTGTTGTTAATCGGTGTCAGCGGTAGCGGGAAGGTATGTACTAGCACAACATATAGTGTGAATCCGAGCTAACGTTGTCATAGACCACATTATCTCGCTTTGTGGCCTGGATGAATGGCCTCAGCGTTTTCCAGATCAAGGTCTCTAATAAGTATACTGGGGATGACTTCGATGAAGACTTGAGGATCGTGCTTCGCCGAGCTGGGTGCAAGGGAGAGAAAATATGCTTTATAATGGACGAGTCCAATGTTCTGGATTCCGGCTTCCTAGAAAGGATGAACACTCTTCTCGCCAACGCCGAGGTCCCCGGTTTGTTCGAGGGTGACGAATACGCTTCGCTGATGACGGCTTGCAAAGAAGGATCCCAGCGTGACGGCTTGATGTTGGACTCTCCTGAAGAACTTTACAAGTGGTTTACCCAGCAAGTTGCCCGCAACCTCCACGTCGTTTTCACGATGAATCCGCCAGAAAATGGATTGGCGTCTCGTGCAGCAACCTCACCAGCACTTTTCAATCGTTGTGTTCTGGACTGGTTCGGCGATTGGCCTGATCAAGCATTCTATCAGGTTGGGATGGAATTCACCCACACCCTGGACCTTGACCTGCCAACGTATAAACCTCCATCTGCTTTCCCGATTGCATACCGAGGCTTATCACTACCCCCTGTGCATCGCACAGCCGTAATTAATGCGTTTGTGCACATTCACATATCACTACATGATTTCAACGCTCGACTCAGCCGTAGGCAAGGCCGGTACAACTATGTGACCCCTCGTCATTACCTTGATTTGTGAGTCAATATTTAGATTTTGGATCGATAGTCTTATCTTCTTTCGTAGCATACAACACTACGTGAAGCTTTACAACGAGAAACGCGATGAGCTGGAGGAACAGCAACGCCATCTTCACGTGGGTCTCGACAAGCTACGTGACACGGTAACCCAAGTAGAGGAGCTGCGTCGGAGTTTGGCCATCAAGAGGACTCGATTAGAAGCGAAGAACGCCGAAGCGAACGAGAAGCTCAAGGGTATTGTAGCTGAGGAGCAGGAGGCCAAGGCCAAGAAAGCTGCATCTATCGAAATTCAAAATGCCTTGGTGGAACAAGACAAAGCCATTGCACAACGTAAAGCTGAGGTGATGGCAGAACTTGCCGAAGCAGAGCCCGCTGTAGCTGAAGCCAAAAGTGCAGTCTCGGGTATCAAGAAGACACAGCTGAGTGAAGTTCGTTCCATGACAAACCCCCCGGAGGCGGTCAAGCTAGCTATGGAGTCGGTCTGCACCATCATTGGTTATCGAATCGAGAACTGGCGATCAGTCCAGGGTATACTTCGGCGCGAGGATTTTAAGGACAGCATTATCAATTTCGACACCACGCGCCAGATGACCCCGGCTATCCGTGAATTCATGAAGAAGGATTACCTGAGCCGGCCAGCGTTCAATTTCAGCATTGTTGATCGTGCCAGTAAAGCGTGTGGACCATTGGTCAAATGGGTGATCGCACAAGTCCGCTACTCAGAAATATTGGACAAAATTGAACCCTTGCGGAATGAGGTCCAGGATCTGGAAGCACAAGCGGAGAACACAAAACGGCAAGCCGCGACCATTATCACAATGATCCGTGATCTCGAAGCTAGCATTGCCCGGTACAAGGATGAATATGCTCTACTCATTCGGGAAACCCAAGATATCAAGGCCGAAATGGAACGCGTCGAATCCAAAGTCGAGAGAAGTATGACGCTATTGAACAGCTTATCATCAGAGCGTGCTCGTTGGGAAGCCAGCAGTCGTACCTTCGAGACCGAGATGAGCACAATAGTGGGAGACGTTCTACTCTCGGCCGCTTTCTTAGCATACGGTGGCTTCTTTGACCAATATTACCGGGAGCTCATGCTGCAGGAATGGTCGGCGCATCTAGTTGATGCGGGGATCAAGTTTAAAGCGGAACTTTCGCTACCGGAATACCTCTCGACTGCGGACGATCGCTTGAGTTGGCAGTCAAAGTCACTCCCAGTTGACAATCTATACACAGAGAATGCCATCATGCTCAAGAAATTCAATCGCTACCCTCTCATCATTGATCCAACTGGTCAGGCTACAACCTTCCTTCTTAATGAGTACAAGGATCGCAAGATCGCCATCACGAGTTTCCTGGACGAAGCCTTCCTCAAAGTGCTTGAGAGCGCTCTGCGTTTCGGCAACCCTATTTTAATCCAAGATGTAGAACGTCTGGACCCTATCTTGAACGCCGTACTCAACAAGGAACTGCGACGCACGGGAGGGCGCGTACTGATTCGCCTGGGTAGCCAGGACATAGACTTCTCACCCGCGTTCACGATGTTCCTCTCAACCCGCGATCCGTCCGTAGAGTTCTCTCCCGACATTTGCAGTCGTGTTACCTTTGTCAACTTTACGATGACTCGTAGCAGCTTGCAGAGTCAATCCTTGGATCAGGTTCTCAAGGTAGAAAGACCAGACACCGACAAGAAACGTGCAGACTTGATTAAGATACAAGGCGAATTCCGGCTTCGACTCCGCCATCTGGAAAAGTCTCTACTTCAGGCGCTCAATGAATCGACCGGTAATATTCTTGATGACGAGAAGGTAATCGACACACTCGAAACCTTGAAAAGGGAGGCGGCGGAAATTACACAGAAAGTTGAAGAGACTGATGCTATCATGCAAGAAGTGGACCGCGTCACCACTGAGTATCTTCCACTTGCCCAAGCTTGTAGCTCAGTGTTCTTCGTACTCGAACAGTTGAGTGTGATTAACCACTTTTATCAATTCTCTCTTCGCTTCTTCTTGGACATCTTCGAGAATGTCCTTCACCACAATCCGCATCTTGCTAACGTCAAGGATTACCAACAACGTCTCAATATTCTTACGGTCGATTTGTTTATTACCGTTTATCAACGCACCTCGAGGTCGTTGCTTCATCGTGATCATGTCATGCTGGCAATCTCGTTGGCACAAATCAAGCTTAAGGGAGTCGATGACGGGCCGATTGCGGATGACATTGAATTCCTCCTTGAGAGTGGCGACGTATCGACAACAGCATCAGGATCGGTGGATCCCGAGGGACCCGGAGCACCATACTTCACTGCAGAACAACAAGAGCGTCTCGAGCAATACTCAAAGAATCCCGTTTTCGCTGACGCGAAAAAGCATGTCGTGGAGAATGAGACGGTATGGGCCAACTTCATCCATCAGAAGGAACCAGAGCGTGACATTCCCTGGATCTGGGATGACCGAGAAACCCGTGGGTGTTACCTTATTCCTATCCTTCGATCATCCATGTTAACAGCCCCCTAGCGGTCACTCGAGCTCTCAGAACTGTTCTGCTTATTAAGTGTTTCCGGCCGGACCGACTACTGCAGGCAACGGCGGCATTTGCTGCCGTTGTTTTCGAGGCAGATATGATCGCTCAAGCCGAATACGACCTAGGCAAGGTTGTCGCTGATGAAGTCCACCCATCCACTCCTCTCTGTCTGGTCTCTGTAACCGGCTACGATGCTAGTTATCGTGTCGAGAATCTGATCAAATCTGTCGCAGCAAGATGTGCGCAAGTCGCCCTTGGTTCAGAAGAGGGCTTCTCGCAAGCCGACGGCGCCATCGCTCTTGCGGCGCGCCAAGGCTCGTGGGTCCTCCTCAAGAATGCGCACCTTGCTCCTTCATGGCTCAGCTCTCTCGAGAAACGATTACAAAGTCTTAGCCCTCATCGTTCCTTCCGTCTGTTCATCACGATGGAGGCAAACTCGGTTATTCCTGTAAACATCCTACGGCAATCTCGCGTCTTTATGAATGAGCCTCCTCCAGGTGTCAAGGCCAATCTGCTCGACTCTCTGAGGAGCATACCTTCGTCCCGATTAACCCAAGGGCCAGCGGAGAAAATTCGACTTTATTTCATTCTAGCATGGTTCCACGCCGTCGTTCAAGAGCGACTACGCTATGTGCCTCTCGGGTGGAGCAAGACCTATGATTTTAATGACTCCGACCTGGCTGCCGCCTTTGGAACCATTGATGCATGGCTCCAAAGCATTGCTAAAGGGCGGGCTAATATCGACCCGGCAGCTATTCCATGGGATGCCATTCGTGCACTTGTCAAACAATCGGTTTATGGAGGACGTGTGGACAGCGATTTCGATCAGCGTATCCTAGACTCTTTCGTCAACGAGCTCTTCACTCCCAATGTCTATAGCATTGGATTCGACTTGGTGCCGCGTCTACATGGGGACGAAAGTCTGCTAACAGTTCCTGAAGGAACGAAGATTGACGAGTTCCTGAAATGGGTTAATAGACTTCCTGACCGCGAACCCCCTTCGTGGCTCAGCCTTCCGCCAAGTGCTGAAAGTGTCATTGCTATATCCCAAGGTAAGAAGGATGATATCCATTGGTACTCACCTAGGCTCATCCACCATATCTTCGTGCCAGCCAATGCATTACTCGGAAAGCTAAGGAGGATGAAGACCCTTGCTGATGACGATGATGACGCTGTTCCTCCGGGATCCTCCAGCAAGACCGCTCCTAATCAGCAACCCGCTTGGATGAAGACTTTACTTCAGCATTGCGAGGAATGGTTGACGAAATTGCCTGAAGTAAAAGTATCCTCATATTAAGATTATTGGCACTGACCCCTGTTCCTAGGCTCTTAGTCCTCTCAGCACTTGCTCAACAGACAATCAGGACCCCCTATATCGCTTATTCGCGAGGGAGACTAGCGTTGGGCGTAAACTGCTATCGTCAGTACGCAAAGATCTCAGCAATGTGATAAGGGTCTGCGAGGGCGCCTTGAAGCAAACAAATCATTTGCGAAGTCTTATGAGTCACCTGACGAAAGGTTACTTAGGAGCAATCGTTTGAACTCAGGTCAAGATGCTTATTTACCTTCTCGTCCACAGGCACTACCCCTAATCACTGGCTCAAATACAAAGTCCCTAAAAGCATGGGCGTGTCGCAATGGATACCTGACTTTGGAAGTAGACTTGCACAGCTAGATCGTATATCGCAACTCGAATCTTTCGTCGGCGTTGAAGTCTGGCTCGGTGGATTATTCTTCCCCGAGGCTTACGTTACGGCGACTAGACAAGCGGTGGCTCAACGAAACCGTTGGTCGCTGGAAACTCTGTCGTTGCGATTGGATCTTCAGGCGTCTGGCGATCCCTCCGCATTCGTCGTGGAAGGCATGACCCATTTTATGCCACATACTTTACGGTCACTGACTGCTTTTTCTTGCAGGCCTTGTCCTTGATGGCGCATTCTGGAATGATGGAACACTATCACTAAACAGTGGGGAATCCGTTCGTATTCCCAAATCTCAAGTCCGATGGGTTCACATGGACATTGAAGCTATTCCAAATCCTACCCTCGTCAACCTTCCCGTTTACCTGAATAACGAACGAAGCGATGTACTCTTCACGGTAGACCTCCCGTTCGAAACAGGATTTGAAAAACTCGTGTCGATGCGCGCCGTTTGCCTGACAGCAGATGGCTAAACTCTTTACTTAATTTATCCCTCTATTCATCAATCACTTATCACTCACATTCCTAAATCATGCAATCATGTAACTACCTGCAAGCTGTTGAATACCCAGTACGATTTCCGCTTCGCATCTCAGCAGTCGAAACGTGGCCGGGTTGTGCGTCCATCCCCGACTCCAACTTTTAGTGGATGGAAATGCCAATTCCGAATTGGAAGGCCCACCACTCGGGAGCTCTTGCTTCTTTGAATAGATTGTTTCTGGTGTGCCATTCATTCAACAGTGTCAAGCTCGGCCAGAGATGCTGCGGCATAGGATGTAGTCTCTTAAAGAACAATCAAGCGTTTGGGGAATTGGATACACAAATAATACATGAAACACGAGGTACTGCTTGGAATCGGGAACTGCCGCTTGCTGGCGCTATGCACATTCAAATCTGAACTCACAACACTCGAGTATAACCCATACCATCCTGTAATCTCGCTCTTCTCGAGGGTCAGTGCATTATGTCTAGTCGTCAACAACGTGTGATGGTCCAGCCCATCGTAAGTTGCAAAGCAAGGCACGTTTCAATAACCTTTTACGTGTTTGTGTCGTTGTAGAATGTCATTTTCAAAAACCTGCAGCAGGCAAGAGTAATGGGTATTTCCTCTCTATTTGATGTGCTTACTGCTTCTAATACCACAGAAAACGAAAATATTGGTTTGGTTGCACGACAATGCTGACATGCGGATAGAAGGACGGATTGTTGTGAGTAAAGATTTGATACTAACTAGCTGCCTTCAACTGATATGTCTTGTCATTCTAGGGATTTGATGAGTTCATGAACCTGGTGGTTGATGAAGCTGAGGAAGTATTTGTCGGAAAGGTGCCAAAGCCCCGTCGGGCCATTGGTAAGTGTCAAACAACGTTGCTCAGGCTATAGTCAATTCCAAACTAACATCCCATTCAACCTAACGCAGGGCGAGTACTATTAAAGGGTGACAACATTACGGTCATCCAGCCTGTTCTGTAATCTACTACATCTTTCACCTGCCTGCCTGTACCGCTAGGCAATTTGCAAATTTGGCCTTATATAGGCTGGTATCACAATCGAAAGAACGCGTAGACAAATGAGAGGAAAGGATCTTAGTGACAGATCGAGGCTTATCTGGAGCGTTTTTGGGCGTGGAACTCGCTCGCCCAACGATCCCGTATTCGCTGGGCAGCCTCGGCTCGCGAAGCTACAACTGGATCGCTTAGCATCATTTGCTTGTGTGCCGCTTCCAAGTGTGGGGGTATGAGACCTGCTTCAGTCCGAATTACCTGCGAATACAAATGAATTTTCAAGCAGAGAATTTCAGTAAGGTAAATGAGAGGCATACCGAACCAATGGACAAGAAGAAGCCAAATGTAGCAGCACTGCTAAGCATATATTGAGATAGTGTTGGTAGAGCTCCACGAGGACCAGCACCGCCCCTACATGATATCCCGATGACAAGGGTGAAGAGACGGAAGGAAATCATTATCAGATTGTTCGAAAGTCCATATCAGGACGTACCTTAGGATGCTCCAAGAACCGAAAATAAAACCAATGGTGAGGCCCACACCACATCCCATCACGGCTCCCATTCTTTAGCCACAGGAACACGGCGATCCCGCTCGCTCTCAGTAACCAGGATCTTGCAATGGACGGTAGGATTCATCGGACTCACTTCACTGCAAAAGAAAGGTGTTAGATCATCTCCCACGAAGCATTACTCGAGCTTTTCAATCCCCATTTCTCACTTACTTTTCTGCCAAACTGTTGGCTCAGAATTGCCTCCATGTTGTTGTGGGGGTGGCAGAGGCATCTTTAAACCGTGTTGGCTGGAAAGTACACGGATGCAAACTTCATGTCGCCTGCATTCCGAAGCGCTCGTTCTCCCAGGTCCACAGAACCTGCCACCCAACCAACTCTCTGTTTCCGTGCTTCTGATGCTCCTGAATGGAGTCGGCGTCTGGGTCAAGTAGCATTCATAACACACGCCAGGCCCGCCGGGCCACAAGATGGAATCGGGATAATAATTATGCATTTGGACATAGGTAAGGCTGCATCGCTGCGCACCCTCTGGTGCATCTGATATATATATGGATGGTACTATTATTGTCTTTTTATGAGGTCCCTTTAGATAGCTTGTCCAGCTTGCCCGTTCAAAACGGGGCCTCCAAGAAAAGTCCCTCGAAGCTCAGCCAATAAACCGTGCCCAAAGTTTTCCCCTGAATGGTCATCAATCCTATATACGCAGGATGACTTGTAATAGGGCATAGAAGCCAAGGATGGCCCAGGCGGAGGGGACGCCTTGAGGTCTATTCTAATAGAGGCTGGTTGGCAGCCAAGCTCTGAGGATGAAGGATAGGCCCGTGCGCGAGCTATCAATGGGCTTTAATAACATGGAGTGCTGCCTCGCCGCTGTGAATAGACTTATTCCAGATAGTTGTTTCGCCCGAATTTTCGATTTGCACTAAGACACGGGCGCTTCGTCTTCCTATGCGTCCCACCGCATCTCGTTCAGGGCTATCGTTCCTTCCATATATCGTTTGCTTGTGGTAAATGGTCTTTGGTAGTATTGGTTGTTGAAAAAGCCAATCCGACCATTGAAGAGGGACGCGATATTATGTTGAATATCAGGGTCTGTTGCTTCACACGCGCTTTGTGCGACATACCCAGAATGATGACCGGCCTCAGAATGGGGATCTACAGCAAATCTACAGTGCGTAGGGCAGGTACGTCCACTCACTTTGATTACCTTGACATATCTCCTTGTTCATAGTATCCAGCGGAGGCAGTCCAGGGGACAATATTGGACCCCCCTATTCACGGGCTTAGCAAGAGGGGCATTTGAGAAGAAGGGCGGGGATCATCACATCGGGTGGAGTACTGGTGGAGGTATGTCCGAGGATCGAGTAGCCGGAATCTTGAAACGTGCCCTGCGGCTGCTGGGAATCAGGGAGTCTGAAAGCTATTCATGCCGTACGTTCAATGTCTGTATGTCCAGGGCAGTATAAGGCAGTATATTAGATTATTGTATATGATATTCGAATTTAACATATTTATCTGTGTACATTTCGAGGGCGTGAATAGTGGGTGATCCAGCATCATCAGGAAGGACGCGCTTAGTCCTTGGAAAAATGGTACCAACACCCCTGATATATCGCCTAAAAACCGCTGCGGGAGTCCAAATCACTCCCTTGGAATAGTGTCCTCACTTTCTAGAGAATAGAACAGGGGACGAGGATACAATCCCCTTTGACTTTCTATCCCGCGCGAGATCTCTGACCGGTTAACGCACTTAGATGCGATACCAAGAGCGTTGTATATCACGTTGTATTCTGAAAAG
>WNFI01479932.1_pt1 | contig 18062 bp, 15 predicted proteins | sample 5400471 | NCBI WGS metagenome assembly WNFI01 (sample SAMN13153348, study PRJNA577476) | soil metagenome | isolation source: 100 cm saprolite on Douglas fir-dominated hillslope | place: USA:California | collected 2013-09-17 | reverse complement strand
CCCGGCTTGTTTCGCGTTTAAGAGCCAGTTGAGGGACGTGATGAGGTCACTGGTCAGGCCAGAGCCATTTGAAGTGACCCATTTAACCGGGAGAATGGTGGTGTGCCAGTTGACCCCTGTTACGCCTACTCCATTATTGCCCGCAGCTCCCAGGATGCCTGCCACGTGCGTCCCATGCCCTCCATAGACAACGTCATCATCCATAGGATCACAGGTTTGCGTTAATGTGTTATAGCCATGCGTGCCTGCCGGGCAGCCTCCGATACCTCCTGGATTATTCCAGATATTTGGCGCGAGATCAGGATGCGTATAGTCAACACCTGTATCCGTTTCTCCAATCACAATGGAGCTGCTGCCGGTGCTTACATCCCAGGCAGGGGTAACGTCTTCATCGGCTCCTGGCGTTCCTGCAGTGCCGTTTACCGTTTGTCCTGTATTCTGATATCCCCACTGGGTTGAAAAACCGGGATCGTTGGGGGTAGCTGTGACAACCTGGGTATAATCAGGTTCTGCATATCGTACGCCGGGCCGGCCATTAAGAGTACTGATAGCCTCAAGAACATAGCCGCTTGGAACTGTTGTGAGATAAACATTATCTATGCCAAGTGGCCGTACTTCATGTGCATGGGCCATTCCTTCAATGATCGCGCGCTCTTGAGCGGAAATACCTTTGATAAACGCGATGAGGATGTTGGTTTTACTGAATGCCTCACTCGTAGCTTGAGGCGAGCGGGCACCTGATAGGGGAACATTTGTCGTTGGTTCTATTGCTCGCGTTGGAAGAGACTTTGGCGCCAGGCTCAGCATAGAGTGAAGAGGCTTTGAAGCCAGGCTCAGCATAGAGCTTAGAACGATAATCAGGATAAAGAGTGCAGAGAGTCCTGCCATGACCCAGGTTCGTCGTGAAAACATAATAGAGCCTCCACTTAACTTTCGCTTGTTTTTTTGCGCTACATTATGGCCCCCAAACCGCCACATCCAGATGGGCTTGAATCAACTTCTCATCTTATAATCGAGAGGATTTATTCTACTCATATGGTTCTAAGCATAAGACCTACTATCAAGAAATAGGTGAATATGATAGTGTTGATTCCATTTCGAAGGCAATCTTCTGGTGTTGATTCCTCCACTTTTGTTGCCTATTGTGAGCTTTAGCACGCAACTACGCTGACTCTCTCGACTCAGGCTGACCCGTGAGCAGGTGGCGATAAAGACCGGAGCTTTCTGGCACAGTCTCGCTAAAGAAGTAGAGATATAGCCACCTTGCTTTGGCATTCTGCACGTCCCTGCAACATCGAGAAACACCGGTTTAGAAAAGGAGAGGCACTATACTCATTGATGTTTCTGGAGCAAAGAGCTTTCCTGACGCAGAAAAAAGTTTTGTATGCTTTGATTTGAGGGCGTTTCTCATCATGAGTTTAACTAGCTTCTATAAAACGTCCGAGAGATCCACGAAGGCCGAGAGATATGAGTGAACTCCGTAAAATCATCAATAACACATTAATATCTCTTGTTGGCCAACTCGTGACATGGACATCGACTCTTGGTTTAACCATTGCTTATGGCAGGTTTCTAGGGGATGTTAAGTTTGGCGAACTCTATTTCGCAACCATGTTTGTTGGACTGATAGGCTTCCCTGTTGAGTTTGGTTTCAACCAGCAACTCACCCGTGACGTTGCGAAAGACCCGGACAAAGCCCACGCGTATTTGTGGAACACTTTGTTCATTAAGATGACGTTGTGGATAGTGTTGTATAGTGGCATTTTGCTCACTGCCAGGGGACTCGGCTATAGCCAGGAACAGTGGACTCTGGTGGCGATTTGTGGTGTCAATTTGATGGCTGGATCAGTGGTAAGTACCTTCGCCGCACTGCACTATGCTTTTTCACGCACAGTCTTCCCCTCTGTTGGCATGATGATCGAGAAAAGTTTGGATGCGGTGGTGGGCTTTATCCTGCTTAAAAATGGCGCGTCGGTACAGACAATGGCTTTTGTGCTACTGGGCGGATCGATGATTGATGGTATCTGGGTTGCCTCGTGGTTTTTCCGTCTCACTGGCTGGCGTTTGGCGTTTGATAGAGTTATTGTTGCCGATCTTTTTCGGAGCAGCATCCCTTTTGTCGCGTACGGAATACTGGGCGTTATCTATTATAGGATAGATACGGTTTTACTCTCGTTGATGACCAGCACTGCCGTTGTCGGGTGGTATGGAGCCGGATACCGCTTGTTTGATACCTTGCTTTTTATTCCCAATCTTATTATCAATGCAGTGATGTACCCGGTCTTTGCAAAACTTTCGACGGACTCTCACTCTCAGTCAGCTTTGAAGCTAGCTATAGAGAAGAGTATGAATCTCTTACTCATCTGTGCTATTCCCATCGCCACGCTCATGATCTTCGCTGCTCCAAATATTATCGGCTTTCTCTATCATCGAGATGAGTTTGCCAACTCGGTTCCCGTCCTTCAAGCCCTGGCACCAGGTCTTGTTTTTCTGTACATCAATACCCTTTTGAGCAGCATTATAGTCAGCACCAAAGGCGAAAAGAAAATCCCTCTGATGGCAGCGATTGCCCTGGTATTCAACCTGGGTATGAATCTGTGGCTGATCCCTCTCTATAGGCACATTGGAGCGGCTCTCGTCACCTCTTTGACAGAATTACTTCTCCTGTGTATCTCTTTTGTGTTTATACCAAACCGGTTGCTGCCAGGCAGGAGTATAAGGGTAGCCTGTAATGCTCTTGTCGCCGCTGTAGTGATGGCTGCGGCGATATACCTGTTGAGATCGTCGTCGATTTTCCTCATTACACCGATAACGTTCCTGGTCTACGCCGGTAGCGCATTCCTTTTACGCACAATCCCGCGAGAAGATATGCAATCTCTTCTGAAGGCGGTAAAGAACAAAGGCAAGAAAAAAGGTCTTTCTGTCGAACTCCTGGCGAATATCGCCGATGAGAATGTCTACGATAGTATTACCAATCCGTATTTACCGGCTGTCCACGGACAGGCCACAGATCAACATCTGTCTATTGTGAATGCCAGGACAGAGCGGCTTGAGGCGCTTATAGCAGAAGGGGATAATGATGCCACCCTTGAGAGCCCCGCAGTGAGGTTCAGGAAAAAGCAGCTGGAGATTCTTTCCGACGATGATGATGCCACTCTTGAGATCCCTGCGGTGAGAATCAGAAAAGCACCCATTACACAGAGCCGGGAAAGCCAACCTGAAGTGGTAAGGGAGTAACATGAGAACGATAGTCGCAGCACTTATCAGATATGCCACGAACCACGTGATCAGCCACATCCCATCATATACCCTCCGGCGCGCCTGGTATCGCCGTATACTTGGCTGGCGTATCGGATCAGACGTTTTCATTCTGATGGGCCAGTATGTGCAAATGGCGGGAGCGAGGAGCAGTGGGCGAAAAGTCTCTATCGGCAATGGGACCGTCATCAATCAGGGTTGCCTGTTGTATACAACAGGTGGGTTGGTGATTGGGGAGCATGTCAGTATTTCGGCTGGAACCTGGCTAGTCACTGGTTCACACGATATCAATGATCCTCTGTTTCCCGCCTTCTATAAGCCCATCATTATTGGTGATAATGTATGGATAGGTATGCGCGCAACTGTTTTGCCCGGCGTAACGATTGGAGAGGGAGCCATTATTATGGCGGGCGCGATGGTCACCCGCGATGTTCCTCCCTATGCCATTGCTGGTGGCGTACCGGCCAGAGTAGTGAAGCAGCGGGAAGTGCAGAAATTTTCTCCTCCGCGTACGTACCAACTCTTTGAATAGAGGCGCTTTCGAGGCGCTTTCGCTCCTTTCAACGCACGCTACCACGTGTTGTTTTGTGCACCAGCGAGGGAGTTATTTACGGGATCTCAATGCCAACAAAAACCTATTCGTCAACAGACCAGTTGTATCCTTAGCGTGGTTTGATCGCTATCCTTCTTGTTACTGTTCCGGTTTGTGAGATCTAAAAATGGGGAAGAGATATATCTTTTCGCATCTATCGAAAGGTTAGGTCTGTGTTATGAGGCGAACCCTTGAGGCTATATTTCGTCATCTTTTTCAATTGCTTACATTGCTTGTGTTGCTTCCGTTGATAGGTGTAGCAGTTGCGTACTTTGCCACTCCCAAAACATACCAGTCAACGGCGTCGCTCTGGGTCTTGCAGCGCTATGCAGTTATTGGCGCGACCGGGCCCGAGACCAACCTGACCTCGACGCCAGCAATGACGCAATCCGCTGCGCTCACTTCATTACTGCAGACGCGCACCTTTGTACAGTCTGTGATCAATGGGATTGGTCTTGTGCCCACGTTACATCTCAGCGCCAGTGTCCTCAATGATCCACAGCAGCTTCAGGATGCCGTGGTGAGCGAGCTTTCCAAAAATGTCGTGGCTACCGTTAACGGCCCCAATCTGATTGCGATTACGTACTCAAACCGTGATCCGCGGATAGCACAGCAGATAATCCAGGCAGTTATTACGCAGTTTCAAATACAAAGTCTGGCGGTCTCTAAAGCCGAGGGAAACAATCTCCTGGCCAGCTACCAGGTGGACCTCCAACAGGCGCAGAAGAGCGACGATACTGCTGTTGCGGCGGAAGCTCAGTACCTGGCTGCACATCCCCGAATTGCGCAGGCGCCGTCGTCCGATCCACAATATGCGCAGCTTGACGCGGCTAGAGTCCAGGCCGAGAATCATTTGAATACCATCCAATCTTCGATGAATGCACTCCAACAATCCTTACTTACCTTGGGTAATGACTTTACTGTCATGGATCAGGCGAGATCGTGCCATCTATTCTACGGACGACCTCCAGGAGGGGAGTCTGGGTGTGCCTGTTGTCATGCAGTTGCCGCAGTTAAAGCCAGCATTGGTTTCATTCGTTGTCGTGCATGGTGCAACGAAGCAACCATTGGCCATTAGCAGCAAGAGTTCTGCCAATGGGCATGTTACTCGCTAGGGAGAAAAATTCATGACTGAGAAGAGCGAAAAAATACCTACAGAGAACACCTTTATGCAGAAAAATGGATTGAATACGAATGATTCGTTTAGTGATGATATGGATGTGTACCCAACGGCCAAGTTACAGACGATCTCGCCAAAAGAATTGCAAAAAATAACTGAAACGCCGGTTCCTGTGCCAGCACATGCCGTCAAAGGGGTTTCGGAAAAGATAGTTGCTGGATCTGACAAAATGAACGTGCGAGAAGCGGCTATCGCTCATGCATTACTGGAACAATGTCGGCAATTATGCCTGTCACTTTTTGCTCGCGAATCTCATCCTGTGCGTAGTTTAGGCTTTACTAGCTCCATAGGAGGCGAGGGTAAATCATTTCTGGCCCTGGTCACTGCTCGGGTTCTGGCTCAGGATAGCATTGAACCAGTGACACTCATTGAATGCAATTGGGAACATCCCACGTTACATAACCACTTTGACATCCCTGCCACGCCTGGACTGGCGGAATGGTTACGTGGCTCCTGCCAGGAAAGCGAGATCCGTTACCAGGTCGCAGATAACCTGACGGTCATACCCGCTGGTGACGGTGTGCACGATGCGGTGAAATTACTCAAACAGGCACGAAAGCAGGGTTTGCCGAATTTGTTTGGACATGCAAATGAGCTTTTTATTCTCGATCTTCCTCCTGTGATTACCTCCAGCTACGGCTCATTGGCAGCCAGTCTGGTAGAGACGGTTGTTGTTGTTGTGCGCAGCGAAGTCGTTCCTGGAAATGTATTGGCAGAGGCGTGCGCGCAACTGAAAGAGTATTCGTCTCTTCACGGAATCATTCTGAATCAGAGAAATAGCCGTATTCCGCGTTGGATACAGCAAATACTCTAGAAGAGCGATGGTCGCAAATATTGAGCCATGCGCAGACCGTCTGAGAGCCAATTGCTAGTGTATCTGAGTAACTCAATCTTCTGGTTATCGCCATAGGAGGCATATATGCCATTAATTGGTGGCTTACTCGCCATTTTTGTGTGCATAGGATTATTCGCCCGCAAATTCGATAAAAGAGCAAAATGGTTGGTGTTTATCGCCGCTGTTGGGATAGCACTATATATCACATGGAGATAGATGTACTATGGATGTCCAATCACCAATAATTGCAAAAGGTTGGCAGACGGTTCCTACATTTCTGCTCCAACGTAAACGGAGTGATCTCCGTTTGTTTATTGTCATCTTCGTAAGTGCGCTTTGTCTTGTGCCGCTTCTCACCATAAGCGGCACAATCTTCGGCTTCAGCACCGTTTTTGCAATCGTAGGACTGATAGTACTGGTTGCTATTGTGATCAGATGGCCCCTTTTTGGCTTCTTTGTTGGACTTGGCTGCACACTGCTGATCGATCAAGACCCGCTCCCTCTTGTGTACAACTTCTCTAATGTCTATATTTTCCATTGGCCTCCAGCTCTCCAAGGATTACCAGATCGGCCTATCGGTTTTTTTCTACTGCTCGTTCTCCTGGGCTTCATCGTTCAGCGCCTGCTGAAACGAGAAAAATGGCTACAAGGGGGGGCATTGCTCTTCCCCTATCTCTTTTTCTTCCTTTGCGTGGCCTGGGGGATCGTCCATGGACTCACTACAGGTGGGAATTTCAAAATTATGGTGAATGAGGTCCGCTCGTTCTGGTATCTGTTTCTGGGGTATCTCTTAGCATATAACCTGATCTACTCGAAGAAGCAACTGCGCCTTTTCTTCTGGTTTATCATCATTTGCGCCGGCATCAAAGCCCTGGAGGGGGTCTATATTTATGTGTTTGTCATTCATGGCGATTTGACACATAACCATCAGATTATGGCCCACGAAGAATCGTATTTCTGGATAGCCATTCTTCTGCTGATTATGTTGTTTAGTTTGTATTACAAGTATAAACCACAATTGTATGCTTCCCTGCTTATCACGCCCTTTTTGCTCCTTGCATTGATTGCAAATAATCGGCGTGCAGATTTTGTGGCACTTTTAGCTGGAATGTTAGTCGCCTGGGTCCTCATTTTCGCCATCAAGCCAGAGGCGCGTAAATTTCTGGTCACGGTTCTGGTCATTGCTCTGCTGTTTGGCGGCGCGTATGTGGCTGCGTTTTACAATGGTCAGGGAGGTCTCAGCTCTCCCGCACGCGCCATTGTCTCAGTTTTTCATGCTGATCCAACTGATGCAGCTTCTAACTTATATCGCAATATCGAAAACTACGATCTGAGATATACCGTGAAGTTAAACCCTATGGGGCTCGGCTTCGGCAAACAATTCCTGGAACCGGTTCTTCTCCCAGATATTTCAAATCTGGACCCCGTCTACACCTATATTCCGCACAATACCGTTTACTGGATATGGATGAGGCTCGGACCAATCGGTTACCTGGCTTTCTGGAACCTTTTCGGGGCTATGATTGTGCGGGGATGTCTCTATGCGCGGCAGTTGAAGGATAAGTATCTCAAACTGATCGCTATTTATGTGGCCGCCATGTTGATCATGGAAATTATCGTGGCTTTTGCCGATTATCAACTGTTCCACAAACCCCTACTGTCACAGTGGTTCCCAGCCAGAGAGCCTTGCCAGAGGATAGAGAGCTATCCTCCTCAGTCTTGAAGGTCTAGGTTCCATCTGGAAAGGTTATCTATGCATATTCTGGTGGTGTCGCCCCTGTTACCTACCCCAACCAGCGGGCAGAATACACGCAACTTTCATTTACTGAAAACCCTGGCAAGCCGCCATCACGTCTCGTTGCTGGCTCTTGAGAACGATATAGAGAAGATATCACCCGACCATCTTTCTCTCTTGTCAGCGTTGACGGATAACATGCAGGTAATCGCTCTGCCTACCAATTCCACCAAACGGCGGCAGCAGCTATTGGGCCTCCTACGTGGAGTACCACATGTACTGCAAACGTTTCTCCTCCCAGAAGTTCAGCAGGCGCTCGATGCGCTGTTTGCTAAGCATCACTTTGATGCAGTCCTGTATGAAGGTATGCACATTGCTGACTATCGGCTGCCAGAGAACGTTATAGCGATTCTTGATGAGCATAATCTTGAATTTGAGTTGCGTTTGCGCACCTATCAACAAGAAAGAGCCTTGCTGCGCAAATGGTACAACTGGTTGGAGGGACATTTGCTCAAGTCCGCTGAAATCGAGCGATGCCGCAGAGCAGACGTTGTCCTTATGACCAGCGAACGCGAGCAAACAATTATGCAACAGCTTTTGCCCGCGAGCAAGATCGTGGTTGTACCCAATGGAGTTGACAACGCGAACTTTCGACCAGCAGATAGGAGCAAAGAAGTCGAAAATAGTATCGTCTTTACAGGAGCTATGGGGTATTACCCGAATGTGGATGCGGTACGTTTCTTCGCACATCACTGTTGGCCGCTTATTCGGGCACGTATCCCTTCGGCGACCTGGCAGATATCCTTGAAGCCTTCGCCATGCAGAAAGCAGTGGTTTCGAGCAGCATCGGTTGCGAGGGACTGGCTGTTGAGGCTGGACAGCATTTGCTGGTTGCGGATCAACCAGAAGCTTTCGCCGAGGCGGTGATTGCGTTGTTGCAGCAACCCGAAAAGCGCAGAGCGCTGGGAAGCGCGGGGAAAGCACTCGTTGAAACAACCTACAGTTGGGAAAAGTGTGGAAAACACTTATTGCAAGCAATCGAGGAAATGGAGTTATCTCCTGTATGAACAATAAGATTCTCTATATTGTCTGGTATACCTATGCACGGCGAGCTGAAACAGCATCACGAGAACTGCAAGCCAAACTTGTCTTTATCTATGAACCTCGCCTGAGAACATTCTGGCTCAATCCACTGCGTTACTTTGTGCAGTGCTGGAGAACCTGGCGTTTACTTGAGCAGGAGCGTCCAGCCTTTGTGATTGTGCAATCTCCGCCGATCTTCGCGCCTCTGGCTGTAGCTCTCTGGTGCAAGCTGCGTGGCAGGAAACAGGTCTCGTATATTTTGGATTGTCATCCCAGTACCTTTTATAACCGCCGCTGGCAGTGGGCCTTTCCACTCTTGCGTTGGCTGGCGCGAAACGCTGTTGTTTCATTACTCTGTAACGAGGATGCTCAGAAATATCTGGCGCAATGGCAGGCAAACTACATTTTTTTGCCCGATGGGCTGCCCGATTTAAGCTCATCATCGAACGAAGTACCCGTTCAGGATGGGAAAAGTATTGCAGTTATTAGCGCCTTTGCACACGATGAACCGGTAGGGACAATTTTTAAAGCAGCGCGTTTAACTCCAGAAGTGACCTTTTACGTGACTGGTGCGACGGAAGGTATGACGAACGAATTGCTCGCGAATAAGCCGGAGAACATTGTTTTGACGGGCTTTCTGCGCGGCAGTGCCTACAATGGGCTGTTGCATAACGTGCAAGGCATCATGATTTTAGGGATAATGATCACGACATTAAGCTGCGGTGCGTTTGAAGCGCTCTCTCTGGCCAAACCAAGCATTGTTTCAGACCTGCCAGAGCAGAGGCGCTTGTTTTCAAATGGGTTTCTCCTGGTGGAGAATACGCCTGAAGATATCGCGCAAGCTGTAGAAACGTTGCTGGATAAACACGCGACTTACGTAAAAAAAGCTGAAATATTGCGTGCAGAGTATATTGCGGCCCGGCGGCCAAAACTGGAGAAATTAATCGCGCTTTTGGAACACCATCCTGCCAGGAGCCTGTGAGATTGAGATTGGCTTAGACAATACCAGGGGTGCAAGGCGCGTGGCCGGTGTAACAAATATTCATGATAACAAATGCACCTGCGTTCTCAGTTCGTTCTTTATGAAGAAACGATTGCGGGGTTTCGATGCAAAAACGTCTCGTTGTCAGGCTTGCTGTCGGTGTTCTTGTTTTGTGCGTTGTTCTGCTCTCTGGTTGGGCCATTCTGCCGAAGCTGAGCCCCAACCAAGCATTTTCCTTCGTGCCTCGTGTCTTATCTGGCCGGGCATATCAGCAAATAGGGCCGCTTATTAGCCGTAATGTGCCTGCTTTTGCATCTTCGAGCACCCATGCAGCATCAAATGCAAATGCAAATACCTATGATACCGCGTGGAGATCACAAGGCGCGCCAGCCTGGTTGGGATATGATCTCTCCCGTGTATCTGTTGCTCAACGGAGCAAGGTACTCGTCGTATGGTACAATGGCACAGGTAATTATGATCATACGCTTATTAAATATCCTGCGTATAATATGCCACAAAATTATACTGTAGATGCTAATGCAGCGGCGGGCGGAGGTCAGCCGCCAACGACAAATTGGGTCACGCTCGTGACCGTACAGGGAAACCATTATCACTCACGCCAGCATGTCGTTGATATGACAGGTTACAACTGGATACGTATCAACGTGACCGCTATTGATGGTTCTACACAAAACGAGGACGCCAGCCTCAACATGGATGTCTACGACGCCAGCACTGCTCTCCAGGATGATTGGATCTTCTTTGGTGATTCGATCACTGCTGGGGCGATGGGGCACCAGACTACTGGTGGAGTGGCAGCCTTTTCACAGCTTATTAACACGCAAGTGCCCGCTCATTACCCGGTGGAGGAGGCTGGTGGCATTGGTTATCTAACCAGTACCGACGGGGTGAAATATCTGAATACCTGGCTCAGCCTGTTCCCGGGAAAATATGTCGGGTTGAGCTATGGTACGAATGATGCGCTCGGTTGTTTCAGTCCTACCAGGTTCTACAGCAATTATGTCACTATGGTGCAGGAAGTGCTCCAGGCAGGTAAAATCCCGGTGGTACCTCACATACCCTGGGGAAGAAACGCCAAACTTCAGCGATGTGTCCCAAATTTAAACGCTGAAATCGATGCCCTGTACACTGCATTTCCTCAAATTATTCACGGCCCGGATCTATGGACTTTTTTCCAGAGCCATCAGAACTTGATTTCTTCTGACAATATTCATCCAACTCAGGAGGGTTTTGGAGCATATCGCCAGCAGTGGGCGAACGCTATGCTCACTGAAGTCTATGGAAAGAGCGCTTGATATGCACAAACGAGATTTTTACTGGTATGTTCCCAGCTTAACTCTTCTTCAAGGCGGCGGCGACCAAACTCTCCTAATCTGGTACGCAGCTCCTCATCGGCGAGGAGTTGCTCGATTTTGTCTGCGAAGTCCTCTATGATATTTGGCCTGGCATAGAGGGCCGCTTCCTGCGCGGTAAAGCGCGTTTCCGCGAGATCAAATGCGAGGATGGGCTTACGAGCCGCCATATAATCCATCGTTTTCAGCATGGTGCTAAATTCGTTCACCCCATTTTGTGGGTCGGGGATGAGGCCAATATCAATGGCTGCCAGGTAGCGTGGAATTTCGTTTCGTGAAACCAGGCCGGTGAAATTTGTGTATTCATCTATTTTTAGTGCACCCGCGAGGTTACGCAGGGCATTGAAGCTGCTTCCCTCACCTATAAGCACCAGAGAGATATCCTGTCGCCCCCGCTTATAAATGAGTTCATGCAGGGCGTACAGTGTGTACTCAACACCATCCTGTACGCCCATAATCCCAAGATAACCAAGCAGGAATGGGCGGCCACCTTTTAGTTGGAGATCAGGCTGAACGGCCTTCCATTGGCTCAAATTGGGTCCATTGCGGACCACAAATACCCGCTCTGGTCGGCACCGTCCGCGTTCAATGGCAAATCTTTTTTGGGACTCATTGGTGGTGATTACTACAGTCGCGACCCTGTAGCTACATTTTTCAAAGAAACGCATCAGCTTGTAAAGCCATTGCGCGCGTTTCTTGAAAATGACCTGGAACAACTCTGGCGACAGGTCATGCTGGTCAAAGACGAATTTTTTGCCTAACAAGCGATAGAACAGTCCAATCAAAAAGAAAATATCGGGGGGGTTGGCCGTATGAATGACATCGAAACCCTGCTGGAAGAGCACTTTCACGCTCAAGCAAAACGTCATGAGCAGAGCCACGCTGTATTCCACCATATGACCGATATACTTCCGCTCGATAGCAGGGAGTTTATAACGATAGATATGAATACCATCATGGTAGATATACGACTCGCGTTGATTTGTCGTCCCCTTTGGGCTGATTACACTCACCTGATAGCCGTTATCGCGTAAGACAAGCGCTTCCGGCCAGACGCGGCGATCCGCAGGCGCGGGAACATTTTCGACCAGCAGAAGTACTTTGCGTGTTTTTGTCATATAATTTTCCTCTGATTTCTTTCTCAAAGTTGATCATTGGTTAGTAGATGTACCACTTTGTTTGGGACGACTAAAAACCGAACTTAAGCCAGCTCTGCTCTGCCAGAGCAGTTTTGACTTTCTGGATATAGTCGACGGCACCCTGGTTATACCAGGTGCCACTAAACCATCTGCCGAGGCATCCCCAGATATCGCCTGCGTGATAGCGGGGGTAGCCAGGTAAAGGTGTGCGCGTGTTTAAGTACGTCGTCCATCCTTCAAGGCAGGTACGAATATCCCCATAGGTAAATTCAGCGCTGAATGCCGTGTCGTCGCGGTTCATTGGCCAGGCGCTTTGATGATAGATATATTTTATTTGGAGAATACCGTAGCTCTGATAGCAGCCTTTTCCATCCCAGATCCCAGGAGGGCAGGCACTCCTCTTCGTTGTATAGTCACCAAGCTGGCTTTGATGCCAGTTGGATTCTACAACAGCTTCCGCGCGCACAATATCAGGATCTATGCTCCATTTGCACGCGACCCACTGAAGTATCTCATCTGTTGTTCCGGTGAAGTTGCCAGTAATAGCTTTACGTAATGCATCAGCTTTAGGATCAACGCCGATGCTTTCGTTCCAGGGAGCTAATTGCGCAATTTGTTGTTGTGTTGGTACCCGGTGATTCGCTGCGGTGTTATCTGGTCGTGGTTCTTGCGCAGAACGTTGTACACGGGCTGCGCACTCCTGGTCACTGGGCACAACTATTCCTGCTGGTGAGGTTATAGTTAAGGCCGTAGCTGATTTTGAAGGGGTATGAAGTTTAGCTACTGCGAACACTGTAAAGGCTATGATTATGCCCACAAGTACGATACTTACCAGGCGAAGCGCGATCTTACGCTTCTCAGGGCTGAAGTGTGCCAATGGTGAGGAAGGTGCCATAGAAATTCTCCCAATCCCCTTTTTTAAAGCCGCTTACTGCATCTACGATAAAGTATGTGCATTATGAAGGTGGTTGTGGGAGAAGTGACGAACTTGTTTTGAAAGAGGAAAATATGTATACATTTAGAAACATACCTATCGAAACCGTTACCAACTTTTTTACGGCCCGTCATAGAAAGCACAATCGACGAATATCTACGGTAAAACCAGGCAGGGGGTATCTCAATGGACCTTTTTCGACGGACGAGATTGCACTATTCCTTTGGGCGAATAGTGCCCTTTTGTTTGCTCCTTGCGCTCAGCAGCTTCTTTTCTGCTTGCACCGCCTCTAGTAAAAGTAATCAACCTGTGCGGTTGGCTACTGTACCTGCCGTTGCAATTTCACCCACTCCTACCGCAGTGCCATTACTTCGGCCTGATTTAGAACGAGGGATGATCTATCCGCGCTTCAATCAGAATTCATACGGAACTGCCGATAGTACCTGGCAGAATGGTATCCAGACGATCAAAAAACAGACAGGCGCTACCTGGATAGAGATACCTGCGCTGTTTTCGCAGGCCACTCGATATTCTACCGTTGTAAGAACTGGCGTGAATGCGCCCAATTTAAGTGCTTTTGCCAGTGGGATACGTCGAGCGCATACTCTCGGTTATCATGTGTTCTTTGTTCCCCTGAGCAAAGTAGATGTGCCGGGCGACTGGGCAGGTGAAATTCGCTTCGATACTCAACAACAGGAGCAGGCGTGGTTCGATAGCTATTGGAACATATTACAGCCCTATGCGACTGTGGCTCAAGAAAATGGCGTTGAGCAGATGGCGATTGGTACTGAGCTCGAATGGTTGGGGCATAATGCGCCAGATTCACTCTGGAATGAGCTGATCGCACGTGTACATAGTGTCTTTAAGGGCACTTTGACCTATGATATGAACTGGGATTCTTCTCTCTATCAACCTCCGGCAAACTGGCTCAAAAATCCAGCTCTCTCGATGATAGGGGTGTCTGAGTATGTCCCTATCGTGAGTAGCCCTGAAAAGGTTGGAAGTGATGCGATGGTTGGTTTGTGGAAAGACAAGGTAGGCCACCTGATAGATACTTTTTCCGCGCAGGTTGGGAAAAAGCTGATCATTAGCGAGATTGGTTATCGAGATACCTTCGATACGTTTTATAACCCTTACAATGCGAAAAGCTCTGCTGCTGTGGATACAGCAGATCAGGCGGCTGCCTATAACGCAGCTCTCACCAATATCTTTGCTGATCAGTCGATTGCTGGCGTCTTTTTTTGGGGGTGGAATGGCGTTGGACGCCTGGGGATTGCTGGCACGCCCGCAGTACAGGTGGTAGCGAAATGGTACACGGCTACTGCTGCATGATCATCCAATCCCGCGCCAGCCAGTCCCGCAGATAGAGCACCGGGGCTGGCTGGCGCGTTCCTGTTCCGCGTGGGAACAAGCGGAATTTGGGTTATACATAAAGAGCTAAACTTTTTGTGCTACTCAACTAGCTTCAGAGGCTAGCTGCTACTTTATATCTTTATGCAGAGACCAATAGAACACAGAAATTATTCCAGATACACCACCATCTTTTCAGAAAGCTGCGCCAACAAGGTCGCCTCTGTCATTTTGCTTGGCGATCATGCAATCATCCTGGTAGAGAATGAGTGATATTGTTGTGGAAAAGTGCATAGATTTGACAGGGTGAAACGGTGTAACGCCAGGATCGCAGATCGCTTGCTGCATCAGGGCATGGCGGACAAAACTGACGGCCGGAGCGTCCTTCATAGAAAAGAGAAGTGAAAAATGAGGATGCTGTCAGAATGATATTAATTTGGATGTATCACTATAATGAATGAGAGGGGACCTGTATCAAGATTATCCTGACAAAAAGATCAGGATAGGATGTAGAATTTTTCATGTGGAGGTGATTGTATGTTTGGTCTGAGCACGCTGTTTCAGAAACGTCGCGTAAAAGAATCCTCTTCTGGAGTGCAGATCGCTCCCACTTCCCCCGTTTTAGCGTATTCTCAACAGGAAAAATTGCTGCAAGAAGCCAGCGATTATCTTCAGCTTTTCCACACCGAGTGCGGTTTTCCCGAGGAGCAGCCTGGGCGCCTGGCTGAGGTTCAGGCAGAGATTGCTCAAAGTGGCGCATACTGGCAGACCATTGCGGAATTGACCTATGGAGCCAGGGTGGCCTGGCGTAATAACGCTCGTTGTATCGGGCGTCTCCATTGGCAGACGTTGGCGGTGCGTGACATGCGCCATCTCTCGACAGCCGAGGATATCTTTCAAGCGCTGCTGGAGCACCTTCGCTTTGCCACCAACGGCGGTAAAATCCGTTCGACGATTACTGTCTTTGCCCCTGCTTCTCCTGGACATGAGAGCATACGCATCTGGAATCCACAGCTCATCCGCTACGCTGGCTACCGCCAGCCGGATGGCACGATTATCGGGGATCCGTTGCAGGCGGACTTTACGGATGTCCTGCGTGCATTGGGCTGGCGCGGAGGTCTGGGTACGCCTTTTGATGTTCTTCCTGTAGTCATACAGCTACCAGGCCAACCGCCGCAGTTGTTCGACTTGCCCGATGACCTGGTGCTTGAGGTCCCGCTCAGCCATCCCGACTATGCCTGGTTTGCCGATCTGGGCTTGAAGTGGCACGCGCTGCCTGTCATCTCTAACATGCGCATGGAGATTGGTGGAATCTCTTATCCTGCCGCGCCTTTCAATGGGTGGTACATGGGAACAGAGATTGGCGCGCGTAACCTGGGTGATGTCAACCGCTACAATTTGCTGCCCGTCATCGCTGGAAAGATGGGGGTGGATACCCACTCTGATCGTTCGCTCTGGCGTGATCGCGCTTTGGTCGAGTTAAATGTCGCGGTGCTCTCCTCATTCGCTGAGGCTGGCGTGACAGTTGTTGACCATCATACCGCTTCTCGACAGTTTCTTCTGCATGACGCCAGGGAAACACGTCATGGGCGGAATGTGCCAGCCCACTGGGTCTGGCTGGTCCCGCCTCTTTCCGGATCGGCCAGCCCGCTTTTCCCTATCACAACCTACAAAAATATCAAGCAGAAGCCGAATTTCTTCTATCAGCCCGCCCCCTGGCAGCATCTTGATCTCGCTGAGAGCCTGAATTTGCAAAACTCGCATATGCGCCTCTCTCAGGAACAACTTACGCCGATGCTGAGAGAGGCGTATTTATCGTGAATTGTTCCTAAACACCAGTGTCCCTCTTGCGCCATCTCCCTCGCTGGGGAACATGGTCAACAGAAGCAACTACTTGAGATTGGCATGTTTACCTTTCTCTGTCATAAACTAGGCAGAGAAGAATGCTCATCAGACCTCCACCTCTGGAGACCCTTGGCTTTAGCCATAGGGAGGAAAGAGGTGTTCCTTTCTTGGGGCTTGGCTCGACTTTGTACATTATTCATCAATAACAGACAGCCTTGGTAAGGCGGTCGAGGGTAGCACGGGAGACTAAAACCACATCAGGGTCAGCGGGTGCTGTGGAAAAAGGGCCGTGCGCCCAAAAGTGCTGCCGGACCGTAGCCAGGACATCATGAAAGGTGGGCGTGTGTTTGTGATACCAGGCCGCTTGCGCAACAGGAATGCATTCATCAGGATGAAGCGCGTGCGCAAAGAGGACGACCAGGCTGTAGAGACCAAAGAGCATGGGCGTGGTGCGGTCGATGGCCAGATCGGACCACTGGCGTTGGGTTTCGATCCCCAGGTGAGCTCGGCACTCCTCGAAAGTCGTTTCCAAGCTCCAGCGTTTCATGAAGGTCTGTACGATCTGCTCGGCAGTCTGCGTTTGCGCGGTGGAAAACAGCGCTTTAGGCGGGTGCTGGCTTTGGGGATCACGAGTGAGAACCCAGCGGATGGGCAACGGCTCGTGTCCCTCGCGATACCACAAAGCGGTCCCCGTGCAGATTTCCAGGGTGCGTTCTCCTTGCCCATACCACTCCAGGGTGAGCTGCTGCCACGTCGTGTCCGGATCAGCCAGGATCTTTTCGAGCGAGGGGAGACGTTGGCCGACCACACGAGGACGCCCAATGGTATGGCTATCGCGTGCGGGTGGGAGCTCATACAAAGCGGCATCTTGATGCGCACGTGGTGAGGAGGGTCACCTGCTGCGCTTGAGCGTGCAGGCCCAGTTCCAGGATGCAGTACGAGGTATCCCCCAGCAGCGTGATCGGGAGTGTGGGGAACCATCGGCGCACCAGACTGACCATTTGATGCGCCCACATCCCCACCGTCTTGTGACGTTTGCCCAACGTTGTGCTTCCCTCCGGGGTGGTCGTCAGCACACACAAAAAAGGCAAGGCGCAGCGTTGCGCGGGTCCTGCGGCAGCGTGACGACGACGGCCATCACCATCCAACGCAGCCCAGGACTGCTCACCGATCTCTTGCGGCTGGAGAGCATGCTATCGCGGTAATGTCCACGCTTGCTGATTTGGGGTCCCCAGCGCCGCAGAGAGCGTTTCATCGATGACCAGTTCCAATGTACCGCCCATCGGGACGAAGGTTTCCACGATGAAGGTGAGCAACTGTCGGCTCACCAGCAAAGGCGACCAGCGTGCCCGGTTGAGCACGTGATGGAAGGTACTAAAGTTGCTCTCCATCTCGTTGCCGGTATGGCGCAGGGCGGCTGCAACGGTGCGGCGTCCATGAGCCAGCAGGGTGCCAGTCAACAAGATCATCAGTTTCCTCCAGGTTGGGGCTGTAAACAGTGGCCGAAAGACGGCCAAAACCTCTCTAATGGGATCGGGAAGGGGCATGCATTTTCTCCTGAGCAAGATATCGCTTTTGTCAGCTTCTATCTTACTCCAGAAGGCTTTCATGCCCTATGCTTTTCACCAAATTGTACAAAGTCGAGCTTGGGCAAAGAGGGTAATCTCTTTTTATTGACAGATGTAGCTCTATATGAGATACTTTTGTCATGGATAGAACACTTGTTGTACAACTCAATCCAACACCAGAACAGACC
>WNFI01057261.1_pt1 | contig 18066 bp, 19 predicted proteins | sample 5400471 | NCBI WGS metagenome assembly WNFI01 (sample SAMN13153348, study PRJNA577476) | soil metagenome | isolation source: 100 cm saprolite on Douglas fir-dominated hillslope | place: USA:California | collected 2013-09-17 | reverse complement strand
GACAGCTTGAGTCCGTCCGCCTCGCCTTCAATCACAGTGAGATTGGCGGTCCCGAGGATCGCCGCCTGGATCGCCGCGGCATAGAGCTTGCGGTCGGCCTGAGCCCGCGGACCGCGCACCGCCGGTCCCTTGCGTCGATTGAGCAGTCGAAACTGGATGCCGGCGGCATCCGCAGCCCGGCCCATCAATCCATCCAGCGCATCGACCTCGCGGACCAGGTGGCCCTTGCCAAGACCGCCGATGGCCGGGTTGCACGACATCGCGCCGATGGTGGAAAAGCGGTGGGTGACCAAAGCAGTCGTTGCGCCCATGCGGGCAGCCGCAGCCGCCGCTTCGCAGCCGGCGTGGCCTCCTCCGATCACGATGACATCGAATGATTTGCGCATGGCTGCTCCCGCTCGCCTTCTAGCTCAGGATCAAGGCGCCTTAAAGCACGAACTTTGAGGTCGAATGGTGAAGGGCGTGTTTCACGTGAAACAGCACTGCGCAGGGACCAATGTTTCACGTGAAACAAGCGGCAGCCGCGGAAGACAAATGAACAAAGAAATATTATTTACCTACACAAAAGTCTCGAAAGATCACGTCGAGAATATCTTCCACATCGACCCGACCTAGCAACCGACCCAAAGAATGAGCTGCGGTTCGCAGCTCCTCGGCGACGAGTTCGTCGCCCTGCCCGACAACTTTTATGCTGCGATGCAGCGAATCTGCCGTCTGGCGCAGCAAAACCCGCTGCCGCTCCCGGCCAATCAGCGCCTCCTCACCGGCGCCAAAATAGCTTTGTGCGAACTCCACCAGCGCCGCGATCAAATCCGGAAGTCCGTCGCCGCGCCAAGCCGAAATCGCGAACCGTCCGCTGTCGCCCGGCACCGGGTTTGTCGTGTCGGATCGAACCACGCCGAGATCGGTCTTGTTGCGGACCACCCAGATCGGCGTGTTGCTTTCGATGGTCGGGAAACCCATCTCGTCGCCGTGCTGGGCATCAACCAGCCACAACACCAGGTCCGCCTCCGCGGCGCGGGCTCGCGCCCGTCGCACGCCCTCCTGCTCCACCGGGTCGTCAGTCTCGCGAATCCCGGCAGTATCGATTACCGTCACCGGGTAGCCGTCGAGGTCAAGCTGCCCCTCGATCACATCGCGCGTGGTGCCGGCGTGCGGTGACACGATCGCCACTTCACGCCGCGCCAGCTGATTCATCATCGTGGACTTGCCGACATTTGGCGGCCCCGCGATCGCGACGACAAGACCATCGCGCAACCGTTCGCTTCGGCCCTGCGCGCCAAGGACTGCTTCGATCTCGTCCGACAACTGCCTGATCCTGGCGAGCGCCGGCGCAATCAATTGCTCCGGCACATCGCCCTCGTCGGAAAAGTCGATGCCGGCTTCGATCAGCGCAGAGGCTTCGATGATCTGCGCCCGCCACTGTCGTGCCCTGTCGCCGAGCGAACCCTTCAGCTGCCGCAGCGCCTGGCGGCGCTGCCGGTCGGTGTCGGCATGAATCACCGCCTCGGCCGACCGCACATCATCGAACGCCGAGAGCGCCGCGAATAGCGACGCCAATACCGAGCGGCCGCCGTGGACATGAAACTCCGCGACATCTTCACCGGTCGCACTCGCGGGACCCGGAAACCACAGCACCACCGCGTCATCGATGGGCTGCTGATTCGCATCGCGGAGCAGCGCCCGCGTCGCCATCCTGGGCACCGGTATCCGGCCTGCAATCGCCCCTAGCGCGCGCGCTGCCTCGGCCCCCGAAACCCGAACAATCGCAATCGCGGTCGGTGGCCGACCCGACGACAAGGCGAAGATGGTTTGCTCTCGCGGATGCATCGCCTATTTGTCTATGAGCCCTTGTCAGCGCAACGAAAACCCCGGCCGCACCCGCCCCGGAGACTTTCGCCCATCTTCGCTGCAACGCAACATCTTACGGAAAGAGCCGCAACATGACCGATGCTGCAACGCACAATAACCGGCTCGCCGCGGAAACCAGCCCGTATCTACTGCAGCACCGGCATAATCCGGTCGACTGGTGGCCCTGGGGCCCGGAAGCCTTGGCCGAGGCCCAGCGGAGCAACCGACCGATCCTGCTCTCGGTCGGCTATGCCGCCTGCCACTGGTGCCACGTCATGGCCCACGAAAGCTTTGAGGATGATGCCACCGCCGCCGTGATGAACGAGTTGTTCGTCAGCATCAAGGTCGATCGCGAAGAGCGGCCGGACATCGATCAGATCTATATGAGCGCGCTGCATCACCTTGGACAACAGGGTGGCTGGCCATTGACCATGTTTCTCTCGCCCGACGGTTCGCCGTTCTGGGGCGGCACCTATTTTCCCAAGACGTCGCAATCCGGCCGCCCTGCATTCAAGGACGTGCTGCGCGAGGTGGCGCGGATCTTTCGCGAGGAGCCAAACACGATCGCGCAGAACCGCAACGCGCTGGTGGCAAAACTGGCAGAGCGCGTGCGTTCCGAAAACCCGGCAAATCTGGGCGTTTCTGGACTCAACAACGCAGCCGCGTCGATTGCACCCGCAACCGACCCGGTGAATGGCGGCCTGCGCGGCGCGCCGAAATTTCCGCAATGCGCGATGCTTGAATTTCTCTGGCGCGCCGGCGCGCGCACCAAGGATGAGCGGTTCTTCGCAACCACCGCGCTGGCACTGACCCGCATGAGCCAGGGCGGCATCTACGATCACCTCGGCGGCGGCTACGCCCGCTATTCGGTCGATGATCGCTGGCTGGTGCCGCATTTCGAGAAGATGCTTTACGACAATGCGCAGATTCTCGACCTCTTGGCGCTGGATTACCCGCGCAGCAAGAACCCGCTGTACCGCGAGCGGGCGCTTGAGACGGTCGGGTGGCTCAGGCGGGAAATGCTCACAGCGGATGGCGGCTTCGCATCATCGCTCGACGCCGATTCGGAAGGCGAGGAGGGCAAGTTCTACGTCTGGTCGCTCGAGGAGGTCCAGCGCACCCTCAGCCCCGCCGATATTGCACCCTATGCTGCAGGCGATTCCGCAGCATTTTTTGCTGCAGAATACGACATCTCCGCCGCCGGAAATTTCGAAGGGCATAACATCCTCAATCGCCTCAAAGACTTGCCGGATATCCCAGCCCAAAGCGAACGACTGGCCATGCTGCGGTTCATGCTGCAGCAAGAGCGCAGCAAGCGGATTCGTCCCGGGCTGGACGACAAGGTCCTGGCGGACTGGAACGGTCTGATGATCGCGGCCCTGGCCCATGGCGCAACCGCCTTCGGTGCCCCCGATTGGCTCGATACCGCCCGCACCGCCTTCGACTTCGTCGCCCGGTCCATGACCAGAGGTGACCGGCTTGGTCATTCCTGGCGCGAAGGCAAGTTGCTCGTTCCGGGACTGGCTTCGGACTATGCCGCGATGATTCGCGCGGCGCTGGCGCTGTTCGAGGCGACCGGCGAGCAGCAATTTCTCAACATCGCCGTGCGATGGCAGCAATCGCTGGATACGCATTATGCCGACAGCGAACACGGGGGCTATTATCTCACCGCCGATGACGCGGAAGGGCTGATCGTGCGGCCGCACTCGACCATCGACGATGCGATCCCGAATCACACCGGGCTGATCGCGCAAAATCTGGTCCGGCTCGCGGTGCTGACCGGCGATGCGCAGTGGCGCACCAAGACCGATGCGCTGTTCGCCGCACACCTGCCGCGCGCCGCCGAAAACGTATTCGGACATCTGTCTCTGCTCAACGCGCTTGATCTGCACCTTTCAGGCAGCGAGATCGTCGTGGTGGGCGAAGGCGTACAGGCAGATGCGCTGCTGGCTGCGGCGCGCCGACTGCCGCACGCCACCAGCATCGTTCTGCACGTCCCTCGCGCCGAAGCACTGCCGCCGACCCACCCTGCGCGAGCAAAGCTCGCTGCCGCGAGAGACAGCGCCGCATTTGTCTGCCGTGGCCAAAGCTGCTCGCTGCCGGTAACCGAGCCAGCTGCGCTTGTACAATTGGTGATGGACGCCGGTTCGGCCTGAGGAGCGCGCCCTCCCGGCAGCGCACTTGCGCTGTCCGGTTGCCCGTCTCGAAGGATGGCCGCGAGGCCATGCGTTGCATCCACCCTTCGAGACGCTTGCTTCGCAAGCTCCTCATGATGAGGTCAGTATCTCTTCACGGGCTCTGACGTAAAAAAAGCCGTCCCCGCGTTTGGCTGGAACGGCTTTTCAAATCCTGTCTCAAATATCAGGTATTCATCGACTCGAAGAATTCCGCGTTGTTCTTGGTATTGCGCAGCTTGTCGAGCAGGAAGTCGATCGCATCCATGGTGCCCATCGGATTGAGAATCCGGCGCAGCACATACATCTTCTTCAGCAGCTGCGGATCGGTGATCAGCTCTTCCTTGCGCGTACCCGAGCGCGAGATATCGATCGCCGGGAAGGTCCGCTTGTCGGAGACCTTGCGGTCGAGAATGAGCTCGGAATTGCCGGTGCCCTTGAACTCTTCGAAAATCACTTCGTCCATGCGGCTGCCGGTGTCCACCAGCGCGGTGGCGATGATGGTGAGCGAACCGCCCTCCTCGATATTGCGCGCGGCACCGAAGAAACGCTTCGGCCGCTGCAGCGCATTGGCATCGACGCCGCCGGTCAGCACCTTGCCGGATGACGGCACCACCGTGTTGTAGGCGCGTCCCAGCCGCGTAATCGAGTCCAGCAGAATCACCACGTCGCGGCCATGTTCCACCAGCCGCTTGGCTTTCTCGATCACCATCTCGGCGACCTGGACGTGACGCACTGCCGGCTCGTCGAACGTGGACGAAACGACCTCACCCTTCACCGAGCGCTGCATGTCGGTGACTTCTTCCGGACGCTCATCGATCAAAAGAACGATCAGATAGCATTCGGGATGATTGGCCGTGATCGAGTGCGCGATATTCTGCATCAGCACGGTTTTGCCGGTCCGCGGCGGCGCCACGATCAAGGCGCGCTGCCCCTTGCCGATCGGGGCGACAATGTCGATGACCCGAGCCGACAGATCCTTGCGCGTCGGGTCTTCCAGCTCGAGCCGAAAGCGCTCGTCCGGAAACAGCGGCGTCAGGTTGTCGAAGTTGACCTTGTGCTTCGACTTTTCCGGATCCTCGAAATTCAGCGTGTTGACCTTCAGCAGCGCGAAATAGCGCTCGCCCTCTTTCGGGCTGCGAATATGCCCTTCGAGGGTATCGCCGGTGCGAAGGCCGAAGCGCCGAATCTGCGAGGGCGAGACATAGATATCGTCCGGTCCCGGCAGATAGTTGGCGTCCGGAGAGCGCAAAAAGCCGAAGCCGTCGGAGAGCACCTCGACGACGCCTTCGCCAATAATATCGGTTTCCTTGATTGCCAGTTGCTTGAGACTGGCGAACATCAGCTCCTGCTTGCGCATGGTACTGGCATTTTCGACCCCGAGCTCTTCCGCGAACGAGACGAGCTCGGCTGGAGTCTTGGCTTTGAGGTCCTGGAGTTTCATTTCCCGCATTGGGATGGTCCTGTGGAAAAACGGAGAGAGGGTTGCGAGGTGGCTGTAAGGAAAATGCGGACGCCGGAAGGATCAGGAAGGTCCGCAGGTCTTGAGCAAGGTGAGGTGCCGGAGAGGCTTCAAACCTGATGCGGTGGCCGGTTAAACAACGAAACCGGAACACAACCACATCCGCCTGCGTGGGGTGGGATAACCCCAATATAGAAAATCGCCGCGCGTCGCGCAAGGAGGTCGCAAACATGTCGCATTGACCGTCGGCTCCGCTAGAACGGCTTCACCACCACGAGAATCACGGCCCCGATCATCAGCAGCGTCGGCACCTCATTGATAATACGGTAGAATTTAGCAGTTCTGGTGTTTTGATCGGCGGCAAAATCGCGCACGCAGCGGGCGAAAAATCCGTGGATAGCCGACATCGCGACCACCAGCAGCAACTTCCCGTGCAGCCAGGCGGCCGAGAACCAGTGTCCGGCCCAGGCCAGATACAGCCCCAGCAGCCAGGTCAGAACCATCGCAGGGTTGATGATAGCTTTCAGCAGGCGCCGTTCCATCACCTTGAAAGTCTCGGACTGTTTCGATCCGATTTCGGCATCGCAGTGATAGACGAACAGCCTGGGCAAATAGAGCATGCCCGCCATCCACGAAATGACCGCGATGACATGCAGCGCCTTGATCCATTCATACATTCCGAAAAACTCTCAGTCGCTCGCGAACTCGCGTGATTTCTTCACCAAACTTCGGAACGTTTCCAAGTGCGCCTGCGTTGCGAAGAAGATCGGATAGAAGCCCGAACGAGACATATCCGCAAGCAGCTCTTTTCTAAAACAATAATTATAGAATCTTAGGTTTGAGTCTAAGTGACAGTGGATTAGGACCACGCAATGCTGTCCCTTGATTTCCAAAGCTTGTTCACACTCTTCCTTGATTTTTCCGCGTCATCCGACGATCTCAATAAAATCACACCAATCAGGTACTTGCGTGTCGTTGTGACTGGGTTATCAAGAGACAATTCCACAGAATACCACTATCACTAACCAGACCGCGGAAATCTGTCCCGTCAGGAGGCCTGTGAAGAAAAACCCGGGTTATCCCGGAGGTCCCGACCCGCACATGATTCTCTTCGAAAAGCTCCACAGCGATTCACAGGATACACAGGGTCATGGTGCCCACCTCCGGCAACTATTTTCATCTCCACCTGGTCTCTGATTCGACCGGAGAAACACTGATCACGGTGGCGCGCGCGGTGGCTGCGCAATATGCCAATGTGACGCCGGTGGAACATGTCTATCCCCTGGTGCGCAGCCAGAAGCAGCTCGATCGCGTGCTGACCGAGATCGAGGAAGCGCCCGGCATCGTGCTTTTCACGCTGCTGGAAAAGGATCTGGTGGGACGGCTGGAAGCCAAATGCCAGGAGATCAATATTCCGAGCCTCTCGATCATTGGCCCGGTCATGCAGCTGTTTCAGGCCTATCTTGGCGCCTCGACCACGGGACGGGTCGGTGCCCAGCACACGCTCAACGCGGAATATTTCAAGCGAATTGATGCGCTGAATTATTGCATGATGCATGATGATGGCCAGCACGTCGAAGGCCTGGAAGAAGCCGACGTGGTTCTGGTGGGAGTTTCAAGAACTTCCAAAACGCCGACCTCGATCTATCTCGCCAACCGCGGCATCCGCACGGCGAACGTCCCGCTGGTGCCCGGCATCGCGATCCCGCATCAACTGGAAACCCTGAAGAAGCCGCTGGTGGTCAGCCTTCACGCAACTCCTGAACGCCTCATACAGGTGCGACAAAACCGGCTCATGAGCATGGGTGCTGGTTCGGGCAATGATGTTTATATCGACCGCCAGTCGGTCACCGATGAGGTTGCTTTCGCGCGGCGGCTGAGCGCGAAGTTCAACTGGGCGCTGCTCGATGTAACGCGCCGATCCATTGAGGAAACCGCGGCCGCCGTGATTAAATTGCTGGCAGACCGGCAACGGCATCGGCTCTCGGAATGACCCTGTGGAGAAGAACGCAGCCGTTGATACTGGCTTCTCAGAGCCGGGTGCGGCAGATGCTTTTGGCCAATGCCGGCATAGAATGTGAGGCAATCCCGGCAGCGATCGACGAGCGGGCTGTCCAGAAACAATCAGGGCTGAAACGGGCTGCGGATGTCGCCACTTTATTGGCTTTGGAGAAAGCCCGCGCTGTCGCCGCGACACACCCGGACCGCGTTATTCTCGGTGCCGATCAAACCCTGGTGTTGGGCGACGAATTATTCGATAAACCTGCTGGTCGAGTGCGCGCGGCCGAGCAACTTCGTGCGCTTTCCGGCAAGACGCACGAGCTTCACTCGGCCATCACCCTCATCGGTGATGGCGAGGTGCTGCGTCAAGACGTTTCTGTGGCGCGGATGACGATGCGCTTTCTTACCGATCACATGATCGAAAGATATCTCGACGCTGCAGGCGCGGCCGTGACGACAAGCGTCGGCGCCTACCAGCTCGAAGGGCTGGGTGTGCATCTGTTCGAGCGCGTCGAGGGTGATCATTTTACCGTTCTTGGACTTCCGTTGCTGATATTGCTGCCAATCCTGCGCGATAAAGGACTCATCGAAATTTGATGGCGGGAAGAGATTCGATGCGTGTGCTGGGGCTGACGGGTTCGATCGGGATGGGAAAGTCGACCACCGCAAGACTGTTCGCGGAGGCTGGCGTGCCGGTTTACGATGCCGACGCCACCGTCCATATGATTTATGAGGGCGAGGCCGCACCGGCCATTGAGGCCGCATTTCCTGGCACGACCGTTGGCGGCAAGGTCGATCGTATCAGGTTGTCGGAACAGGTTGTGCACGATCCGGCTGCGATCAAGCGCCTGGAGCAGATCGTGCATCCGATGCTGCGTGCCCACCACCAGAAGTTCCTCGACGACGCCGAGCGTTCCGGCGCAGCGGTCGCGGTGGTCGATGTGCCGCTCTTGTTCGAAACCGGTGGCGAAAAGCGTGTCGATGCCGTCGTGGTGGTCACCACGGATTCGGACATTCAGCGCCAGCGTATTCTTGCGCGCGACAACATGACGAGCGAGAAGCTCGATGCCATTCTGGCGCGGCAACTGCCCGATTCCGAAAAGCGCAGACGTGCCGATTTCGTGGTGGATACGTCCCATGGACTTGATCCGGTACGTGCACGAATCCGGGAAATCCTCATCGAGGCTGCTAAGATGCCGCGGCGGCGTCCTTGATTCGCCGGCTGCCGGATAAGGATCCATGCGCGAAATCATCCTCGATACCGAAACCACCGGGCTCGACCCCCTGCGCGGCGATCGGCTGGTCGAAATCGGCTGCGTCGAGATCTTCAACCGCATGCCCACGGGGCAGACATTTCATCGTCACATCAATCCCGAGCGGGATATGCCGGCGGAAGCCTTCGCCGTGCACGGCCTGTCGAGCGAGTTCCTGGCGGACAAGCCGCTATTCGCCGGCGTTGTCGATGAGTTTCTGGAATTCATCGGCGATGCGCCGCTGGTGATTCACAACGCGTCGTTCGATATCGGGTTCATCAACGCCGAGCTTGATCGCATCAAGCGGCCACTCATTTCGCGCGACAGGCTGGTGGACACGCTGCTGCTGGCGCGGCGTAAGCATCCCGGCGTCTCGAACCGGCTCGACGATCTGTGTTCGCGCTACGCGATCGATAATTCCCGCCGCACCAAGCATGGCGCCTTGCTCGACGCGGAGCTTCTGGCAGAAGTCTACATCGATCTGATCGGCGCGCGGCAGTCGCAATTGATTCTGGCTGAAACCCAGACCTCGCGGGCCGCCAGTCTTGGTGACGCGCCGCGGCGTCAGCGGCCGGAGCCGCTTGCGCCCAGAACGACCGAGGCCGATCGGGTCGCTCACCGCGCGTTTGTCGCCACTCTAGGCGACAAAGCGATCTGGCTTGATTTTTTTGGCCAGCCTTTGAGTTCGGCCGAGCCTAACCTGGCATAGAGCGCAATTAAATCGCGCTCTATGTTTTTGTTTGTCGCGTTTTTTTACGCGAACCGGTACCCACCCCCCGGATCAGGTCCGGGGGCATGTTCCGCTTAAAACGCGCTGGTTAGCTCGGCTTGGTCTGCGCGGCCTGCCGTTCCATGTTCTGACGGTACAAACCCACGAAATCGACGGGATCGAGCATCAGCGGCGGGAAACCGCCGTCGCGCACCGAGGTGGCGATGATCTCGCGGGCGAACGGGAACAGCAGCCGCGGACATTCGATCATGATCAGCGGATGCAGGTTTTCCTTCGGCACGTTCAGGATGCGGAACACCCCGGCATAGGCGAGTTCGAACCGGAACATCAGCTTGTCGCCATTTTCGGCCTTTCCTTCAACCGAAAGCGTCACCTCGAATTCGTTCTCGGAGACGTTGTTGGCACTGACGTTGATCTGGATATTGATCGCCGGCTGCTGCTGCTGCGGCGCCAGGGAGGCCGGTGCGTTCGGATTTTCGAACGACAGGTCCTTGGTGTACTGCGCCAGAACGTTCAATTGGGGAGGGAGGGCCGCCTCGGGAGGCGCGCCGTTGCCGTTCGTCATAAAATCTCTCCTGGAGCGTTTTCAAGCGAATAGGAGCCGGTTTTGCGTCTGAATTCGCTCGAAGCAAAATGCTTCTATCGTGGCGAGTGGCTATCATAGCCCTGCCACATTCCACAAGGACGACAGAAGCGATTTGGTTAAGGGCGGTTCGCGCCGTCCGGATCGCGCGAGGCAGCCGCGAATCGGGTCGCTGGCTGGCTGGAACGCATCCCAAAATATTGACGGGACGCGTTTTCTACACCCAATCCGGTTTCCACTTTGGCCCGAAACGCGCTACAATTCATCGAAACGAGCGGCAAAAGAGGTGATTTGGCCATCCTCGCGCCGGGGCGGTTTGCGCTATCAAACCATCCCATTGGCTGGGCAAAGTTTCGTGCCTACATGGTGAAGGCCCGCCCATGACGTGACCGTACCGTTACCCTACCGTTTCTTGGGCGGAAGATTGTTCCGCCGGGCTCTGCCCGGCGCTGATCAGAAAGCAATGCGACGTGGATATTTACACCATCATCTTCCTGGCGCTGGCTGTCTTTATTTTCCTGCGTCTGCGCAATGTCCTTGGACAGCGTACGGGAAGTGAGCGGCCGCCATACGACCGCGCTGCCCGGGATGTCATCCAGGGCGCGCAGGACAACAATATCGTGTCGATGCCGGGCAAGGTGATCGATCAGGCGCCGCCGGCGCCGACCGGCGAGGTGAGCCCCCCGACCGATCGCTGGAAGGGCACGGCCCAACCCGGCACCCCGCTCGCGCTTGGTCTCGATGCCATCGCGGCACAGGATTCGTCGTTCGATCCGCAGCATTTCATTTCGGGAGCCCGGAGCGCCTATGAAATGATCGTGCTGGCATTTGCCAATGGCGACCGGCGTGCCTTGAAGGATCTTTTGTCGTCGGAGGTCTATGAAAGCTTCGAGGCCGTGATCCGTGATCGCGAGAAGCAGGAGCAGAAGACGGAAACGCGTTTTGTCTCGATCGACAAGGCCGAGCTTGTGAGCGCGGAAGTGCGCGACCGTAGCGCGCAACTGACCGTGCGCTTTGTATCGCAGATGATCTCGGTCACCCGCGATAAGGCGGGTGCAATTGTCGACGGGAACCCGGAAAAGGTCTCAGATATCACCGATGTTTGGACATTTGCCCGCGACATTACCTCGCGCGATCCGAACTGGAAGCTGGTTGGAACCGGAAGCGTCCACTAAGTCGCGCGGCGCGAGAAGACCTGCCGCGTCGCTCACTATGGTCGCCGCCGCGTTGTGGCTCACTCCGCTGCCCACCGATGCCGCGCGTCCGCATCTCGCCTGGCCGCTTGAAATCGAAGGCAGCCAATACGCTCCCGTTGCGTGGGCAGATATCGCCGGCTGGAGCGAGGACGATCAGCTGCCGGCGTTCGCGGCGTTTCGTGCAAGCTGCAAACCCATCGCCGCCCAGCGAAAGCCCTCCGTCGATCCGAAGGCACCTGACCCGAAGGCACTTGATACAAAAGCACCTGATACAAAAGCACTTGATACCAAAGCACTTGGCACTTCGCTGCGTGATCCCTGCCGCGCGGCGAGAATCGCCAATATTTCCGACGGCGCGCAAGCGCGCGCCTTTTTCGAGGAGAATTTTCTGCCGCTGCGAATCTCGCGGCTCGGCGAGAGTGATGGCTTGGTCACCGGCTATTACGAGCCGGTGATTGACGGATCGCGCACCCCAACCGACGTGTACACCGTGCCGGTATATCGCCGGCCGTCAAATCTGTTTGTCCGCGGTGTCAGGCAAGACGCGGCCAACATGCCGAACAAGGGACAGGTGTTTCGCAAAATTGGCCGCCGCAAGCTGGTGCCTTATTACGATCGCGCCGAGATCGAAGACGGCGCGATCGCCGGCCGTGGCCTTGAAATCTGCTGGCTCAAAAGCCAGACGGATCTGCTGTTCACGCAGATCCAGGGCTCGGCGCGGATTCGTCTCGAGGACGGCTCGACGCTGCGCATCAATTACGACGCCCATAACGGCTTCCCCTATACGCCGGTCGGGCGCATTCTGATCGAGCGCAACATCATTCCCAGGGATCAGATGTCGATGCAGCGGATCCGACAATGGATGGAGGAAAATCCGGATGGCGCCAAAGAGCTGCGCCGGCAAAATCGATCCTACGTGTTCTTTCGCGAGGTGCCGCTGTCTGACAAGGATGAAGCGGTGGGCGCGCAGGGCGTCGGGCTGACGCCAGGCCGGTCGATCGCCGTCGACAAATCGCTGCATGTCTACGGCACGCCGTTTTTCATCGAAGGCGAGCTGCCGATCGATTCAGAGCAGTCGAAAACGCCATTCCGTCATTTGATGGTGGCGCAGGATACGGGCTCAGCGATTGTCGGCCCTGCGCGTGCGGACATTTACTTCGGTGCCGGCGCCGAAGCAGGCCGGGTCTCGGGTCGTCTGCGACACAATGTGCGATTTGTGATGCTGGTTCCGAAGAGCCTCGATCCCCAGGCCCGGGGGCGGGCAATGCCGCTACCCGGTAAGAGGCCATCGGCAAAAATCGCGAAGTTGTTTCCGCAGAAAGATACGCTGAAGGACCAGCCGAAGAAAGATGCAAAACCGCCGGAACCGTCGGCTGCTGCAACGACAAAGGGCGCCGCGGCGACGAAGGATATTGCAAAATCTGCAGGACCTGTCGCGGTGCCGGCGGTTGCTCCCGATGTTCGAACGCCGCTCGCGCAGAAGACCGAGACCACGAAAGCGGTGCCCTTGCCTGAGACGCGGCCTGAGATCAAATCGAGCCGTCACGGGCGGCAGCTTCGACACCATCGCACCCACCGTCATACCCGTATCTCACGATGAAACGTTCGCTTCGGCCTGAGCTCACCCCAGAAAAGTCCACGCCGCCGCGCCGCAAACGCGCGCTGAGCGAAGCTGAGCGCGAATTGTGGGAAAGCGTTGCAAAGCAGACCAGGCCGCTGCGAAAGAAGCCTCGTGCCGCAAAAGCGCAGGCCGCGCCACCCACGGAAGAGAAGCCGGCTCTGACAGGTTCCGCGATGGCGCCGAGATCACAACCGGCTGCAAGACCGGCAAAAGCCACACGACCGGAACAGCCGCCAGCCGCGCCGCCGCTTGCGCCATTGGGCCGTCGCGAGCGTTCGCAATTGTCGCGTGGCAGGAAGGACATCGACGCCCGGCTCGATCTGCACGGCATGACCCAGACCCGCGCCCATCACGCGCTGTTTGCCTTTCTGCAGCGCGCCAGCAGCGATGGGCTGACATTTGTTCTCGTCATTACCGGCAAGGGCCGCGTCTCCGGACCGGAATCCGAACGCGGCGTGCTGCGGCGGCAGGTGCCGCAATGGCTGAGCCTGCCGGAATTTCGTTCGCTCGTCGTCGGCTTCGAGGAGGCGCATATCGGCCATGGCGGCGAGGGCGCATTGTATGTCCGGGTGCGGCGACGACCCTGAATGTGGCCGGCCAGAGCATTTTCCAGCTCAGTCGACGCATCTCTTCGTCATGGCCGGGCTTGTCCCGGGCATCACGAATTCTGATGTACTGCACGGGTCACGACAATAATGATTCAACCCAAGTCGAAACAGCTCTAGAACGGGATGATTTAAAGTTAGATCGGCGTTGCTGCCTCCGTCATTGCGAGGAGCCAACGGGTCCGGCCTTCGACCGGCCCGATGGTAAACTCCGCGACGAAGCAATCCAGTCTTGCTTGCGGCTCTGGATTGCTTCGCTTTGCTCGCAATGACGACAAGATCTGGCTCAAGCTCAATTCATCAGGCTCTAGAACGGTCTCACGATCCCCACGCGCGGAATGATCGTAACGATCCAGCCCAGGATGCAGGTACGCTGATCATAGGCCGCCGGCTTAGTGACCCGCGAACTCGGCAAGGTTTTCACCGCGTGCAGGATCAGGAACATGCAGACGGCCCAGTTCGAAATCCACCGCGAATAATCGAACACCATCGCAAAAAGAACGAGATATCCAAAACTCACGAGGACGACGGCCGCGACGACGATGCGGCGATGCGCGATCTGTGCAAGCGATCGGATCAGGTCGCGGAAATATTTCCAGAGCGGGGCATGCAGCGCAATCAGGAGTGCGAACACCGGCACGCCCAGCAGATTTGAAGGCATGCGGGCCCAGGTATTGCGGATTTCATCTGCCAGAGGTTGGTACCAGATGTAAGGAAAAGTCAGCAGGTAGGCCTTTGCGGGGTCGGCCATGCGGCCTTGGAGATAGTGGACGAACTCTTCCTTCGGCACCGACATCGATCCATAGAACTGGGCGGCGAAAAACAGAACACTGACGCTCGCGGTCGCCGCAATCCCGACGATCGCATTTTGTCGGCTCATCCCCTGGACCAGATAATGACGCAGCACCACGATGACCGCGATAGTGGGCACATACATCAGCAAGTGAATATGATGAATCAAAATCAATATCATCGACGCCGCCGCGGCCAATATCACAACGGCAACAGAACGCGCCGGGACCAGCAACAGACAGATCGCAAATGCACAGCCATAGATGTCGAAGTGCCCAAGCGTATGCATGAAATTTTTGAAAAAGAATGGTGAACCGGCCATGAATACGAAAAGCGGCAGATGCTCAACGTCCAGGCCAAAGGTTCGTCGAAACAGCTCAACGAACAGGCCGAGCGTGATCAGCCAGACCGTGCCGCTCAAGGCGAACACCAGCCACACCGGCACCTTCGAAAAAAACAGCGCTACCGTCGCGCCGATCAGCGCGCGCTTGGTAAAGCCGAAATGATAGTCAACCAGGAGGTGGATGTAGGGGACAAAGGGCTCGCGGGTAAGTTTATAGAGAAAGACGCCGAAAATGACGGCGATGTTCACGGCAATCATCGGGCGCCAGGGGTTTTCCCGGGGGCGGACAAGAAAACCCATTCGGCACCTTGAAGAAACTCAAGTCATAAGTCACGCGAACTATCACACAGCGCGTGCGAATGGTGCAACAGGCTTTCGGAGGCGCGTCTCGATCAAAGGATAAACCGGCTCAAATCCGCGTTCTTAGCGAGATCGCCGACATGCTTCTGCACATACGCCGCATCAATACGAATGGTTTCGCCATTGCGGTCAGGTGCTGCGAATGAAATCTCGTCGAGCACGCGCTCCATCACGGTTTGCAGCCGCCGCGCGCCGATATTCTCCACCGTCGAATTGACCGCCACCGCGACATCGGCCAGTGCGTCGATGGCGTCGTCGGCAATGTCCAGCGTCACGCCCTCGGTCTGCATCAGCGCGACATACTGCTTGATCAGCGAAGCCTCGGGTTCGGTCAGGATGCGCCGCATGTCGTCCCGGGTCAGCGCATTGAGTTCGACGCGGATCGGCAGGCGGCCCTGCAACTCCGGCAACAGATCCGAGGGCTTGGCGATGTGGAACGCGCCTGACGCGATGAACAGGATATGATCGGTTTTCACCGCGCCGTGCTTGGTCGATACGGTGGTGCCCTCGATCAGCGGCAACAGGTCGCGCTGCACGCCTTCGCGCGAGACATCGCCCCCGCTGCGGCCGTCCCGCACGCAGATCTTGTCGATCTCGTCGAGGAACACGATGCCGTTGTTCTCGACCGCACCGATCGCCTCCTGCACCAGCTGATCGCTGTCCAGCAGCTTGTCGGATTCCTCGTTGACCAGAAGCTCGTGGGAAGCTTCGACGGTGAGGCGCCGGGTCTTGGTGCGCCCACCCATCTTGCCGAAAATATCGCCGATCGAAATCGCGCCCATCTGGGCGCCCGGCATGCCGGGAATTTCGAACATCGGCGTGCCGACGGAAGACTGGGTTTCGATCTCGATTTCCTTTTCGTTCAGTTCGCCGGCGCGCAGCTTGCGGCGAAACGAATCGCGCGTCGCGGCGCTGGAGTTGGCACCTACCAGGGCATCCAGCACGCGGTCTTCGGCCGCGAGCTGGGCGCGGGCCTGCACGTCCTTGCGTTTGCGCTCGCGGGTCTGAGCGATCGCGACTTCGACCAGGTCGCGAATGATCTGCTCGACGTCGCGACCGACATAGCCGACCTCGGTGAATTTTGTGGCCTCGACCTTGATGAAGGGAGCGCCTGCGAGTTTTGCCAGTCGCCGCGCGATCTCGGTCTTGCCGACGCCGGTTGGCCCGATCATTAAAATATTCTTCGGCAGCACTTCCTCGCGCAGCGATCCGCTGAGCTGCAAACGCCGCCAGCGGTTGCGCAGCGCAATGGAGACCGCGCGCTTGGCGTCGGTCTGCCCGACGATGAAGCGGTCAAGTTCGGAAACGATTTCACGGGGGGAAAAGTCGGTCATGGGTCCCTAGGTATGGTTTGATTGTCGCCGGGACAAGCGGCTTGAGAGGATCGGCGGCCCGGCATGCCATTGCCAGAATTTGATACGGCCGTCGGCGCAGATCGGCAGGCGACCCATCGCGAACGAGATCGCCGCTTGAACGGCGAGCAGTCTGCCCGCAATCAGCAATATCCGCCGGACCGAAAGACCGGAAGCAGCAGGCACGGCGTCCTCAACGTTGCGATCGGCGGTCATGCGTAGCGCACCATCAGAAGGGCGGGCCCGTCACTTGTGGTCACGATGCGATCCCGAGAAACGCCGGCCTTCTCGGAGGCTCCGATGGCGCGTGAATTCTCAGGGTCGGGATCGGTAATGACGCGCGGTGTTCCGGTCAGCGGCAATTCATCGACAAAGCTCCGAATGAAGCCGGAACCGTGGCCACGGTCGACCATATCAGCTTTGCCGATGAATTGATCGATTGCGCGCGTGCGGTTAGGCTGTGGTCCGAACGCCGCGTTCGGCCATGCGCGGAGATTGTAGCACTGCAGATAGCCAAACGGGGTGTCGTCGGTCATGACGATGAATTGCTCCATCGCCGGATCCCCGAGGTCGCCGCTGACGAGCTCGAATTGCTCGTCGGGATCGCCCCACCACTCAACGACATGCGGCATGGCCAGCCATCCCTGGATCATCGCCAGATCAGCGGGGCCGAAGCGGCGGAACTGGTAGAGAGATCGCGCCATCAGTCGGCGCTCAGGATCTCGATGGTCACATTGCGGTTGGTGTAGACGCAAATATCGGCCGCGATATCCAGCGCGCGGCGCACGATCGTCTCCGCGTCCTTGTCGGAATCCACCAGCGCGCGGGCGGCGGCCAGGGCGTAATTGCCCCCGGAGCCGATCGCCATCACGCCCGCTTCCGGCTCCAGCACGTCTCCGGTGCCGGTCAGCACCAGCGACACATCCTTATCGGCGACGATCATCATCGCCTCCAGCCGCCGCAAATAGCGGTCGGTGCGCCAATCCTTGGCAAGTTCGACCGCGGCACGGGTCAACTGCCCAGGATATTGCTCCAGCTTGCTCTCAAGACGCTCGAACAGGGTGAAGGCATCCGCGGTCGCGCCGGCGAAGCCGCCGATAACGTCGCCCTTGCCGAGTTTGCGGACCTTCTTGGCGTTGGATTTGATGACGGTCTGGCCGATCGAGACCTGGCCGTCGCCGCCGATCACCACCTTGCCGCCCTTGCGGACCGTCAAAATGGTGGTGCCGTGCCAGACCTGGAGCGATCCTTCGCCGGAAGCCGAGTGTGATGCGTTCATGGTGATCCTCTTGACCGGATTGTTGATCTAGGCACTGGCATTCCGGCTTGCAAATCGTGCCGGCTTGGAATGCCGCTGATGGGCCGGATTCCGGTCACCATAGACCGAAGTTCGGTCGATCCCGCAGTAGCGAAGGCGCCATGACCCTGTTAAAAGGGCGCGTTTTCAGGATCCGGAGAGCACATTTCATGCGCACGGCGACGATCAAGCGCAAGACCAAGGAAACCGATATCGAGGTAACCGTGAACCTCGACGGCTCGGGCGTGTCCAACGTCGCGACCGGTATCGGCTTTTTCGACCATATGCTGGATCTTTTGGCCCGCCATTCGCGCATCGACATCACCGTGAAAGCGGACGGCGACCTTCACGTCGATCATCATCACACCACCGAAGATGTCGGGATTGCGCTGGGCCAGGCCGTCAGGCAGGCGCTCGGCAGCATGGCCGGCATCACGCGCTATGCA
>WNFI01020285.1_pt1 | contig 18068 bp, 20 predicted proteins | sample 5400471 | NCBI WGS metagenome assembly WNFI01 (sample SAMN13153348, study PRJNA577476) | soil metagenome | isolation source: 100 cm saprolite on Douglas fir-dominated hillslope | place: USA:California | collected 2013-09-17 | reverse complement strand
CGATGACCCCGACCCGCTTGCCGGCCAAGTCAAGGCCCTGCTGTGGCCAAAGCGCGGTGTGATGATGCTCCCCGGCGAAATCGCTCAGGCCTGGCAAGTCCGGCAGGTAGGGCTTCGAACCCAGGCCAGTGCAGAGCACGAAATAGCGTGCTCTGGCGACGGAGCCATCGCTCGAACGGACAGTCCAGCGATTGCGCGCCGGATCGAACTCCGCGTCCTTCACGCGCCTGTTGAAGCGGATGTCCCGACTAAGGTCGAGTTTCTTGTCGACGTAACGGAAATACTCCCGAATCTCCTGCCACGAGGGATATAGCTCGCTGAACTTCCAATCTCGCCACAGGTCGTCGCGCGAAAATTGATACATTGGGCCGGGAGAATCGACGCGCGCTCCCGGATAACAATTCCAGTACCAGACGCCGCTAGGACCGTCTCCGGCCTCGAACACCTGGACGGACATACCCATGCCACGCAGACGGTCCAGAAGGTGGAATCCGGCAAATCCCGCGCCGACAATGATGACATCGAGTTCTTCGGTCTCGGCGTTGGCCGGCCGTTTCTTCGCAATCGTGCTCATATCGTCAATTCCCTCGAAAATTTGCGATCGGATCAGTTCGCGCTGTGTCCACCGTCGACGTTGAGGATGTGACCCGTCATGAATTTGGCTTCGTCCGACCCCAGGAAGACGATACCGTCAGCGACCTCCTCGGAGATTCCGAGCCGACCCAGCGGAACCTGCGTCGCCAGGGCCGCCTTGTTCTCGGCAGTGCCGGTGAAGCGGGTCAGCATGCCGGTGTCCGTGGGGCCGGGTCCGACGGCGTTGACGCGAATTCCTGACTTGGCGACTTCGAGCGCTACCGACTTGGTGATGCCTTCGACGGCGTGCTTGGCGCCGACATAGATCGAGGCGAAAGCCGCGCCCTTGTGGCCGTAGGTCGAGGAGATGTTGATGATGCTACCGCTCCCCTGGGCCTGCATGGCGCGCACCTCGTGCTTCATGCTCAGGACCACGCCGAGAACGTTGGTGTCGAAGGTCGCGGCAAAGCTTTCCGCGGTCTGGTCCGTGATTGGACCAACCTGGCCTTCGGTGGCGGCATTGTTCACCGCGACATCAAGTCGACCAAACCGCGCGACGGTTTTGTCGACCATGGCGCGGACATCATCCTCCTTGCGGACGTCGGCGTTGATGAATTCGGCCTCCGAACCCAAAGAGCGCAGTTCCTTAACGAGCTCATTGCCGACCTCATCACGCCGACCCGCAACAACTACTTTTGCGCCCTTCCTGGCGAAAGCGACGGCGGCGGCGCGCCCGATGCCAGTGAGGCCACCGGTGATCAAAACAACGGGCTTATTCATGATCATCTCCATGATTAATTCTGATTTTCAGCTTTAGGACCCTTGTTAAGGCGGTCTCTTGCCGGTCAGCCTCTTGAGCGTTGGTTTCAGACAGTTGGACGCGCCTAGGGGCATGCAGTAGACTTTGGTCTGGAACATCATTTGTGAAATGAAATCACAATGGCCCGATTGGATGTAAATCGCTCCGGCGAGATGGAAGTCTTTGCGCGGGTCTTCGAACTCGGGGGGTTTTCCGCCGCGGCTCGCGCGCTTCGGCCGACATGGACGAGGTCGAGCGATCCGTTGCGGAAGCCGAGGTCCCGAAAGGAAAGATCAGGGTGAGCGCCAACATCCCGGTTGGACGGCAATTGCTGCTGCCGATCGTCCCCGCTTTCCTGGAAGCCTACCCGAAACTCTCTTTGGAGATATCCCTGACGGATCAGGTAATCGACCTGCTGGAACAGCGGACCGATGTTGCGCTGCGCAGCGGCCCGCTCAGGAGCTCCCAGCTCATCGCGCGCAAGCTTGGCGCTGCGCGGATGATAATCGTCGGTTCACCAGGCTATTTCGCGCGACACGGCATTCCGAAAACGCCGGACGAGCTGACGCACCACAATCGTCTTGGCTTCAGCTACGCGCGAGCGACAAAGGGCTGGCCGTTGATTGACAAAGGCGTGCAGAGAACGATACCGCCCTCGGGGAATGTTCAAGTTAGCGATGGCGACGCGTTGCGGGCGCTTGCCATCAGCGGTGTCGGACTCGTTCGGTTGGCCTCATTCATAGTCAGGGGTGATATAGCCGCCAATCGGCTTGTCCCTGTTCTTCAGAAGTTCAATCCCGGCGACATCGACGAACTGCATGCAGTCTATCTTGGGCAGGGTGGGCTCCTGCCGATCCGGATCCGCGTCTTCCTGGAGTTTCTGGCCCAGCAGATCAAAATCGGCGAGGCTCGGCCTTCCAGCCAAGCGTAACGCGCGTTGCACCGATCATCGTTTCTCCCCTTCGGCCGGCGCGGCTTCGTTCGCATTGTTGACAAGGGGTCATCTCCGCCACGGCGACGGCCAGCTGTGATGGGATGAGTTCGCGTCCCACGCTTCAGCGGTTGGTATCTTCGATACATCACTGAACCATCGTGCGAGACGTTGTGAAACGCCGAGAATTGACGTTCCGGCATTGCTGACTAGTATGAGAACGCACCGTACTGTGATGCCGCAAATTGTATATCGATCACCCGGGATGAACGGCCGCATCGCCAATTCGCCATTGAGCCACCGTGACAAACCAAGATCGGAACCTGGATTCTGCAATCTTAGCATTTACTGGCACACAATTTTGCTGGCGAGCGCGATCGCCGCCACCTTGGCGGGCCGCCGCCCCAGCAACGTCGTAAGGCGGGGTCGATGCTGAATACCTTGGATCTTGGCGTGACCGATGACAGAAAGCCCGCCGCCACGAACGGCGGCGTGAAGCTACCGCCGGTTTGTCAATCGCGCGATGAAGACCGGCTGACGCCCGCGAGCATCACTCGATCCCAACCTTACAGGCATGCGTTTGGCTGCCGATCTTCAGGCGCGTAGTGCGGCTGAAGGACACCTTCAATTGCCGCCCCATATTGGTTGCCCCAACTCCGAAGCGAAAGCAGCACAGGCCCGAGACTCTGACCGAAGGGAGAGATTTCATATTCCACCTTCGGAGGAATCTGCGGATAGGCATGGCGCACGATCACGCCATCGGCCTCCAGTTCGCGCAGCTGGAGCGTCAGTATCCTCTGCGTGGCGTTAGGGATGGCCCGGGACAGTTCCATGAACCGCTTCTTGCCAGCGAAGAGATGAAAAAGGATCAGCGGCTTCCACAATCCGCCAATGACGGACAATGTCACTCCGACCGCACATCCGCTTTTTGCGTCAAACCTTTTTGGACGCATGGACGCCTCCATAAATGATTGTATCTTTTAGACCTATGCGCTCCGACGACACCACGGCACGAATCTGCGTTGGTGGAGCAGCCTGAAGCCCATTCCATCGCGCCGAAAAGCTCGCGCTACATTCGCGCCTCTGGCGTTTTTTGATGCAACCATCAATGCCATCGAACGGCTGTTTGGCGTCATGTGTTCATATCACATGACGATGCCAATACAATAGACCCCGATTGGGGAGACGGCATGCGGAAGGCCAAGGGGCATACAGACATCCTATACGAGCGGACTGAGAGGATTGTCACCCAGGACTTCGGACGACGGCTATCGCGGCGGCTGGAGTGACCGACTCTGCTAAAGCCGACGGCGTGCCTGGCGAGTGCGCTCGAAGCGCTAAGAGGTCATGTCAAGCATACCGTATGGGCCACCGCCTAGTTTCACGCCTCGGAACCCGGCGAGTACCTCCATAAATGATAGTACCCGCTTTAAATGTGCCTTCTTGTGGTCGTAAGGGCGCTCCGTTAGGCCGTTGGACAGCGAAACACCAATCCAGGACACGACGATGACGTTCAAGGCATTGCTGGCAGAAAAGACAGGTGAGAAGATTTCGACCAAAGTGGTCGAAATGAACGAGCAAGAACTTATGCCTGGAGACGTCTCCATCGCGGTGGATTATTCAACCGTGAACTATAAAGACGCGCTGGCCATTACGGGACGCGCCGAAGTCATTCGTCAGTTTCCCCTGATCCCAGGTATCGATTTGGCTGGCACGGTCGAGGCATCCTCCTTGAAAATCCCCGCCCCGCTTTCAACGAAGGACGCCATGGCAATCGGCACCGCGGGCTACACAGCAATGCTCAGCCTACTTGCCCTCGAACATGGAGGCCTCACTCCGCAGCGTGGCGACATCCTGGTCACCGGCGCCAATGGCGGCGTCGGCTCAATCGCGATCGCTCTCCTTTCCGGCCTCGGTTATCGCGTCATTGCATCGACTGGACGTCTTGAGGAATCGGACTATCTGCGAAGTCTCGGCGCGGCGGATGTCATCGATCGGCGAACGCTCTCGGAGCCTGGAGCTCCTGTCGCGCGCGAACGTTGGGCTGGCGCAGTCGACTCCGTCGGCAGTCATACGTTGGTGAATGTGCTTGCGCAGACGCAGTACCGCGGGGTGGTGACGGCCTGTGGCCTGGCTCAGGGTGTCGATTTTCCCGGAACGATTCTACCGTTCATCCTGCGCAACGTCACCCTTGCAGGCATTGACTCGGTCAATGCCCCGCGCGAGGCTCGAATCGAGGCGTGGTCGCGCTTGGCTCGCGATCTCAACCTTGACAAACTCACCCGAACGGTTGAGGTGGTCGGCCTCGCGGAGATTCCCGATGTGGTCCGCCAAATGTTCGCCGGAAAAGTGCGGGGCCGCACGGTCGTCGATGTGAATGCGTAGCTATATTTTGTTCGACGAACCAGAACCCGGGATCATCCATATTGAAACCGTCTGCCAAAGGCCATCAGCACACTTCCGTTGATAGACCACAAAGTCGGCGTCTTCGTCGCGCACGAATTCATAGCGACGACACCTGGTTGACTGCTTGATCGGTTTCATCATCGAAGGTCTCCTCGTTGGTTATTTAAGTAACTGCTGAGATGGTTGCACGTCGTCGTCCATCCATATTGATGCTCGGCAGATATTCCGGTTATCGCGAGATGACGGGACAGGAGTACGGCTGCCGGACCCCTGCGCCTTGCAGAGCTAGAGAGGGTGCCACCTCTGTCGAATTGCGCACGGAGCCGGCCAAAACGGGCGCTCGAATATCGCCGTGGTTCGAGTACCGAAATAATTTCTCGCTCGTCTGCAGAGCGCATCGGTGTCTGACAGCGGGAGTTCCAACTTGCATCATGAACGCAGGGTCGACGCAACGCACTTTGCAACGGTTCGGCGAGACCGACGCGGTGATGGCCTGCTCGTGTCAAATTAACCGCGTGGCGCAATCGCAGAGCACAGCGACGATCTTGATCACGGCGGGAGCACCCCGTCGCTGAGGTAAGTGTCGGCACCACCGACGGTGTGACTTACCCTATCCTTCTCGCTCACCAGCTCAACCGACGGGAAGACGCTGTTATATATCGCGCGGGCTTCTCGAATTAGGCGAGCTAGCTCGCCATCAGACTTTGACACAAATGGAATAACCTTTCCCATATTTAGCTCCAAGCTTTACTCGAGATTCAACTGACATTATATGATGATCGTCCTTCTAAATGCCATGTAGGGTCTCATCGCCAACTTTGAAGCTCTGTTGGCGGTAACAAAGGCATAAAGACCCCGTGAAGGTTTGGGACGAGGCGTCCCCAACCCTTCAAGGCTAGCGATGCCGCTGCGATCACCATTACCCGCTCGCTCAGTTCATACGAATTCTCGGAATATTTCCTCGGATCCTTCGCAAGAACGTCCCAGGCCCAGCTCGGCCAGCGACCGAAAAAGGAGCCGATTTCCTCCATTCGCGCCGCGCCCTAATTGCGTCGCCGAGGTCCAACGACCGTCTTGAAAAGCGGATAAGCGGCTCTACAGCCGGCGGACTTACCGATTGATTGCCGTTCCCGAGATGGCAATTTCAGCCCGGCCTCTGGAACGCGCAGAGCGGTGAACGACGGAGGAAAGGTCACGTCCTCCGTCGGTTTCAGACTCCAGTCCGCACATGAACGTGATGTTGAAGCAGTCATCCACCGCGTCAGTGCGTTACCTCGGAGCTATAGCCGAACCGCATCACCGCCGAGCGGTCTTTCCCGTAGCGCGAACCCGAAACTGTTGATCGATACGATGCCGCGCTCGATTGCCGCAACGATGCGTCATGAGATTTGGCGGTCGCTCGACTTTTATCGACAGGAACGTACTTGCGTCTTCACGCACGAGCGGTTGGTCTCCTCGATACCTCACTGAACCATCGCGCAAGATTTTGTGAATCGCTGGGGATTGGCGTTCCGGTATTCTTGCCCAGTATAAGAGCGCACTGGGCTGTGATGTCGGCAATGGTGTATTGATCACCCGCGATAAAGGGCCGCATCGCCAATTCGTCGTTAAGCCAGCGCATCCGCGCGTGTGCGTGCGTGTGGCCGCGGCGCGCAACATCCGCCACCTGTGAGAGGCGTTCTTTATAGAACGCCGAGGAATGCACGAAATTATCCATTATCGGTATGAGCAGTTCCAGCTCCATTCGCCGATTCCACATCTCGACTACAGCCCGTTCGGTCGGTGTTGTACCAAAAAGAGGCGGGTCCGGGTGAAGCTCTTCTACATACCGGCAGATCGCGACAGACTCGGCGAGTTGCGTTCCGTCGTCCAGTTCGAGGAGAGGCATCGTTCCCATTGGATTTTTAGATAGATAATCCGGATCCTTGTTCTCACCCTTGAGCATATCCACCTCGACGGTCGGCAGCTTTAGCCCCTTTTCGGCCAGAAAAATGCGCACGCGTCTCGTGTTGGTGCCGGTCTTTAGATCGTAGAGTTTCATTTTTTCCTCCGAACATGAATTGTTGAGAGATCGTGCTGCTCTGGCGCTCACCAGGGATCAGGCCCAACCGTTAGATTACCCTTGAGGAACTTAGACACGGGAGCCGGATGAGCCTTCGAGCGCGCCCCCGCGCGCAGGAAGGGTTCCCCAATATCGGACGAAATCACGGAGGTCGAACGTGACCAGATACTCCAACGGCTCGCCCACTGAGGGTACTCGTGAGGCTCGGCGGAGATGTGACGGTTTCGAATGCGGCCGCCGTTTCGACTTTGCAGGCAGCGGTTGGGGCAATTGCATAACATGCAAGCCGCGCACCGACCCACGGCAAGCGACAAGGTCGATGTCTTACTGCCGGTGTCGCGCATCGTGCGTCGGTCTTCGGTGAGTTGCTCGCCGAACAGGGCTGGATCGTCGCGTCGGACGCTCGCACTCTGAACCGCAGACTGACCGCAGGACCCGATCGGATCGACAGCGTACATCTCAGATCTCCGCAGTCGCAGGTTCCGCGAACCGCTTTCGAAGCTCGGCCTTCATCACCTTGCCTGTCCCGGTCTTCGGAAGCTCCGACATAAAAATGATGCGATCGGGCAGCCACCATTTTGAAACCCGCTCGCTCAGGAACGCCATTAGGTATTCCGGGTCGACATCGGCATTATCTGCGCGCACCACGAGTAACACCGGACGCTCACCCCAGCGGTCATGAGGTACGGCAATCACTGCAGCCTCCTTCACGCCCGGACATGAGCCCGCAGTGTTCTCAACCTCGATCGACGAGATCCACTCGCCGCCAGATTTCACGAGGTCTTTTTCGCGATCGACGATCTTAAGGTAGCCGTCGGCGTCGATCGAGGCGATGTCACCGGTATCGAGCCATCCATCCGCATCTACCGGGGCCTTGCCTTGTTGCTTGAAATAGCCCGAAATGATGTACGAGCCGCGTACCTGAAGGGCGCCAACGTGCTCTTCGCCCCATGAGCAATGAGAATGATGCTCGTTGCTGATCCGCATCTGGACGCCGAAAAGGCCGTGTCCCTGTTTGAGCTTTTTCTCCATCGGTTTTGAAGCAAAGCGCGGAAGCACTGCGCCGGAGGTGGCGCAAGGGCCGGTTTCGGTCATGCCCCAAACGTGACAAACCTCGACACCGTGGTCTTCCTCAAGAGCCTGCACCAAGCTTGGAGCGGGAGCCGATCCGGCAACCACGATCCGCTTCAGCGTGGGAACGGTCATCTCGACAGATGAAAGATGCCTTACCAGATCATTCCAGATTGTTGGGACACCATTTGCGAAGGTAACACGATGTAAATTGATGGTTTCCGCCAAGGAAGCGGCGTCCAACCTGAGGCCTGGCAGGACGAGACCCGCTCCTGCCATTGCGGCAGCGAACGGCAGCCCCCATGACGCATGCACGTGATAGATAGGCACGATAGCACAGGCGGTTGAGGTGGGCCTAAGGTCGAACAGATCGGACGTTCGCGCCGTCATCGCGTGCAGCACCAATGCGCGATGATTGGTCAATACGCCCTTCGGATTTCCGGTCGTTCCCGAAGTGTAGCAGAGAGAAGCCGCAGTTCGCTCGTCAAGAGCGACATAGACCGAAGGGTCTTCGTGACCGGTATCGATGAACGCTTCGTAGGCGACGACCCCATCGGGACAATCCGACCGAAGTTCGTCCGTGGCGCACATGGCGATGTTCAGCCGAAGAGCACATTGCTCTGCGATGACGCGGGCGAGCGGCTCGTATTCGAGGTCGTAGAACAACCCAATATCTTCGGCGTGTCGGGCAATATAGGCTACTTGTTCGGTGAAAAGCCGCGGATTGATAGGATGACAGACCGCACCAATGGCGGTGATGGCGAAGTACGCTTCAAGATGACGGTGGTTATTCCAGGCAAGGGTTGCCACACGATCACCGCGCTCGACGCCGGCAGCCAACAACGCGCTCGCAAGTCGCCGCACGCGACGTTCCAGTCCTGCCCAATTGGAGTGAAAGAAGGATCCGTCGCGGCGCCGCGAGATCACCGGGGTGTCGGCGTGATAAAGCGAGGCGTGGATTAGGGCATCCGAAACAAGGAGCGGCCGCTCCTGAATCAGTCCCATCAAGGGGCCTTTCTCATCAATTCCATACATGGCTAACCACAATCTCCTGGGGAACGGAACGTCGCTCGATAAGGCGACACTCGCTTTTTGCGAGCAGACGAAGCGCCTGCTCGCCGCAAGAGAAAACGCCTGACTGCCTCCTCAAGCTTCCCCCTGTTAAATCAGGTCGGCTAGGCACCTTCTACGGAGAGTGCACACTAGGTGATCGCCGCCTTGCGCAAAACGTCGTTTTGCCCACGTTTTAAGACATCGCAGGCTGTCGCAGAGCGACAGTCGATAGTCGATAGTCGAGCCTTGGCGCGGCTTACCGCGTCACCTCCCTGCCCCACAGGAAGTCGGCAGGCGGGTCGGCATAGATCGTACCGCGCTAAGGAAGTCCCGCGCGGCGTGAACGCGACCGCCTTGTGTCGATCAGTGTCGACCCGAGCGACACTTGCGTGGGTCTCCAAGCCGCGTACCGTTGGATTTGTACGCTGAAACAATTGTATTTGGGGCCTAACGGACAAACCGAACAATGGGGCAAAATCGCAGCGGTCATCACGCAAGCCCGCGTCGGGTCGACCGTCGCGCCTGCTATTTTGCTTAAGCCATTTTCTCGGGCACCATGTCGGCGGCAAGCCGAACGCGACGCTGCAGCTATCCCCGCTCCCGAAAATGCGCTTAAAAGTTGCCGTCGCGGCTTTCCAGTCTCCAGAACGTTCCGACCAAGCCGACTTTTTCGAATATCTCGATTGCCTCCCCTACCGACCACTTGCGCCAGTTTCGGTCGCAATGACGGCCATACCATTCCCTCCCAAGATCTTGAACCTGGGTGATCGGGACGACCGATCCGACCGGAATTCCATGTCGTTCGCTCCAGATCTGCACGTCGGACTCGTGCCGGAAGGGCAGAACGGTGGCACAGAAGTGGTGAACGTTGTCCCACGCCGCTCGTGGGGGAACGGCAAAATGCACCCAGATATTTTTTTCCTCGACCTCGCCTTTTACGATGTGGATATCGACGTCTTCCATCTCGCCGCCAAGTCTGGCGTGGATCACCGCGTTCCCGCCCACCAAGGCGGCAATTCCGCAACCACACCAGATACAGGGGGCCCACCAACCCTGATCGCCTTTCTGAACCCACGTTGCCGTCGGAGAGAAGGAGAACGGGTGGATAACCCAGGGCTCGCAAACATGGGGGTGCAATACGACACCGTGGCTTTCGGCCAGGCGGGACAGAGCCTGTTCGATTTCCTCGACCGGCTTTGCCAGGGCGGCTGAGACCTCATGCCGGCTGGGCGCACGCCCTGTTTGGCGCATTCGGTCGATGAAGGCATGGTGGACTTGCGCATCGAAGGAAGCAGTGTGCATCGGACGGTCTCCTCAGTATTGAATTTCCAAAGCTAACCCCGACGATTCTGCGCGTGGCGGGGCGTCGGATAACTGGCGTCACGGGAGTTGTGTTCGCGATTCGCTGGCTGTTCTCACATTTTCTGCTTCGACATTGGTCCAGCCTCGAAAGTATTCGCCCTTATACGGATAACGCACTGAGCGCCGCTTACAGCCCGATCTGAAGCATCGCGTCGCTGCGCCGGAGGCCTGCTCGGTGTCATCGAGCTACCGATTTAGCTGAGCCTCACTGTCGTCTCATGAGCCTCACCATCGTCTCAACTTCGCCTTCCGCGCATCAGCCGAAAGTCCCGGCATAGGAACCGCCGTCAAGCAGCAGGTTCTGCCCGGTGATATAGCCAGAGGATGTTGCGCAAAGGAACGCGCAGGTCTGCCCGAACTCCGCGGGGGATCCGAAGCGCCCTGCCGGAATTTGTTCAAGCACCGCGCGAGTCGCAGCTTCGATGTCGCCTCCGTATTGACGGGCCAAATATTTCTGGGCGGCTGGCAGGCGGTCGGTCGCGTGATAGCCGGGCAGCAGGTTGTTGATCGTGACGTTGTGGCGGGCCACTTGTCGCGCAAGACCCGCGACGAATCCGGTGAGCCCGGTGCGGGCGCCATTCGACAGCCCCAAGAACGGGATCGGCGCCTTGACTGCGCTGAGGATGTCGACCGCGGGAAGGCCCTCGAGAACGGCATCCTGCCCCTCGCGGGAAGTGATATCGCAGGCAACCGTGTTCACCGCAATGCCAGCCGCTTGTTGGATCTCGGCTGCCGCAGCCGCCAGCGCCTCTTGGTTTCTTGCGTTGATGGTCACATGGACACCTTCGAGCGCTAACGCCATCGCGCAGGCTTTGCCCAATCCCTTGCTGGCGGCACATACCAAAGCATGCCGACCAGATATCTCTAGGTTCATTTTGATGGCCTCCTTTGTGCCAAAACGTGTCTTCTTAAGGCCCGGATTTATTGGAAACGATCGCGCCCCCGTCAGTGGCTGTCTTTTTTTAACGACAGGGCACTGTTCACTGTGCGAGATCCGCGGTGCATGTTGGCAGCCCGCATCACGGTTTCTGGTAAAGCGGTATATACCCCTATATGCCCGCTACTGGTGTCAGCTTTGGGTGCGTTCCTACCCATGGCCACCATCGGGGTCGGTGCGAACCTCTGAACCTCTACCTTTCCCGTCTTGCCCCTCCATGCGACGAACCCGGGTGTTCGAAATCGCGGCTTTCGGTCGAGCCATGATTTTAAACCGAAAGGAGCCAGAAGATTTCGCGGATTTCTGCGAAAACCCGACCAATCACCGTCGCCTTCGCTGCCGCGCCCGTATTACGACCGTCACTCGATGACCCGGCATCAGAAGCCGCCGACGAGAACTGATCCGGTGCCATCTCTTGACTGGTCGAACTCAGACAAAGTCGCGCGCGGAGATATTCGCGCATCCGCATCGTCATTCTCCTCGGGTTGTTCACGGCGACCTTCCCTGGCTCTTCACGTCGCATAGCGAGCCCGCCACAGCCGAATGCGCCGGAACGGTCAGTGGACAATTTCCAACAGCCCGGCGGCACCCATCCCGCCGCCGACGCACATGGTGACGACGGCATATTTCGCCTTGCGGCGTCGACCTTCGATCAGTGCGTGACCCGTCAACCGCGCGCCGGTCATGCCATACGGATGGCCTACGGCGATTGACCCGCCGTTGACATTGAGCTTCTCCGGATCGATCCCGAGCTTGTCACGGCAATAGATCACCTGCACAGCGAACGCCTCGTTCAGTTCCCAGAGATCGATATCTTCAATCTTAAGACCGTGACGCTTGAGGAGACGTGGCACGGCGTAGATCGGCCCCACCCCCATCTCGTCGGGTTCGCAGCCTGCAGCGACAAATCCGCGGAAAATGCCAAGCGGTTTCAGGCCCTTTTGCGCGGCGAGCTTGTCGCTCATGATGACGGCCGCACTGGCGCCGTCGGAAAGCTGGCTTGCGTTGCCGCCGGTAACGGTAAAGCCTGGTCCCTTCGCCGGCTTGACGGCCGCCAGCCCTTCGGCAGTCGTATCGGGACGTGGACCTTCATCCGTCGAAAGCGTCACCTGCTTATACGAGACAGCGCCGGTAGCCTTGTCGGCGATCGCCATCGTGGTCTCGATCGGAGCGAGTTCGTCGTTGAAACGGCCCGCCTGCCGGGCCGACGCCGTCCGGCGCTGGCTTTCAAGGCTGTATTCATCCTGACGTTCACGGGAGATGTTGTACCGCCCTGCAACGATTTCGGCAGTGTCCAGCATGGCCATGTAGGCATCTCCCTTGATGGTGAGAAGCTCCGGATCGACCGCATGAAACATGTTCATCTGGTCATTCTGCACCAGGCTAATGGATTCGCCGCCGCCGCCTACGGCGACTTCCACGCCGTCGAAGATCACCGAGCGCGCCGCCAACGCTATCGCCTGCAGGCCAGAGGCACATTGGCGATCGATCGTCGTTCCCGCCACCGCGACCGGGAGCCCGGCACGCAACAGTGCCTTTCGCGCGATGTTGCCGCCCGTCGTGCCCTGTTGCATAGCGCAACCCATCACCACGTCCTCGACCTCGGCACTATCGATGTCGGCTCTTGAGAGCGCAGCCGAAATCGCATGACCCAGCATGGTCGCACCTTCGGTATTGTTGAGCGCACCCTTATACGCTTTCCCGATTGGCGTGCGGGCGGTGGAAACAATCACTGCATCAGTCATTTCTCTCACCTCTAGTTGGAATCGACGGCTCATCCCGCGTTGGGACAAAAACCGGCGTTACTTTGCTATGCGTCACGCATCAAACGATGGGCCGGATCGCCCAACCGTGCGTTGATGGCTGGGATCCGCTTGACGTCGTCTCCGATGGTCTCGTCGCTCATGCCCATCCCGCCGTGAAGCTCGATCGCATTGTTTGATAGATCTGCCAATATGCTTCCGCCGCTGCAGCCGGCGCATCAGGCGGTTCGGATCGAGATTCTCGATCGCCTGCGGCCCCTCCCGGCTCGCGATGAGCTGACGCACCCATTCGGTATCGACGCTGGCGTCGATCACGAGATGGGCGACGTGGATATTTTTCGGCCCAAGTTCGCGTGCGATCGACTGCGCCACCGCTCGTAGGCCGAATTTGGCGCTCGCAAAGGCGGCAAAACCCGATCCACCACGCAAGCTTGCGGTCGCACCTGTGAAGAAGATGTTGCCCTTGCCGCGGGGAAGCATCAAACGCGCGGCCTCTCGGCCCGCAAGGAAGCCGGAGCAGCAGGCCATTTCCCAGACTTTGCGGAACACCCGCTCGGTGGTGTCCACAATCGGAAAATTCACATTGGCGCCGATAATGAAGACGCAAACCTCCAAAGGCGCATGTTTGTCGGCGTCGCCTAGGAAGGACACCACCTCATCTTCCTTCCGGGCGTCCAGCGCCCGTCCGAACACGGTTCCGCCGGCCGCTTCGATTTCCCTGACCAGGGGCGCCAGTTTCTCACCCTGACGACGTCCGACGAAGACCGTAAAACCTTCCGACGCAAATTTCTTGGCAATCTCGCCGCCGATAAAGTCTCCGGCGCCAATAATGGCCACGGTCGCGCTTTTCTTCTGCACGGCGATCTCCGTTCAGTTTAGCGTTATCGTTCTAGATTGCGCCGGCGATGGCCAGCCCATGCTTTCATGCGTGACGTCGAGCAGCGACTCCTTGAGCATCTGCTTGAGGATCTTCCCAGCCGACGTTACCGGCAACGCATCGAGCACGATGATTTCTGACGGTCGCTTGTAGGACGTGAGCTGCCGTCGCGCATAATCCATCAGATCGGCGGGCTTCGCCGCCGCTCCCCTGACCATTTGCACGAACGCGACGATCTCCTCGTCGCCGGGGATCGCGCGGCCCACGATGGCGGACTGCACGACATCCTTGTGCGAATTGAGAACGGCCTCGACCTCCGCCGGATAGACATTGAGGCCGGAGCAGATGATCACTTCCTTTGTGCGGCCGATGATATGGAGGCGATCGCCGTCGAAACGCGCGAAGTTACCCGTGTTAAACCAGCCTTCGCTATCGATTGCCTCCGCCGTCAGATCCGGCGCACGATAATAGCCGCGCATGACGTTTCGTCCGCGAACATGAAGCTCGCCCACTTCGCCCCTCCCCAGCGGAATGCCGTCAATCGTTCTGATGCGGGCCTCGACGCCGCGCAGCAGCGTTCCCGCTGCATGATCGCTCCGTGGCTCATCGAACAGTACCCCTGAAATTCCCGCCGAGCATTCGGTAATGCTGTAGCCGCACGAAAGCGGAAGATCGAACTCCCGTTCAACGCGTATTTTCAGATCGAGATCGAGTGGAGCCCCGGCAACCGTGATCTGCCGCAAAGAACCACGTTCAAGTCGCCCTATCCCAGCAAGATCCTTGTATTCGAGCAGGCGTTGATAGGTTGCAGGCGGCCCGTTGATGATTGTGACGCCCTCTTCGGCGATAGCCTTGGCGAGCGCCGCGGGATCGCACTTGCTCACGAGCCGAGCTGTACCGCCGACCATCAATGTCGTGATCAACTGCGATAGGCCACCGATGTGTGAGATGGGTTGCACGACATAAAGCTTGTCGTTGGCATCGATCTTCCGGAATTGCGCCGTGGTCTTTGCACCGAAGAGGAGATTGTCATGGGTCAGCATAACACCCTTTGGACTACCCGTCGTTCCGGACGTGTATATCAGCACCGCGACCTGATACGCGGCTTCGGTCTCCACCAGTTCTGCGATTGAATCTTGGTCGAGCGCGGTTACTCCGATCCCATTTAATGGACCGAGCGACCCGTTGTCCGCGCCGTAGCGCGAGGCGTGTGCCATGGCCTCTCTCGAAACATCGGTGGTGAAAAACATCCGGCGCGCACCGCTGTGACCGCGAATCTGATCGAGTCCGCGCTCGGACGACCGCGGATTGACGACGATAGCCCAAGCATCGATTCGGCTCGCCGCTAGCAGTAGGGCCGCGAGCGCGATGCAGTTTTCGCTAACGATCATCATCCGATCACCCGCCCTGATGCCGAGCGAACGAAGCGCATCAGCGAGCTCCGCAACTGAACGATCCAGTTTGCGGTAAGTCCACGCACGACCATCCTCGATCAAGGCAATGCGATCGGGTGATTTGACAACGTGTCTGTCAGCTATTTGATGGATTCGCTTCGGAAGCCCAGCGGCAATTTCGGCGAATTTTTTCGCTTCTAACGGTGTCGCCACGGCCAAACTCCCGGAATCCGGATAGCCACCTTTAATGCTGCCTTTGTCTTCGACTCCAATTAACGTTCTTTTTTAGAACTCGTCAATCCTTATTGCGGCCAATGCAAATCTCACCGCCTGAAATGGATGCGCATCGGAGGCCATTGATAGGGCTAATGCGCCGACTTCCATTTACGAACGATCACGATGTCGTCAATTATGTCAGTTCTGAATACAGACTTACAGCCTGAGCGTAGCAATGCTTGTGCGCACGGCCGGCGCCGGCGTTTGCAGGTCGCGGACGTCGGACAGAATATCGAACCGATCGAGGTCTGCCTTTTCGATGGCGGATCGGACGTCGACGAGCCGCTATTGGACACAATCAAGAAGCTGTTCTTCATAGCGTGGGAACTCGCCTGCTACACCCGGATTACTGGTTGACCGCGAGGCCGCACCCGTCTTCGCGCGTTCGATCACCGAAAGCGCCGGTTCCGCCAGACGAGCGTTCGAGCAGCCAACTCGAACCGTAATTCAGTCTGATTGGGATTCTTCACGCGCTTCTCCTAAGAGAGCGAGCATTGTGTGATTGGGAATCGACGAACGCGAATGCTATGGGCAGTTGGCTATATTTTGTTCATTGAGTTCTAAAAACGAACTATTAATTCTGGATCACGCGGGCTAATTTTTTCGACAGTAGAGCACTTTTCGCGTGGTTCTACCTCAGATAGTTTCTTTTTAGAATGGGGGACGGTTATGGTTTCCCGGTCGATTCGAGGCAAATTCCAATTTGATGCGATAACTGGAGATTTCGAGGGGTTTCAATCCGCGCTCGGAATTACGCGCCATCTGCTCGCCGAGCGGCTGAAGAAGCTGGTCCGGCAGGGTGTCTTACGGCGCATTCCGTACTAGGAAACGCCGAAGCGGCACGAATACATCCTGACCCAAAAGGGTCTCGATCTCTATCCGGTCATAATGGCGCTGGTGCATTGGGGCGATACCCACATGGTCGACGAACGCGGGCGTCCCGTGTTGCATGAGCACCGCAAGTGCGGGAAGATATTTGATCCCGTCATCGTGTGCTCCGAGTGCGGCGAGCCGCTGCTGGCCAAGGAAGTTCATACTCATCCCGGTCCCGGCGCGCGCGCAGCTTCGGCAAGGCCGGCTGATAAGCCCGCGAAAGCTGGAACACGCAAGCAAGCTGCTTGACGATTACGGGTAATCGCGCGGCGTATGCTAGAGCCCACATTCGCCTTCGCCCTGCGGGCCAGCCGAGAGAGCGTGATGCCGACATTGTGACCGAGCCCACATGGCGGTCGTGTGTCCGCGAATGGAAGGCCTTTGCGTCGGCAGCAAGCTTCACGACGCCCGCGGACCGTCGCGATTTTCTCGCATGGAGCCCTCACACGCATCGTCGTAGCAGGGACTGCGCCTTACATCATGCCCAAGAATAAGCGGTTCCAAGTCGGGCTGATTAAAATTTCGTTCACGCAGACATGGGGCGGCATGTTGGCCACGAAGGCTATCGTTCTTCCGATGTCCTCCGGCCGCAACATCTTGGCCATAACTTCGTCGCTCGGGGGAACCGGCCGCATCTTCATTATGGGAGTCGCGACCTCGGCTGGACAAAGGCAGCATGCACGAAGACCATTTTGACATTCGTCCATGTTGAAGGAGTGCGTGAGTGCCAGAACGGCATGTTTCGTCGCGTTGTAAGCAGGCCCGGTCGCTTGCGAGACGATACGGCCGGCCCATGAGGCCACGTTGATGATGCAGCCGTCCTTCTGGGCGCGCATCGCAGGTAGAACGGCACGCATGCAGTACAAAAGTCCATTCAGATTAACGTCGACGATTTGGTCCCATCCTTTCAGCTCCATATCCTCCCAACTACGTTTAGGGAGGTTCAAGCCGGCACTGTTAACGAGAAGATCGATTCGTCCATACTTTGCGAGAATAGCGTTGGTGACAGCGGCGATCTCGTCGGATTGGTGACGTCGAGCGGAAACACGTCAACCACTCCCCCGCTCGTGCGAACTCTCTCTGCCGTGGCGGCCAAAGCGTCCGGACGCCGGCCCGAGATGACCACTGTCCATCCATCAGCAGCCAGGGCCTCGGCACCTGCTTGGCCGATTCCGCTGGCACCTCCAGTCACCCACGCTATTCGCCTCGTTCTACCACTCATTCTTTTCGATCCTTTGGCTATCAATTAGGAGGTCAAATCACCCGCACGCTCCTGGCGCGAGAGATTTCCAGAACAGACGGACGCCGGTTCCGTCGATATTTGACGAAGCGGTCCTGAAGTTGACAATCTGGATGGTCAATGGCCGGCCAAGCGGGCCTATATTGCCGTGGCACCAAAAACGGATGGGTCGAGTTTACCGCTCAGGCGGCTCTCGAGCTCTGTAGAGAAGCGCGCGAGTACATGCAAAGGGGCATGGTACAGCCGGACACTTTCAATCAATCCTGCAGGGTCGCGCGTCAAGATCGTGATACCGCAAACATCCAGTCCGAAGATTTTTCCTTCCCATTCGAGATACGTCTTGCCGGCGTCGACGGTCTCGTTTGTGAACGTGAGCGTATCGTACATCTGGCTTGCAACACCAAAGAAGGCGCCGATGGACTCGGCTCCAACACAAGGATTGCGCAAAACC
>WNFI01621392.1_pt1 | contig 18070 bp, 15 predicted proteins | sample 5400471 | NCBI WGS metagenome assembly WNFI01 (sample SAMN13153348, study PRJNA577476) | soil metagenome | isolation source: 100 cm saprolite on Douglas fir-dominated hillslope | place: USA:California | collected 2013-09-17 | reverse complement strand
CCGGAGTATTGGGAGGAGGTGCGCGCCGCAGGCCTGCCGTCACCCTGGCGCGGCGCGTGGCCGAACATCGTCTCGTTCGTTCTGACGATCGCGTCGATCTACTTCGCGGGCGCGCACAGCGACATGGGACCGTCGGGCGGACTCCGCCTCGTCGTCGGGCTCATGAGCATCCTGCTCGCGCACGAGATGGGTCACTACCTTGCCTGCCGGATCTACCGCGTCAACTCGACGCTGCCCTTCTTCATCCCCGCGCCCTGGGCCCCCATCGGCCCCGGATTCGCCTGGATGCCGCTGAGCTTCATCGGCACCTTCGGGGCGGTCATCCGGATCAAGAGTCCGTTCCCCAGCCGCAAGGTCCTGTTCGACGTCGGCATCGCCGGCCCGCTGGCCGGGTTCGTGGTCGCGTGCGGCGTGCTGCTGCTGGGCATGCGCGAAGCCACCGTCGTCCCCATCGGCGACGGAACGGACCGGGATCTGTTCGGCGCGCCCCTGATCTTCCAGCTGATTGCGCACGCCCTGCGCCCGGAAGTGCCGTCCGGCATGGTGCTCGTCATCGGGCCGCTCGGCCTCGCCGCCTGGTTCGGCTTCCTCGTCACCGCGCTGAACCTCATGCCGGTCGGACAGCTCGACGGGGGCCACGTGGCCTACGCGATCCTGCGGCGCCGCGCGGTGCTCGTCTCGCGCTTCGCCCAGGTGATGGGGCTGGTCCTCCTCTGGTTCAGCCCGCTATGGCTGGTCTGGATGCTGGTGATGCTCGTGATCGGCAAGCGACACCCTCCGACCCTCGCCGACCATCGGCCCGTCGGACGGGGTCGCGTCCTCATCGGACTGGTCGGGCTCGTGGTGTTCGCGCTGTGCTTCACCCCGAAGCCGCTCCTCATTTCCTGGAGCGACTTCGTGACCTCCTTCCGCCAGGCCGTCGGCTTCTAGCCGGCGGAGGAAGCGCTCTCACATGATGGTGACGGGATCGACGTCGACCGCCACCCCGGGCCAGCGCACACTGCCGTAGCGCTCGACCAGCGCCTCGCGCACCGCGTCCCTCATCGCCTTCCGCCGGCCTTTCAGCAGGATCTGGAAACGGTGTTCCTGCCGCAGGCGGGCCAGGGGCGCGAAGGCGGGACCGAGCACGCGGAAGTTCCCCCTCGCCTGGCCGCGCAGCCGGGCGGCGACGGCGTCCGCCGCCTCCGCCCCTTCCAGAGGGTCGCGCGCGCGCAGGACGAGGTTCACCAGGGGGGCCGCCGGCGGATAGGCCATCGTGCGCCGGAACTCCATCTCGCGCTCGAAGAACGCGTCGTAGTCCTGCGCGCAGGCCAGCTGCAACGCGTAGTGGTCGGGCCGATGGCTCTGCAGGATCACCTCGCCCGCCAGGTCCGCTCGTCCCGCCCGGCCCGCGACCTGGGTGAGGAGCTGGAACGTGCGCTCGGCAGCGCGGAAGTCGGGGAGGCCGAGGCCGACGTCCGCGTCCACCACGCCCACGAGCGTCACCCGCGGGAAGTCGTGACCCTTGGCGATCATCTGCGTGCCCACCAGGATGTCGGTCTCCCCCGCCTCGAACGAGGCCAGCACGCGCGCGACCGCCCCCCGGCGGGCGGCGAGGTCGCGGTCGAGGCGTTCCACGCGCGCGGTGGGCAGCACGGCGCGCACCGCCTCCAGCACCTTCTCCGTGCCGTATCCGGTGAGCCGGAGGTATTCGCCCTTGCACGAGCCGCAGGCGCGCGGTGCGGACGTCTCGAAGGCGCAGTAGTGGCACAGGGCGACACGGCCGCCCTTGTGCAGGGTCAGCGCCACCGAGCAGTTGGGACACATGGCCTGCATGCCGCACTCGCGGCACAGCAGGCTCGTCGCGTAGCCGCGCCGGTTGAGGAGGAGGAGCGACTGCTCCTTCCTGGCCAGCCGCTCCGCGAGCGCGTCGCGCAAGGGCGGGGTGAGGATGGGGTCCGCGCCCGCCTTCAGGGCCTGCCGGCGGTCCACCACGTCGACGCGCGCCATCCCCTGGCTGCCGATGCGGCGGGGCAGGACGAGCCGCCGGTACTTGCCCGCCAGGGCGTTGTGGTTCGATTCCAGCGACGGAGTGGCCGACCCCAGGAGGACGACCGCGCCCTCGAGGCGCGCCCGCATGACCGCGACGTCGCGGCCGTGGTAGCGCGGGCTCTCGTCCTGCTTGTAGGCCGCCTCGTGCTCCTCGTCCACGATGACGAGGCCGACCTCGGTGAGCGGCGCGAACACGGCGGAGCGCGCCCCGATGGCGACGCGGGCATCGCCTTCGCGCAGGCGCCACCACTGGTCGTGGCGCTCCCCCACCGACAGCTCGCTGTGCAGGACGGAGACGATCCCGCCCAGGCGCCCCACCGCCGCGCGGACGAGCAACGGAGTCAGCGCGATCTCGGGGACGAGGAGCAACGCGGTCCGGCCCTGCTCCAGGGTTTGCTCGATGGCGCGGAAGTAGACCTCGGTCTTGCCGCTGCCCGTGACCCCCTGGAGGAGGAAGGGCGCGAAGCCGGCACCGAGGGCGGCGAGGATCGGCTCGAGGACGGAGGCCTGGTCTCCGGTCGGCTCCGGGCGCAGCTTCACCGGGCCCTCCAGCATCTCGGGTGTCCGGACCGCGCGTTCCTCCTCGATCGCGATCGCGCCCTGCTCGACGAGACGATCGAGCGCGCCGCGCAGCGAAGGGCGATCGCGCAGGACGTGGGGTACGGGCGCGCGACCGCCGGCAGCGGTCAGGCGGCCCAGCACTTCCGCCTGGGCACGCCCGCGCGGCTTCAGGTCCGCGGCCGCGGGCGTGAGGACGGCGATGCGGAGCTGGCGAAATCCGGGGCGGGCGAGGTCCTGATCGACCTCCACCCGGCCCTCGCGCCGCAGCCTCGCGATCCGCGCCGTCGGATCACGGCCCATCCGCTTGGCCAGGGTCGAGAGGGGCAGGGGTCCGGCCCGCAGCGCGGACACGACCGGATCGTCGTCGCTTGGGCTCACCGCGCCGCCGGAGAGCCGCACGACCGCGCGGCTGGCCCGAACTCCGGCCGGGGGAAGGACCAGGCGATGGCACTCGCCGGGCGGCGCCAGATAGTGCTCGCTCATCCACGTGGCCAGGTCGAGCAGCGGCGGAGGGGCCAGCGGCACCTCGTCGAGCACCTCGACCACGTCCTTCATCGTCTCCGGCAGGGTGGTGGCGATGCCGGTGACGAGGCCGATCACGCGCCGCGGTCCGAAGGGAACGAGCACGCGCACTCCGCGCGCGGGCACGGGGGCGCCCTCGGGCAGGCGGTACGTGAACGTGCATTGAAGAGGCAGGGGGAGTGCCACTTCCACGGCGCGAGCGTCCATCCGGACGACTCTATGCGGCGAGGGGGACGTGCGGGGTCAGGAGCAAGCGGCGGCCGCCCCGGGGTTCAGGGCTCGTCCTCGGCCAGCAGCCGCCGTACGACCTTCATGTCTTCCCATACGTCCTTCTTGGCCCCGGGGTTCCGGAGCAGGTAGGCGGGATGGAAGGTCGGCACGACTTTGATGCCGTCGTAATCGCCGATGCGCCCGCGGAGCCGCGAGATGGGCTCCATCGACTTGAAGAGCCACTGCGCCGAGAACTTGCCCAGGCCGACGAGCACCTTCGGCCGGATGAGCGCGATCTGCTTCTCGAGGAAGGGCTGGCAGGACAGGATCTCGTCCGGCTCCGGGTTGCGGTTCTGCGGGGGACGGCATTTGATCACATTCGCGATATACACGTCCTTGCGCGCGATCTTCAGGCCCTTCTCGATGATGTCGGTGAGGAGCTGGCCCGCGCGGCCCACGAACGCAAGGCCCTGTTCGTCTTCATCGGCCCCAGGCGCTTCACCGACGAACATCAGCGCTGCCTGTGGGTTGCCCTGGCCGAACACGATCGTCTTGCGTCCGCCCGCGAGCTTGCAGCGCTGGCAGTCGCCGATCCAGCCCCGTACCGCTTCCAGATCGCGGAGCTCGACGCCTTCGTGGGTGAAGACGGGCGCCGCCGGAGCCCGCACCGGTTTCGCGGCGGCGGAGGCGAGGGGCGGTGTCGATACGGCGCTCACGGGCGCCACCAGCGCGCTCCGCGGCACGCCGACGTCGGTCAGCTCGGCGAAGTACCGGGCCCGCTCGCGCAGGTCGAGCCGGACGTCGTCCGGAACCTTCGTCACTTCCGGCGGGCGGGACGCGCGGCGCGCTTGGCCAGGGCCTTTGCCGAGGGCCGCCCGCGGAGGGCCAGCACCCGATCCCAGATGCGGTCGGCCAGCGCGCGCTTGCTCATGAGCGGCAGCTCCGTCTCCGCTTCGGCGTCGATGAGCACGGCGGCGTTGTGGTCGGACGCGAACCCGCTGTCGGGACGGCTCACGTCGTTCGCGACCAGGAGGTCGGCGTTCTTGGCCGCCCGTTTGGCGCGCGCGTTCTCGAGCACGCGGTCGGTCTCGGCGGCGAAGCCGATCACGAAGCGCCGGCCCTTGGACTTGCCCAGGGTGGCGAGGATGTCCGGAGTCCGCGTGAGGACGAGTGTGCCCTCCCCTGGCGTCTTCTTGAGCTTCGAGGGCGCGCGCTCGGCCGGGCGGTAGTCGGAGACGGCCGCGGCCATGGCCACGATGGTGGCGGGGCCGACGCGGTCTCCGACCGCGCGCGCCATCTCTTCCGCCGAGCGCACCTGGACGACGTCCACCCCGGCCGGCGGCTCGATGGACGTGGGCCCGGCGACCAGGACCACGCGCGCGCCACGATCTCGCGCCGTTTCCGCCAGCGCGAAGCCCATGCGTCCGGTCGAGCGGTTCGAGAGGAAGCGCACGGGGTCGAGGTCCTCGACCGTCGGACCTGCGGTCACGAGGACGGTCTCCCCCGCCAGGTCCCCGGCGGAGGAGCTCGGCGCCGCGGCGGAGGCCTCCGGCGCGCTCCCTGCTTCGCCCAGCGCGGCCATGGCCGCGGCCACGATGTCCGCCGGCTCGGCCAGGCGGCCGCGGCCGAGCCATCCGCACGCGAGGTACCCCGACCCCGGCTCCACGATGCGCACGCCTCGGGCACGCAGGATGTCGAGGTTCTCGCGCACCGCCGGATGGTCGAACATGTTGACGTTCATGGCCGGCGCCACCACCACCTTGGCCTTGGTGGCCAGGTACAGCGTGGTCAGCGCATCGTCGGCGATGCCGCGCGCGAACTTGCCCAGGATGTTCGCGGTGGCGGGAGCGACGAGCAGGAGCTGGGCGGCATCGGCCAGGCTGATGTGGCGGATGTCGCCCTCCGCCCCCAGCGCGAACTGGTCGAGGAAAACGGGATGGCGCGAGAGCGCCTCGAACGTCATCGCGGAGACGAACTCGGTGGCGTGCTTCGTCATCACCACGTGCACGTCCACGTCGCGGCGCTGCAAGTCGCGCAGCACCTCGCAGGCCTTGTAGGCCCCGATGCAACCCGTGACGCCGAGGACGACCGTGGGCATGGCCGGTCGCCGACTCCTAGCGGGCGGCGGCGTTGGCGGCGGCGATCTCCGCGGCGGCCGCCGACGCCATCTCCTTCTCGTCCCGGATCTCCCAGGACACGGCCTCGGCCAGCACTTCCTGCATGGCGATCCGCGTGGGCTTGCGGCTCCGCGCCTCCACGCGCGGTTTGGCTCCGTTCTGGAGCTGCTTGGCCCTCTGCGCGGCCACGGTGATGAAACGGAATTTGCTGTCGACGTTCTTCGGAAGAATGAGGTGCGTCACGTCAGCTCTCCTTGCTCGGGGGAAAAGTCCCCAGGATCTTCTGCGCCAGCGGCTCCACGCGGCTGGTGCGGCAGCGGGCGGCCCGGATGATGCATTTGAGGTGCTCGACGCTGCGGTCGAGGTCGTCGTTGATGATCGCGTACGCGTACTGCCGGTACAGGAGCAGCTCCTCGCCCGCGGCCTGCAGCCGCCGGTGGAAGTTGCCCTCGTTCTCCGCGCCCCGCCCGCGCAGCCGGCGTTCGAGGTCGGTATAGGACGGAGGAAGGATGAAGACGCTCACCGCGTCCGGGAAGGCCTCGCGGACCTGGGCCGCGCCCTGCACGTCCAGGTCGAGGAGCAGGTCCACGCCGTCCGCGGAGGCGCGGTCGTACTCCACGCGCGAGGTGCCGTAGAGCTGGCCGTGGACCTCCGCCGACTCCAGGAAGAGCTTCCGCTCCCGCGTGCCCTCGAAGGTGGGGCGGTCCACGAAGTGATAGTGCACGCCCTCCGTCTCGCCCTCGCGCGCCTGGCGCGTCGTATGGGAGACCGAGAAGCGCAGGTTCCGCATCTCCTCGAGCACACGGGCGAGGATCGTCGACTTGCCGGCCCCCGAGGGTCCGGACACCACGACCAGGCTGGGCAGGCGCTCACTCAACGTTCTGGACCTGCTCGCGCAGCCGTTCGATCTCGGTCTTGAGTGCCACCACGTCCTGGACCACCTCCGCGGACACGGCCTTGCTCCCGATGGTGTTCGCTTCCCGCGCCATCTCCTGGGCCAGGAAATCGAGGCGCTTGCCCGACGGTCCCTGCGACTGGAGGGCCTGGCCGGCCTGGGCGACATGGCTGCGCAGCCGCTGGAGCTCCTCCATCACGTCGTGGCGATCCACGAGGCGCACGACTTCCTGGTAGAGACGCGAATCGTCGAGGGGCAGCTCCTGACAGGCGAGGCGGACCTTCTCGACCAGCGCGTCCCGCCGCGACGCCTTCCCCGCCTCCGTGTCTTCCGCGATGCGCCGAGCCGCGCCGTCGATGGCGGCCAGCGCGCCGTGAAGGTCCTCCTGCAGATGGGCACCCTCGGTGTCGCGCATGCCCTGGAGCCCGTCCAGGGCCCGCGTCACGCACGCGAGGAGCTCGAGGCGGCGGTCCTCGTCGAGGCCCTCCGGGCCTTCCAGCACCTCCAGCGCACCCGGGAACCGCGCCACGTCCGCGACCGCGACCTCACCCGCGAGGGCGTGCTCCGCCTTGATCTGACGCAGCGCGCGCACGAGACCGGCCACGATGGGGCGCGGGGCCACCACGACCCCTTCCTCGTCGCGCATGACGGCGGCCTGCACCGCCAGCTCGACCCGACCCCGGCTGATCCGTTCCTGCACCACCCGCTTGATGTCCGTCTCCAGCGCCTGCAGGCGCCGCGGGAGGTGGACGCTGACGTCGAGGTAGCGGTGATTGAGGCTGCGCACCGTCACCGCGGCCTTGAGCGCGTCCGACTCCGCGGCCGCCGTGCCGTAGCCCGTCATGGACCGGATCACCGCGAGTGGCTCACAGGGCGGGATCCTCCGGTGTGAACTGCAGCTCGTAGAGCCGGCTGTAGAGGCCGCTTGGCCGTCTGAGCAGCTCTTCGTGGGTGCCCGTCTCCTTCACCTCGCCGCCGTCGAGCACCACGATGCGGTCGGCCCTGCGGACGGTGGCCAGGCGGTGAGCGATCACCAGCGTCGTGCGGCCCTTCATCAGGTTCGAGAGGGCCTGCTGGACCAGCTGCTCCGACTGCGCGTCCAGGGCCGACGTGGCCTCGTCCAGGATCAGGATGGGCGGGTCCTTGAGGAGCGCGCGCGCGATGGCGATGCGCTGGCGCTGGCCGCCGGAGAGCCGGCTCCCCCGCTCGCCGATCACGGTGTCGTAGCGCCGCGGCAGGTCGAGGATGAAGTCGTGCGCGAAAGCGGCCCGCGCCGCAGACTCGATGCGCGCCTCGTCCACGTCCTCGAGCCCATAGGCGATGTTCGCTCTCACCGTGTCGTTGAAGAGCACCGTCTCCTGGGTGACGAGGCCGATCTGCTCGCGCAGGCTCTTCAGCGTCACCTCGCGGATGTCCACGCCGTCGATGGTGATCGCACCGTCCGTCACGTCGTAGAAGCGCGGGAGCAGGTTCATGAGCGTCGTCTTCCCCGCCCCGCTCGTGCCCACGATGGCGACCACCTCGCCCGCCCGCGCGCTGAAGGAGACGCACCGCAGCACGTTCGCCCCGTGCCCGTCCGCGTACTGGAAGCCCACCTGCCGGTACTCGATCTCGCCCTGCGGGCGCGGCAGCGGACGCGACCCCTCGGCCTCGCGCACCTCGAGGTGCGTGTCCAGCACCTCGAAGATGCGGCCGCTCGCCGCCATGGCGCCCTGCAACGTGGCGTTGAGGCGGGACAGCCGCTTGATCGGCGTGTACATCGCGAACAGGGCGGCCAGGAACGACGTGAAGGCGCCCGTGGTGAGCCGGCCCGATCGGATCGCGTAGCTTCCGTAGAAGAGCGCACCCACGAGGGCCACGCCCCCCACCGCCTCCATGAGGGGTGGCAGCACGGCAGTGGCGCGAGTGATCCGCATGTTCACGTGGAACAGGCGCGCGGCCGCCCGGCGGAAGCGCGAGGTCTCGAATCCCTCCATGCCGAACGCCTTCACCACCCGGAAGCCGGAGATCGTCTCCTGCAGGATCTCGGAGATGTCGCGCCAGCGGCGCAGCGACGTCTCGCTGCTCGCGCGCACGTGCCGGCCCAGGCGCACCAGGGGATAGAACGCGAGGGGCATGCCCACGAGGGAGAGGATCGCCAGCCGCCAGTCCTTCAAGAAGAGGATCGCCACCAGCCCCACGACGGTGAGGCCCTCCTTGAGCAGGTCGCCCGCCATCTCCGAGACCGCGTTCTGGATCTTCTCCACGTCGGTCGTGATGTGGCTCATCAGCGAGCCCGTGCTGTTGCGGGAGAGGAACGTGAACGACTGGCTCAGCACGTGCTCGCGCCACTTGCCAGACCCGCAGGTGGCTGATGAGGACGTCGTCGAAGATCGGCTGGACCATGTGGACGAGCCCAGCGCTGGCGGCGGCATAGCCGGCGGTGGCGATCCACGAGGCGAACAGGAGAGCCCGGTAGGGCCGGGTGAACGCGAAGAGCCGCCGGAACTGACCGAAGTCCTCGCGGAGCTCCGCCAAAGCCGTCGTCAGCCGATGAGCCAATGCGGAGCTTTTCGACGGGCGGCTTCGGCTGGGGCGCGGCGGCGCGGTAGCCGGCGTGGCGGGCAGGGCTATGACGCGATCTCCTGGCGGCGCAGAATGTTACAAGCCTAGCGGACCCAAGATGATAGCAGTGTTGGACCGAGGTTGGCAACCGACCCGGCCACAACCTGTTATCTGCTAACCGTGCCGATCGATTTTTCTTTTTCTTGGTTAATCCACGAACCGGTATTTCACCAGCGTCCACAGCGCCGGAAACCCGTCCCGCCAGGTGATCTTCTTGCCTTCCGCGTAGTCCCGTCCCTCGTAGGTGATCGGGACCTCGTACACCCGGGCGCCTCGCTTGAAGAGCTTGGCCGTGATCTCGGGCTCGATGCCGGACGTTCGTGACGAGGTTCAGGAATAGGTTCGCCAGGTAGTGCGTGAAGAGAAAGCAGCGGTGCCGGCCGATGAAGCGGCTGCCGTAGACGGCGTCCGCCTTCCCCTTGACGATCAGGTCGAGCAGGTCCGGGTATTCCTCGGGGCTGTATTCGAGGTCCGCGTCCTGGACGACGATGACGTCACCCGTCGCCTCCGCGATCCCCCGCCGCACCGCCGCGCCCTTGCCGCGGTTCTTCCCCTGCAGGATGTGCTTGAATCCGCGCTTCGCGGCCAGCCCCGCCACGAGGTCGCGGCTGCCGTCCGTGGAGGCATCGTCCACCGCGATCAGCTCGATGCGCAGCGGCACCTTCAGCACGCGGTCGATGATCTCCTCGACGGTCTGGCGCTCGTTGTAGATCGGCATGACCACGCTCAGGAGAGGATCGACGAGCGGGGTCGGCCGGCCGCGGCTCATCGCCGGCCGCCGTAGCCGTGCGGATGGTCGCGGCGCCAGCGGGCGGCCGTCTCGACGATCGCCTCCAGATCGAGCCAGCGCGGCGCGAAACCGGTGGCCTCGCGCACACGGTCCGCTTGCGCGACCAGCATGGGCGGATCGCCGGGGCGGCGCGGCCCTGCGGTCACCTCGACCGGGCGGCCGGTCACCCGCGCGACGGCAGTGACGACCTCCCGAACGGACCGGCCGCGGCCCGTCCCGAGATTGAAGGCCTGGAAGGGCTCGCCTCCCTCCAGAGAGAGCGCGGCCACGTGCGCGCGCGCGAGGTCCTGCACGTGGATGTAGTCGCGGATGCAGGTGCCGTCGGGCGTGTCGTAGTCGTCGCCGTGGATGGTCAGCCCGGCCCCGCGGCCGAGCGCGGCATCCACGGCCAGGGGGATGAGGTGCACCTCTGGCGCGTGGTCCTCACCGAGCGAGCCGTCGGGATGGCAACCGGCGGCGTTGAAGTAGCGCAGCGCCACCGCACGCAGGAGCCCGGCGCGCGCGTAGTCCATCAGCGCGCGCTCGAAGGCACGCTTGGTCGCGCCGTAGGAGTTGATCGGATCCTGGGGGTGGTCCTCGTCGATGGGGACGCGCACGGGGACCCCGTAGACCGCGCAGGTCGAGCTGAAGACGATCCGCCGCACACCCGCCGCCGTCATCGCGTCCAGAAGGGCGAGCCCCTTGACGACGTTGACCCGGTAATAGGACGCGGGGTCGCGCACGGACTCCGCGACGCTGAGAAGGCCCGCGAAATGGATGACCGCGTCCGCGCCCTCGAGGCCGCGGCGCAGCGCGGAGGCATCGGCCAGGTCGGCGTCGATCAGGGGGACGTCGGCCGGTACGGCTTCACGGTGGCCATAGGAGAGGTCGTCCAGGACGGCCACCTCGTGCCCGGCCTCCCGCAGCTCCCGGACGCCGTGGCTCCCGATGTAGCCCGCTCCCCCCGTGACGAGCACCCTCACCGGCGCCCGATGCCCTCGTAATGGAAGCCCATCTCGCGCAGGACTTGCGGGTTGTAGATGTTGCGGCCGTCGAACACGGCCGGATGCCGCATGAGCGCCTTCACGCGGGCGAAGTCCGGCTCCCGGAACTCGTTCCACTCCGTGGCCACGACCAGCGCGTCCGCGCCTTCGACGGCCTCGTAGCTGCGCTTGCAGAAGTGCAGGCGCTCTCCGTAGACGCGGCGCGCGACATCCATGGCCTTGGGGTCGTACGCGCGTACGGCGGCCCCGGCCGCGAGGAGGCCGTCGATGACCGCGGCCGCGGGCGCCTCACGCATGTCGTCGGTGCGCGGCTTGAACGCGAGCCCCCAGACCGCGATGACCTTGCCCTTCAGGGTGCCGAGGTGGGCGGCGATGCGGGGAACGAGGACGCGGCGCTGCGCCTCGTTGGCGGCGTCGATGGCCTTGACCACGCGCAGGTCGAGGCCCGCCTCCTCCGCCGTCCTGATCAGGGCTTTGACGTCCTTCGGGAAGCAGGACCCGCCGTACCCGATCCCCGGGAAGAGGAAGGAGGAGCCGATGCGCGAGTCGGTGCCGATGCCGCGCCGTACCTGGCCCACGTCCGCGCCCATGAGGTCGCACAGGTTCGCGATCTCGTTCATGAAGGAGATGCGGCTGGCCAGCATCGCATTGGCCGCGTACTTCGTGAGCTCCGCGGACGCGCAGTCCATGACCAGGATGGGGTTGCCGGTGCGCACGAAGGGCGCGTAGAGCTCGGCCATGACCGACCGCGCACTCTCATCGTCGGCCCCGATGATGACGCGATCGGGCTTGAGGAAGTCCTCGACCGCGGTCCCTTCCTTCAGGAACTCGGGGTTCGAGACCACCGCGAAGGGATGGGCGCTGACCGCGGAGACGGCCCTCCTCACCTTCTCCGTGGTCCCCACCGGCACCGTGGACTTGTTGACGATGACCTTGAAGCCGTTCATGGCCCGGCCGATGCCGTCCGCGACGGCCAGAACGTGGCGCAGGTCCGCGGAGCCGTCCTCGTCCTGCGGGGTCCCCACGGCAATGAAGATGATCTCGCTCTGCTCGACGGCCGCGGCCAGGTCGGTGGTGAAGCGCAGGCGCTCCTCGGCGACGTTGCGCGGGATCATCTCGGCCAGTCCCGGCTCGTAGATGGGGATCTCGCCGCGGCGGAGGGCCTCGACCTTCTTCTCGTCGTTGTCGACGCAGACCACGCTGTTGCCGTTCTCGGCGAGGCAGACGCCCACTACGAGGCCGACGTAGCCGGTTCCCACGACCGCGATCTGCAAGCAGCCCTCCTGTCGGGCACGGACGCTCCGGGGCGACCGGGGAATCTAACACGAACCCCGGGCCTGCTATCATCTCCCGATCCCGCATGAACTTCGGCCTCGACATCCGACCGTCGCTCTCGAAGCCGACGGGGGTGGGTTCGTACGTCATGGCCCTGGCCCAGCGGCTGCCGGAGCTCGCGCCCGACGACCGGTTCTTCCTCTTCTCCGCCTCGCTGAAGGAGCGCTACCCGCAACGGACCTGGCCCCCCAACGCGGTCCTCGTCGACCGCCACCTCCCCGTCCGCGCGCTCAACTACGCGTGGAACCGGCTGGAGTGGCCGCCGATGGACCGCATCGTCGGCGCCCCCCTCGACCTCGTCCACTCCCCACACCCCCTGCTCATCCCGGCCCGGAAGGCCAAGCACATCGTCACCCTGCACGACCTCTTCTTCCTGAAGCACCCGGACATGACGGAGGCCGAGATCCGGCGCGACTACGCGCCGCTCGTGCGCGACCACGTGCGCCGTGCGGACGGCGTCATCTGCGTCTCCGAGCACACGGCCTCCGAGGCGCGGCTGCTCCTGGACGTGCCGCCGGGCAAGATCGCGGTCATCCCGAACGGGATCGACCCCGCCTATCGCCTGCCGATCTCGGACGAGGCGGCGGCCGCGGTGCTGACGCGCCGGGGGCTGCCGCGCGGGGCCATCCTCTATATCGGGACGGACGAGAAGCGGAAGAACCTCGTCAACCTCGCGATGGCCTACATCGGGCTGGCCGGGCGCCGGCCCCGTCTTCCGCCTCTCGTCCTCGTGGGACCGGGTCCGGAGTGGGCGCAGGGGGGGACGATCAGCGGACCGCAGATCCGGGCGACCGGCTATCTGGAGACACGAGAGATCCGGGCCCTCATGGCCACGTCCGCCGCGCTCGTGCTGCCCTCGCTGGAAGAGGGATTCGGCCTGCCCGTGGTCGAAGCCATGGCCGCCGGGCTGCCCGTGGTCTGCTCGCGGGGATCCGCGCTCGAGGAGGTCGCGGGCGACGCCGCGACCCTCGTCAACCCCCTCGACACGCGATCGATCGCGGGGGGGATCGAGAAGATCCTCGACGATCCCGCGCGCCGTGACACGCAGCGCCGCCTCGGGCTCGAGCGCAGCCGGGCCTTCGATTGGGACATCGCCGCCGCTCGGACGCTCGAGTTCTATCGGTGTGTGCTGAGTGCCTGATCCGCCGTCCCTCACCATCGGCATCGACGGGCGCGAGCTCCAGGGCCGGCCGACGGGCACGGGCCGCTATCTGCGCAACCTCCTCCGCGCGTGGTCCGCGACGGCAGCCGACCGGCTGCTCGTGTACTGCGCGGGCCGGCTGCCCGAGGACCCGGCCCTCGCGCTTCCCGGCGTCGTGCCGCGCGCCCTGGGGTCGGGTCACGAGCGCGGCCTGTGGTGGGCGGAGCGCCGCCTGGCCCGCGCGGCGGAGGACGACGATGTCGACGTCCTCTTCTGCCCCGCCTACACCTGTCCCCTCACCACCGCCCGTGCCCGCGTGACCGCCGTGCACGACCTGTCCTTCTACGCCTGGCCGGACGACTTCGCCGCCCTCGACGGCATCCGCCGCCGCCTGCTGGTGGCGGCGAGCCTGCGCGCCTCGCGCGTGGTCCTGGCCTGCTCCGACTTCACCCGCCGCGAGATCGCGCAGCGGTTCCCCGACCTCGCCCCGCGCGTCGTCCATGTTCCCCTGGCCGCCGCCGAGGACCTGCCTCCGTCCCCGACGCGCGACGAGGCCCGCGTGCGGCTGGGGGCGCGCGGCCCCGTCATCCTGACCGCGGGCGCCATCCTGAACCGGCGCCGCCTGCCCGTCCTGCTGCGCGCCGTCGCGTCCCTCCGCCGCGCCTGGCCCGATCTCACCCTCGAGGTCGTGGGGGACAACCGCACCCATCCTCCGCTCGACCTCGAGGCGCTGGTGACGCAGTTGGGCGGCGCCGGGGCGGTGCACGTCTCCGGCCACGTCAGCGACGCCGGCCTCGCCGCGCGCTACGCGGCCGCGGACGTGTTCGTCCTTCTCTCGGAGTACGAGGGCTTCGGCCTGCCCGTGCTGGAGGCGATGGCGCGCGGGGTTCCGGTCGTCACCAGCCGCCGGCCGGCCCTCAGCGAGATCTTCGGCGTGGGCGCGCTGCTCGTCGAGCCGGGCGACGAAGACGCCGTCTCGTCCGCCATCGACCGCGTCCTCCGCGAGCCGCGGCTGCGTGCGGATCTCGTGCGCCGCGGCCAGGCCCTGGCCGCCTCGTTCTCGTGGGCGGAGACGGCGCGGCGCACGCGCCGGGCGCTCGCGCGGGTCGCCCGGCGACGGTGAGCGCGCCCGCGCCCGACGGCAGCGTCCCGCGCGTCAGCGCGATCGTGGTCTCGTACAACACGCGGGACCACCTCCTGCGCTGCCTGGAGGCGCTGCTCGCGCCCACCGGCGTGTCCCTGGAGGCGATCCTGGTGGACAACGCGAGCACGGACGGATCGGTGGAGGCCGTCCGCGCGCGCTTTCCCGGGGTGCGCGTCATCGCGAACGCCGCCAACCTCGGGTTCTCGCGCGCGAACAACCTCGGCCTGCGCGCGGCCCGCGGACCCTGTGTCCTCGTCGTCAACAGCGATTGCGAGGTCCGGCCGGACGCGGTGGGGACGCTGTGCGGGATCCTCGAGGCCCGCCCCGACGTGGCCATCGTCGGCCCCCGCACGGTCGGCACGGACGGCGCTCCCCAGGTCTCGTTCGGTCCCTCGCTCACGCCGATCGCGGAATGGCGGCAAGGCCGGCTCGTGCGCGGGGTGAAGGCCGGCGAGGCCGGCGCGCTCTCTCGCGCGTCCGCGCTGGCCCAGCGCGAGCAGGAGCCGGACTGGGTCTCCGCCTCCTGCTTCATGGCCCGCCGCGAGGCCCTGGATGCGGTCGGCGGCTTCGACGAGTCCTTCTTCCTCTATGAAGAGGACGTCGATCTCTGCCTCCGGGTCCGGCGGGCGGGATGGCGCGTCGTCTACACGCCGACGGCCGAGGTGGTGCACCACCTCGGCCGCAGCATGGACCGGGCCCCCGCGCTCGCCCGGCTGGAATACCATCGCAGCCACCTGCGTTTCTACGGCAAGCACAACTCCGCGGCGGAGCGGCTCGCCTTGCGCGCCTGGATGGCCGGACGCGCGGCCTGGGGCTGGCTGCGCGCGGGACCGGGGCCGGCCGGCCGGCAGCGGCGCGCGGAAGAGCGCGCGATCCTGAGCCTCGCGCTTTTCGGCTGATACTCGCGGCTTTTTCGTTCTCGCCGCGCCGCCCCTTCGTGCTACGGTGAACAGGCCAAAAGCCGACCGCAGAGCAGGGCGGCGTTGCGCAGCTGCGGCGCCCTGCGAGGGGGGGTTCAGGGGGGGTCGCAGCCGAGCATCTCGCCGGTGGCCGCAGTGCGAACGCCCGTCGCGGATGCTGCGTGAGTGCCCCCCCTGACTAAACATGCCTAAAATCGCCATCGACGCGCGCAAGTGGCGCGACTACGGGATCGGGACCTACGTCCGGAACCTGGTGCGCCACCTCGCGCACCTGGACCGGGAGACCACCTACTTCCTCTTCTGCGACCCCGCCGACGAGGCCACCCTGCGCGACCTGGCCGAGAACTTCGTGCCCGTGGTGGATAGCTCGCGCGGGTACCGGTTCCAGGAACACGTCTCGATCCCGATGAAGCTGCGGCGGCTGGGCGTCGATCTGCTCCATTCGCCGCACTACGTCCTCCCGCTCCTCTGCCGCCGCCCCGCCGTGGTCACCATCCACGACTGCATCCACCTGCTCTTCCCCGAGTACCTGCCCAACCGCATGGCCCTCACGTACGCGCACCGCATGATGGGACACGCCATCGAGCACAGCTCGCTCGTGTTCACGGTCTCCGAGGCCTCGCGCCGCGACATCCTGCGCTTCTATCCGAAGGCGGATCCGGAGCGCCTGCAGGTGGTGCCGAACGCGATCGACGCCGCCATCCTCGAGCACCCGGGCGAGGAGGAGATGGAGCGCGTCAAGGAGCGCTACCAGATCCGCGGACGCTTCGTCCTGTACGCGGGGAACATCAAGCCCCACAAGAACCTCGAACGCCTCATCAATGCCTTCGGCCTGCTCAAGCAGCGCGCGGGGAACGACGACCTCAAGCTGCTCATCATCGGCGACGAGATCAACAAGTACGGCGCGCTGCGCCGGCGCGTCGAGGCGGCGGGGGTGCGCCACGACGTCCGCTTCTTCGGCTTCGTCCCCGATTCCACGCTGTCCGCGCTGTACCGCCTGGCCTCCGTCTTCGCGTTCCCCTCGCTGTACGAGGGGTTCGGCCTGCCGCCCCTGGAGGCCATGGCTTCCGGCACTCCCGTGGTGACCTCGCGCATCTCGTCCCTGCCCGAGGTGGTGGGCGACGCGGCCGTCCTCGTCGATCCCTACAGCATCGAAGACATTGCGGGCGGGCTCGACCGCGTGCTGAGCGACGACGCGCTGCGGGCGACCCTGGTGGAGCGCGGGCGCATCCGCGTCGCCCAGTTCAGCTGGGAACGTTCCGTGCGCGCGATCCACCGCGGATACATGAAGGTGCTCGGCGTGACCGTGCCCGCCCAGGCGGCCGCGGAGAACGTCCGCTGACCGGGCCCAACACCGCCCTCGTCCACGATTGGCTGACGGGGATGCGTGGCGGCGAGAAGGTCCTCCTCTCGCTGGCCCGGCTCTTCCCCGAGGCGCCGATCTTCACGCTGCTGCACGTGCGCGGCTCCCTGGCCCCGGAGCTGGAGGCCCGCGACATCCGCACGACGTTCGTCCAGCATCTGCCCGGCGTCGAGACGCATTACCGCCAATACCTGCCCCTCTTCCCCGCCGCCGCCGCGTCCATCGACCTCTCCGGCTTCGACCTCGTCGTCTCCAGCTCGCACTGCGTGGCCAAGGGCGTGCGCGTGGCCCCCGGGGCTCGGCACGTCTGCTATTGCCACACGCCGATGCGGTACGTGTGGGACCGGTACGACGACTACTTCGGGCCGGGGCGGGTTTCGGGGCTGACCGCGGCCGTGGTGCCCACGATCGCGGAGGCGCTGCGGGCCTGGGACGTGGCGACCGCCGGAGGGGTCCATCGTTACGCCGCCAACAGCGCGCACGTCGCCGGCCGGATCCGGCGGTACTACGGTCGGGACGCGGCCGTGATCCCGCCGCCGGTGGATACCGAGTTCTTCACGCCGGACGGCCGTCCCGGAGGAGACTATGACCTCGTGGTCTCCGCCCTCGTGCCCTACAAGAGGATCGAGCTGATCCTGGACGCGTACCGGGTCGGACCGCGGCCACTGAAGGTGGTCGGCGGCGGTCCGGAGGCGGCCCGGCTGCGCGCCCTCGCCGGTCGCGAGACCGACTTCCTCGGCCCCGTCGACGATGTCGCGCTACGCGACCTCTATCGCGGGTGTCGGGCGGTGGTGATGGCGAGCGTCGAGGACTTCGGGATCGTGCCCCTCGAAGCAATGGCGTGCGGCCGCCCGGCGGTCGTCTTCGCGGAGGGCGGGGGCCGCGAGACGGTCCTTCCCGGGCAGACAGGCGTGCTATTTCAAGAACCTACGGCGGCCTCCTTGAGGGCCGCCGTTGACTCATTGGAAGGCCTGCGATTTAATACCGCTACGCTCCGGGCTCACGCCGAGACCCACCGCCGCCAGGTGTTCGAGGCTCGCTTCCGGGCCTTCGTCGAGGAGGCCCGGGCGGACGGGTTCGCCCCGAACCACTCGCTCCCATGGTGAAGTTCCAGACCCGACTCATGGTCGCCGTGTTCGTCCTGGTGGACGTGCTTTCCACCGTCCTGGCCTGGGTCCTCGCCTACTTCCTCCGCTTCCACTCGGACTTCGTGCTCGAGGCCCTCCCCGCCACCAAGGGTGTGCCCGCGCTGTCGCGCTACCTGGTCCTCATCCCGGTCCTCGTCGTGCTCTGGCCGGCCGTGCTCTATTTCCACGGCCTCTATCAGCTCAAGCGCGGCCGCAGCCGGATCGACGAGTTCTTCGCCATCCTGTTCAGCGTCCTCATCGGGACCGCGCTCCTCCTGGGGGCCACCCTCTACGTGCGCGTCTACTACAAGTTCCAGCCGGGCGTCG
>WNFI01062807.1_pt1 | contig 18070 bp, 15 predicted proteins | sample 5400471 | NCBI WGS metagenome assembly WNFI01 (sample SAMN13153348, study PRJNA577476) | soil metagenome | isolation source: 100 cm saprolite on Douglas fir-dominated hillslope | place: USA:California | collected 2013-09-17 | reverse complement strand
GGAGGTGTTGCCGTTGTTGCGGGTGAGTACTCGGTATGCGGGGTTGGCGGAGGCGGATGCGGTGTTGATCTGTGTCGCGACGCCGTTGACGGCGAACCGGGACCCCGACCTCGGGCCGTTGATCGAGGCGGCGCGTGCGTTGGCGGGGGTGCTGGTCGCGGGGCAGCTCGTGGTTTTGGAGTCGACGAGCTATCCGGGCACGACGCGGGAGCGGCTGCTGCCGCTGCTGGAGGAGTCGGGGCTGTCCGCGGGCCGGGACTTCCATCTGGCGTTCTCGCCGGAGCGGGTGGACCCGGGCCGCACCGATTTCACGATGCGCAACACGCCGAAGGTGCTGGGCGGGCTGAGCGAGGACTGCGCGGAGCGCGCCCGCGCGCTCTACGAGATCGTCTGTGATCAGGTCGTGGTGGTCTCCAGTCCGGAGGCGGCGGAGCTCACGAAGCTGCTCGAGAACGTGTTCCGCTCGGTCAACATCGCTTTGGTCAACGAACTCGCGATGCTGACCGACCGGATGGGAATCGACATCTGGGAGGTCGTGGACGCCGCCGCGAGCAAGCCCTACGGGTTCATGCGCTTCGACCCCGGCCCCGGGATGGGCGGACACTGCCTCCCCGTCGACCCGTTCTACCTGTCCTGGCGGGCACGGGAGTTCGACATGACGACCGAGTTCGTCGAGCTCGCGGGGAAGATCAACCAGCAGATGCCCTACCACTGCGTCGCGAAGGCCCAACGCGCCCTGAACGACCACGGTCTCGCGGTCAAAGGCGCCCGCGTGCTGATCCTCGGCGTCAGCTACAAGCCCGGCGTCGGAGACACCCGCGAATCCCCCGCCCTGAAGATCATCACCCTCCTACACGAGCTCGGCGCGCAGGTCAGCTACCACGACCCGCACGTCCCCACACTCCCCGAACACCAGCTCACCAGCACCCCACTCAACCAAGCGCTCACCGACACCGACCTCACGATCATCGTCACCGCCCACCCCACCATCGACCACGACCAGATCGCCCACCAAGCCCGCCTCCTCCTCGACCTACGCGGCACCACCCGCCACACCCCAACCACCAGCAACGTCGTGAAGCTGTGAGCGGCCTCGATCTGGGCTCGGTGTCCTTCCCGGAGGGCTATGGGCCGGTGCTCGGCAACGGCGTGAGCGTCGGCGAGGACGTCACCTTCGGCGCCTATGTGGTGGTCCACGACCGCACCGTGATCGGCGCCGAGTGCGTGATCGGCGACCACGCCGTGCTCGGGCGGGCGCCACGGCTGGCACCCGGCTCGGCGGCGGCCGGAGTCGAGTTCGGCGCGCTCGAGCTCGAGCCGGGGGTCACGGTCGGAGCGGGTGCGGTCGTGTTTCGGGAGCGCGCCGTGATCGGCGCGGGCACTGTCGTCGGTCGCGGCAGTGCGATCGACAACGACGTTCCCGTCGGCGCGCGCGTGCGGATCCAGACCGACGTCTACGTGGCCGCGGGCAGCCTGATCGAGGACGACGTCTTCCTCGGGCCCGGCGCGATTACGAGCAACGACGACGCGATGGGCCGGCACGCGAAGGGGGTGCCGCCGGCAGGCGCGATCCTCCGGAGGGCCTGCCGCGTCGGCGCGGGCGCGGTGCTGACGCCGGGCGTTGAGATCGGCGAGGAGGCATTCATCGCCGCGGGCGCCGTGGTCACCACGAACATTCCGCCGCGGGGAGTCGCGATGGGGGTGCCGGCGCGAGTCGTGAGGGAGGTGGGGGAGGAGGACCTGATCGGGCGATGGGGCCGCCGGCGATGAAGCGGTAAATACCATCGCGCACGACCTCTAAAAAGTGACACACCGGCCGGGCCCGCCGCCCCCGCCGCCGCCCCCGCCCCGCCACCGGCACCGCTGCCCCCGCCACCGGCGCGGGGCGCTCCCTACTCCGCCGCCCGCAGCGCCCCAACCACCGCTTCGGCCATCTCCCGGGTCAGTACGGGACTCATCGGGATCGCCAGATGACACCGTGCGGCGTAATCGGTCGCCGGCAGCTCGACCCCCTCGCCCCACTGCCGCATGGCCGGCTGGCGATGGACGGGGGTGCGGTAGTAGGGCTTGTTGCCGATGCCGGCAGCCTTGAGGGCGGCTTCGGCGCGCTCCACCTGGGTGTCGCCGATCACGTAGAGGTGCCATGCAGGCGAGGAGCCTGCGACGGGGAGCGGCAGTTTGACGAGCTCTCCCAGGCCGGTCTCCTCGTAGTAAGAGCCGGCCTCGCGGCGGCCGTCGGCCAGACGGTCGAGGTGTGGCAGCTGGACGCGCAGGATCGCCGCCTGCAGCTCGTCCAGGCGCGAGTTGTAGCCGACCTGCTCGTAGCTGATCTTGTCGTGGGAGCCGTGGAAGCGCAGCACGCGGACCCGTTCGGCGATCTCCGCGTCCCCGGTCGTGATCATGCCCCCGTCGCCGAAGCAGCCGAGGTTCTTGGAGGGGAAGAAGGAGAAGGTGGCGGCCGTGCCGAGGGACCCGGGGCGCCCCGCCTGCGAAGTCGAGCCCGCGGCCTGGGCGGCGTCCTCGAGCACCGGCACGCCGAGCGCCTCGATCTCGGCGACCGGCGCGACGTTGCCGAAGAGGTGCACGGCGATCACGGCCTTGGTCTTCGGCGTCAATGCGGCGCGCACGGTCTCGGCGGTGACGCAGTAGGTGTCGGGGTCGATGTCGCAGAAGACGGGCGTCGCGCCGGTCGCGGGAATCGCCTCGGCGGAGGCGTAGAAGGTGAAGGAGGGCACCACCACCTCGTCGCCCGGGCCGACCCCGATCGCGCGCAGTGCGATCGTGATCGCCTCGGTGCCGTTGGCGACCCCGACGGCGGTCTCCGCGCCGCAGTAGGCGGCGAACTCAGACTCGAAGGCCTCGACCTCGGGGCCGAGGATGTAATGCCCGCTGTCCAGCACCCGTGCCACGGCGGCGCGCAGCTCGTCGTGCAGGAAGGCCAGCGGCGTCGAGGTGTCGAACAGCGGGACGGCCATCCTCAGCTTCTCGGAGCGAGCAGTTCGAGGTCGGCGCGGGTCATCAGGCGGATCAGCTCCTCGAAACTCGTCTTGGGCCTCCAGCCGAGCTCGCGCTCCGCCTTCGAGGCGTCGCCGATCAGGTGGTCGACCTCGGCCGGCCTCACGAAGGCGGGGTCCAGGGTCACGTACTGCTCGAAGTCGCCGAGCCCGGCCTCCTCGAAGGCGATCTGGCAGCACTCACGAACGGAGTGCCCCTCGCCCGTTGCGATCACGTAGTCCTGCGGGTCCTCGGGCTGGAGCATCATCCACATGGCTTCGACGTAGTCCTTCGCATAGCCCCAGTCGCGTTCGGCGTCGAGGTTTCCCAGCCGCAGCTCCTTCGCGAGGCCGAGCTTGATCGCGGCCGCGTGCCAGGTGATCTTGCGGGTGACGAACTCCCGACTCCTGCGCTCACTCTCGTGGTTGAAAAGTATCCCCGCCGCCGCGTGCAGCCCGTAGGACTCCCGGTAGTTGACGGTGATGAAGTGTCCGTAGGCCTTCGCCACGCCGTAGGGCGAGCGGGGGTAGAAGGGGGTCGTCTCGGTCTGGGGCACCTCGCGGACCTTCCCGAACATCTCGCTCGAGGAGGCCTGGTAGAAGCGCGCCTCGGGACAGACTTCCCGCATCGCCTCGAGCATGCGCGTCACGCCCACGCCGGTGAACTCCGCGGTCAGTGTCGGCTGGATCCAGGAGACGGCGACGAACGACATCGCTGCGAGGTTGTAGATCTCATCGGGGTCCGCGGCTCGGATCGCGTCGACCAGGGATCGCTGATCGAGCAGGTCCCCCTGGTGGAGGGTGATGTGGTCGCGGAGGTGCTCGATGCGGTCGAACTTCTCGGTCGAGCCGCGGCGGACCATGCCGTGGACCTCGTAGCCCTTCTCGAGCAGCAGCTCGGCCAGGTAGGAGCCGTCCTGCCCGGTCACGCCGGTGATGAGCGCTTTGCTGGCTGCCATCGGGCCGGAACCCTACCGCCCGCCGGCGACCGGACGCCGGCGTTTGGCCCTCGCCGGGCGCAGCGGCTGCCCGCGCTCGGCGCGAAGCCGGCGCAGCCATGCGACGGTCGCGGCGATGCCCTCCTCGACGGAGATCCGCGCCTGCCATCCGAGCCGCTCGCGGGCCTTCTCCACGGAGGGCCAGCGACGTTGGACGTCGACGGCGAACGACGGCAGGTGCTCGAGCCCGAAGTCCGCCGGATCCTCGCCGCATGCCTCCCAGATCACGCGTGCGATCTCCGCGACGGTCATCTCGCGGGCGGCGGAGATGTTGAAGTCCTCGTTCAGCCCCGCCGGCGAGGACATCGCGGTGACGATCCCGTCGGCGATGTCCGCGACGTGGGTGAGCGTTCGCGTCTGCTCTCCCGAGCCGAAGATCTGCAGGGGCCGCTGTCCGGAGAGGACCTTCTCGATGAGGTCGGGCACGGCATGGGCGATGCCGGGTTCGGAGTCGGGCACCTCGCCCGGGCCGTAGGCGTTGAAGGGCCGGCAGATCGTGAAGGGCAGCCCGTACTCGTCGTGGGCCGCTCGGCAGTAGACCTCGCCGGTCAGCTTCGAGAAGCCGTAGGCGGACTCGGGGACTGGGCAGCGGGGCAGGTAGGCCTCGGTCGTGGGGTACTCCTCGGCACGCTCGAAGACCATCGAGGAGGAGACGTAGACGAAGCGCTCCACGCCGAGATCGAGAGCCGCCCGGAAGACGGCGTTGTAGAGGCCGTTGTTGACCTCCGTGAGCGTGTAGGGAAGTTTGTGGAAGTTGGCGATGCCCCCGACGATCGCCGCGAGATGGATCACCTGCGCGCAGCCCCGGGTCGCGGTCCTCGCCTGCTCGAGCACGCGCAGGTCGCCGGTGTGCACCTCGCAGCCCTCGCGCATCCACTGGGGGGCGATGCGCTGGTCGGAGACGCGTACCTCGTAGGCGGGATCGGCGAGCAGGCGACGGACGACGGCGGCGCCGATCGTGCCGGCGCCTCCGGTGACGAGCACGCGGGTCACGGGCGGGCCCTGGGCGGTTCCGCTCGGAGCAATGACAGCTCGGAGGCGTAGCCGAAGACCTGTGCCGCTCCCCAGCAGTCCCATGGGTCGACGACCAGGCAGTCGGGCGCAGTGCGCTCTGCGATTGCAGCGAGCGTCGCCGGGTCGCGGAACTCGGAGTGATCGGCGGCGATCACCACCACCTCGGCGCCCTGCAGGGCTTCGCCCAGCGGGACCGTCGGCGTCGCAACGTGGGGGTCGTGCACGACGACGTCGGCCAGCTCCCGCTCGAGCAGGCGGATCAGCTTGTGGGCGAGAGAGTCTCGTTCGTCGTCCGTGTCCGCCTTGAAGGCCAGGCCCAGCACGGCGACACGGCGGTCGGCAAGCGAGCCGAGCCGGCGCTTGGCGCCTTCGAGCAGGAACAGCGGAACGGACTCGTTGACGCGAGATACGGCGAGGAGCATCCCGGGCGCTGCCGAGCGCTCCTCGGAGAATGCGAAGTCCTTGCGCAGGCAGGTGCCCGCCGTGAAGCCCGGACGGGCGATGCCCCCGCGGGGATAGTCGCGGTTGATCAGGTCGATCACCTCGAAGACATTGGCCGCGTAGCGCTCACAGTCCATCATCAGCAGATTGGGCAGCGCGAAGTTCGTGTAGCGCAGGATGTTCGCCCAGATCTTCGCGAGCTCGGCCTGCACGGGAGTGGTCTGCACGATCGGGGCGTCGAAAGCCCCGAACAGCTCCGCCGCCACCTCGCCGGAGCGGGCGCCGACGCCGCCGATGATGCACGGCAGAGTGTCGATCTCCGCGAGGAAGCGACCCGCGGCGATGCGCTCGGGTGCATGTGAGACGAAGACCTCCTCGCCGATCTGAAAGCCGCGGTGCTTGTGCAAATAGCCGGCGACGAACTCCGTCGTGCCGGGCGCAACCGTCGAACGCAGGATCAGCGAATGACCCGGAGCGAGCAGGCCGAGCAGATCATCCAGCGCGGAGCGAATGTCGCGCATGTCGATCTCGATGTGAGAGAAGGAGGGGGTGCCCAGCGTGAGTACGATCGATCGCGCCGTTGCGGCCCCGCCGACCGCGCCCGTTAGGGAGAGCCTCCCACTCGCGTGCACCCGATCGAGCAGCTCCTGTGCGCCGGTCTCCTGGAACGGCATCCGTCCCTCGCTGACCGCGTCGAGGCGGCGCGGATCGTTGTCGACGCCGATCACGTTCAGTCCGCGGTCGGCGAAGGACAGGGCCAGCGGCAGCCCGACCCGGCCGAGGCCGACGACGGCCACGTCGGCGTTGCTCTGCTGGGCGCTCATCGAAGCCTTGAGGTTAGCGTCGGGCCCGCCGGAGACACGCTCGTCGTGCTGCCGGACACCGCCGCGCGGGGCTCGTAGCGCTGCTCGTCGCGACCGCTCAGATGGCTAGTCGCGACCGCGCAGATGGCTAGTCGCGACCGCGCAGATGGCCGAGGTACTGCCCCGCGAAGGCCGCAACGAAGCGCGGGTTGTAGCGGGCGTAGCGCCGCCACAGGCGTCGGGGTTCGCGCGATAGCCGGTAGGCCCACTCGAGGCCGGCGCGCTGCATCCACGGCGGAGCCTGCGAGACGAGGCCTGCGTGGAAGTCGAAGGCGGCGCCCACGCCGACCAGCAGCGGCGCGGCGAGCCGCGGGCGCATCTCGTGCATCCACTTCTCCTGCTTGGGCTGACCAGTCCCGACCCACACGACCGCGGCACCCGAGCCGTCGATGCGCGCCGCGTCCTCGGCCTTCTCCTGCTCGCTGAGAGGACGGAAGGGAGGCGAGTGGGCGCCCGCGATCGCCAGGCCCGGGAAGCGCTCCCGAAGGCGCGCCTGCAACAGCGCGAGGGCCTCCGGGTCCCGTCCGCCGTAGAGGTAGATCGGGATGCCCCGCGCGGCCGCGCGGGCGCAGAAGGCAGCCATCAGGTCCGGACCGTAGATGCGGGTGGCGCGCTGGTGCCCGAGCGCCTTCAGGGCCCACACGAGGGGCATGCCGTCGGGCGTGGCGAGCGTGGCGCCGGCGAGGGCCGCCGCCGCCTCGGGGTCCTCGCGGGCGCTCATCACGAGGTTCACGGCGGCGGCGGTCACGTAGCCGCGAGAGCCCTCGGCGATCATCGCCTCCATCCAGTCCAGCACGCCGTCGTAGTCGCTCACCGCCAGCGGCACGCCGAGCACCTCGGCCTGTTCGGGCGGGACCGGCGGGGCGCCCGGGGGCGGTGGGGGTGCGGGGTCCGACGGAATTGCGTGAAGATACCTCGCGCCGTGACGATCGACCGGGAATTCTGGGGGGGACGTCGGGTGCTCATCACCGGTCACACCGGGTTCAAGGGCGCCTGGCTCTCGCTGTGGCTGCAGTCGCTCGGCGCCGAGCTGACGGGCTTCTCGAGCGGCATGCCCGCGCACTCCTCGCTGTACCGGGAGGCCCGCGTCGGCGGCGGCATGCGCGAGCAGGACGGCGATGTCCGCGATGCCGGCGCCGTCGCAGCGGCGCTGGCTGGCTCGGGCGCGGAGATCGTGATCCATCTGGCGGCTCAGCCGATGGTGCTCCGCTCCCTGCGGGAGCCCGCCCTGACCTACGAGGTCAACGTGATGGGCACGGTCAACGTGCTCGAGGCCGTGCGCGCCCTCCCCGGCCAGGTACGCGCCGTGGTCGTCGTGACCTCGGACAAGTGCTACGAGAACCCTGCCGGCTCGACGCGCCCGTTCACGGAGGACGACCCGTTGGGAGGCAAAGATCCCTACTCCTCCTCCAAGGCCGCCGCGGAGCTGGTGACCGCCGGCTACCGCCGTTCCTTCTTCGCCGGCGAGGGCAACGCCAACCTCGCCACCGCCCGGGCCGGCAACGTGATCGGCGGGGGCGACCGGGGCGAAGACCGCCTGTTGCCCGATGCGCTGCGGGCCGTCGAGAGCGGCCTCCCGCTGCTCGTCCGCAACCCCGACGCCGTGCGACCCTGGCAGCACGTCCTCAACCCGCTCGCCGGGTACCTGCTGCTCGCGAGGGCGCTCTGCGAGGGCGAGGAGGCGGCACGGGCCTGGAACTTCGGGCCTCCCGCCGGCGATGCGAGGCCGGTGGGATGGATCGTCGAGCGTCTCGCCGAGCTCTACGAGGGCGAGTTGGTGTGGCACACCGACGGGGGTCCGAACCCTGCCGAGGCCGCTCACCTCGAGCTCGACTCTGCCGCGGCGGAGGATCAACTCGGCTGGCGCCCCGCGTGGCGGCTGGAGGAGGCGCTGCGCCGAATCGTCGAGTGGCACCGCCGCCGGCGCGATGGGGAGGACATGCGCGACCACAGCCTCTCCCAGATCAGCGCCTATGCGGGCGCGCCTTCGCCGGTGGCCTGAGTCGGAGACACGCGCGCCAGACTTCGGTCGGCGTTTTGCCTGCAAGCGGGCAGATTCCGCGTCATCGTGACGGGGCTCGCTGGCGGTTTCTGCCGAGCGGTGGGACGCTCCCGGTATGAGCCCCGCCACGCTGCGTCGCTACCGAGCCGAACGGCTTCTAGAGCGTGATTTCGCGGCCTTGCGAAGCATCGTGCTCGCGACCGTCGGGGCGCGGCTTCGCTCCTCGGGCGCGTCGCTCGATCCGGCGGAGCTCGACGCCTGCTACGCCACCGCCTGGCAGGGCCTCTACGCGGCGGCGCTGAAAGGCGATCGGATCGTCAATACCCGCGCGTGGCTCACGCTGGTCACCTACCGGCGTGCGATCGAGGAGCTGCGATCTCCCCGCCGCGGCGAGGAGCCGCTGCCGGCGCAGGCCGCCGTCGAACAGGACCTCGCCGGCGAGCTGGATGACCGCCAACGGCTGCGCAACCTGCTGCAGGGGATGCGCGCCCGGCTCGATCTGCGCGAGCGCGAGGCCGCGGCGCTCTGTTACCTGCACGGCTACTCACGGGGCGAGGCGGCGCGGCTGATGGGCGTGAGTGAGACCCGCATGCGTAAGCTGATGGAGGGCAGCAAGGGCCGGGCCGGCGTCTCCGCGAAGCTCGGCGAGCTCGTCGAGACGATTCGCGATGGCTCCTTCTGCGAGCAGCAGGGCTCGCTGATGAGAGCGTTGGCGTTCGGCGTGCTCGACCCGGGCGGGGAGCGCTACCGCCTGGCCGTCGTGCACCGGAGCGACTGCCCAGCCTGCCGACACTACGTCGCCACCCTGCGCGGCGCCGCCGTGCTGCTGCCGCCGGTCCTCACGCTGCCGGGCGGGGGCGCCGCGGGCCTGTTCGCCGGGGCCGGCATCGGACACCATGCCGCCGCCGGTCAGGCCACCGCGTCCCTGCCCTCGCTCGGCGCCTCGGCTGCGACCGGCGGCGGTGCCGGCGCCGGCGGCAGCTGGGCGCTCGGCTCCGGGCTGACCGCGAAGCTCGCCGCGGGGTGTCTGCTCGCGGTCGGCATCGGCGCCGGGTGCGTGGCGATCGAGCGGGGAGCCCCGCAGCGCGATGGGCCGGCTCCCCGGCCGGCGGCAGCACCACCGCCGGCGGGTGCGAGCGCGCCGGCGGCGCTCGCGGCTCGGGTGGCGACGGCGCGAAGGGCTCGGCCCGGAGGGCAGTCGCGTGCCCGCGGCCCGGCCGCGACAGTGCCCGCATCATCGAGGGGCCGCGAGTTCAGCCTTGAGCAGCCGATCGGGTCCACGCGTCCGCCACGGACGAGCCAACCGCTGGTGGCCACCGCGCAGACGGGAGCAGGCAGGACCCCACCGCAGCCGGCGCCCCCCACCTCCGCGAGCGTCGCCGAACACGAGTTCGCTCCCGGTTAGAGGGCGAAGGTGCTCGGTGCGCAGCGCTCTATTGGTGGCAGCACCTACCCTGCGGGAACGCGGCTCCGATTTCTCTAGGCGACGGCGAGCGCCGGGCGGTCCGGCATCTCGCTCCATGTGCGGCCGTCGAGTTCGCGCCCGCCGATCTTCGCGGTTCGCCCACCCCACTGCTTGAAGAAAAATGCGACCTGCTCGTCGCTGCACCGATCGCGAAGTTCGTGAACCCACTCGATCTTCATCCGACGATGACCAGGACCGGACTCGCCGCCGGCGATCAGCCAATGAATGCCGGCTAGGTCGAGCCCGTGTAGCGGCCCGAGCAGGGGCTCCGCACTGATGAAGCGCACAGCTGCCGGAACTTCGCGCAGGTAGTCGGCCCGCTGCACGAAGCGCTTGTTCTCGATGCTGACTCCCATCCACACGTTCTCCGGCCACGGGAGGTCCGGAGCGAGCGCCGCCAGCCGCTCGTGCCGCTTGGTCAACACCTGGAACGTGTGCTGCTTCGCGCGTCGCATGATGTCGAACACCTGGGCGATGTAGTCCTCGGAGATGCCCTCATGAAAGAGGTCGCTCATCGAGTTGACGAAGATCATCCGCGAGCGCGCCCAGCGCAACGGCTGCTCGAGACGGTCCGGCCAAAGGCGCAGATCGAAACCCTGCTCGTACGGATGGCCGGGTATGCCGCGCCATCGCTCGGCGAAGGTTTTGGCGTAGCAGTGGGCGCAGCCCGGCGACACCTGATGGCACCCCGTTACGGGGTTCCATGTTGCCTCTGTCCACTCAATCCGACTGCGATCCGCCAAAGCCAATGTGTCTTCACCTTCCTCTGCACAAGTCCTGCTACGGAGTCGAACGTATGTTCGCATCCAGCGTGGACGTATTCGACCTAGACGTGCTCCGGCGACCTGGCTGCCCACGCCCCGCGCCGGCGCACGCATAGGTTTGCGCACCGACCACGAGCCTGCTCCCGGTTAGAGGACCTGGCGGCGCTCGCACGCCGTTCGGAGTGCTCAGCTCTGCGGGAACGCCCGCATCAGCTTGCGCAGCGCCAGCGGATTGCCGCGCGGGCGCAGACGGCCGGTGGCGATCGCCTGCAGCGGGTTCAGGCGCTGCCCGACGATGTCGACCCAGTCCTGCCAGGAGAGGCGCAGGCGCAGGTCGGGACCGGGCGCCTCGCCCTGCTCGACGGCGCTCGAGCCGTTTTCGACGCGCAGGTGCCACGTCGGTATGTCGGGGTCGGTGAACTCCCACTGGAAGGTCGCGGGGCGGCGCAGGCCATGGTCGGGACTGACCTGCCGGCGGATCGTGTCGAACACCATCGCGACGACCTCCGGGTCGCGGCTGGTCGGCCCCTCGCGCACGCCGATCACACCCGCTTTCGCGAGCGCCCGGCCGCGCTGGGAGATCTCCAGCGGCGAGAGGCCCGCCGGCAGCACCGGCGGCCCCGGCAGCGTCTCGACCGCGAGGCCGGCCGAGCGCAGCTTGGTCGTCATCGAGGTCAGCCCTTCGACGCCCACGTCGTCGTAGGTCGCGTTGAAGACCGTGATGTAGCGTTCGTCCCAGCCCGGCGGCATCAGCACCTGGGCGGTGTAGCGGGTCACGTCGCGCAGCAGCGCCGCGACTGCCTTCGGCACGCCGACCGGGTCTTCGCGGTTGAGGTCGGCGAGCAGCTTCACGCCGAAGCCGATATGGCGCTGCTCATCGGCTGCGATCTTCTCCATGCCCTCGCGGAAGGCCGGAAGCTGGTCGCGTTCCTGCAGATACCCGCAGATGAAATGCTGGCCCGGCTGGGCGAGCGAGGCCTCGATCACGACGTGGTAGAGCGTCACCGCCGCCGCGAGCTTCGCCGGGGAGTGATCCTTGCGCAGCTCGTCGGCCATCGTGTCGAGCCGGGCGAAGATCTTGCGGAAGCCCGGGCTGAGCTGCGGGTGGATCGCCTGCAGGCCGCTCGCCATCGAGCCGTCGCCGACGCCGCAGACCTCCTGCATGAACCGCTTGAAGAACACTGCGTGCCGGGCCTCGTCGACCTGCTGGGTGGTCAGGAAGTACTTCTGCTCCTCCCGCGGCGCGGCGTCGATGTAGGGCGAGAGGTTGTCCGCCACAGCGTCCTCTCCCCAGAAGAACAGCGAGTAGTTCCACAACGCCGCCCGGCGCTCGAACTCTGTGAAGTCCTCTCGCCACTGCCGCGCGTCCTCGCTGAAATCGAGCTCCGTGGCGCGCCAGTTGCCGCGCTCCCAGCGCGCATACAGGTCCTCGTAGGAGATCGCGTCCGTCGGCAATGTCGTGAGGTCTGGGCTGGGGGCGGTGGCGCTGGCCATCTTCTCCTCCGATCGCGGTCCTTTGGATAACGGACGTTATCGAAATAGCGTTTGCTCTGTCAAGTAAGATCCGGGGCATGGCTCCAACCCCCGCGAGCACCCGCATGACGCGCGAGCAGAGCCGGGCGAATACCCGCGAGCGTCTCCTCGTAGCCGCCCGCAGCGTGTTCGCCCGCAGCGGCTATCACGGCGCCTCCGTCGAGGAGGTGGCCTCGGAGGCGGGCTTCTCGACCGGTGCCCTCTACTCGAATTTCGAGGGCAAGGAGGACCTGTTCCTCGCGCTGATGGAACGGGAGATCGACGAGCACGCTCAGGAGATCACGACCGCTGTCCGGGAGCGCACCTCGATCGCCGATCGCGCCACGGGAGGCGCGCGCCAGTGGATGACGATGATCGAGCGGGAGCCCGAGGCGCTGCTGCTGTTCATGGAGTTCTGGGCTTACGGCGTGCGAGACGCGAAGGTGCGCACGAAGGTCGCAGCACGCTTCGCACAGATGCGCCAGGTGCTCACCGGCCTGATCGCCGAGGGCGTCCGCGACTTCGACCTCGAGCTGACGATCCCCGCAGAGCAGCTCGCGGTGGCGATCGACGCCCTCGCCGACGGCATCGCGCGACAGAAGCTCGCCGACCCCGATGCCGTGCCCGATGAGCTGATGGGCACGGTGCTCTCGCTGCTGCTTGCCGCCGTTACACGCCCGGCGGGCGGTACACCCCACGGGGCACAAGCAGACACGCGTAGTGCACCGTGAACAGACGCCGTGCAAGCGGCGGCGCGAGACGGTCCGCACCCGCGCGCACGCCCCACTTGGCCGTCGCCGTGACGCGCGCCCGGCGATCGCCCGCGAAGAAGCGGTGAACGGACAGCGGTAGGGGGTCCTGCAGCTCCGCGACGAGGTCCAGGCCCGCGTCTGCCGCGATCTGCCGCGCCTCACGCCGGCCGAGCCGCTGCAGGTGACCGATCTCCTCCGCGTGGTGGCGCTTGGCGGGCCGCCGCGCCGACCAGTTCGCCTCGAGGGGCACCTCGAAGACGACCGTCCGGCAGACCCTCGCGACCTCGGCCAGCAGCGCCGCCGGGGCGGGCACGTGCTCGAGAACGTGAGACAGGATCCCGAGCTCGTGTGAACGGTCCTCGAGCGGCAGCCGCTCCCCGTCGAACAGGCTGATCTGCGCCTCGGCGACGCGATCCCGGGCGATCGCCACGGCCGGCTCTGAGATCTCCATCCCCGCGAGGCGCCCCCCGAACCCCCGCCCGCCGAGCTCCGCCAGCAGCGACCCATCGCCGCAGCCCACGTCGAGGGTGCTGCCCGGCGCGAGACCCGCGCGCCGGCTCAGCTCGATCACGTGGTCGGCCTTGCCGAGGGCGCTCAGCGACCGCCATTGCGCGTATCTGTCGGCCTCCGGACCCCGAAGCGAATAGGCGCGCTCGTAGAAGCCGATCAGGCTCGCGGAGTCCTCCACCCCTGGGATTATCGTTGCTCGGGATGACCGCCAAGCTCACGGCGTCGCTGCGCGAGGCGCCCGCGACGGTCCCGTCTCTCGCCGCAATCGTGCTGTGCGTCGTGTGGGCCACCGACCAGGCCGGCTACCCCGTGACCCATTGGGCGCCCGGCGGTCTGGTCCTGATCGGCCTGCTCGCGATCGCCGCCATCGCGGTGGGGGCCCCGCTCGCGCGCGCAACCGTGCCGGTGCGGGTGGCGCTTGCCTGCCTGGCGGCCTATACCGCCTTCTCCTACCTCTCGATCCTGTGGGCCGGCCAGCAGGGCGACGCCCTCGAAGGCGCCGACCGCACGCTGCTGTACCTGCTGATCTTCGCGCTCTTCGCAAGCTGGCCGCAGAGCGCCCTGACCGCGGCGGCGCTGCTGCTCGTCTGGGTCCTGTCGATCACCGGCCTGGCGCTGTTCGTGCTCGTGCACCTGCACGGCGCCGCCGCCTCGCGGCTGCCGTCGCTGCTGCCGGGGGGCCGCCTGACCTTCCCGAGCGGCTATGCCAATGCCAATGCCGCCGAGTGGATGATGGCCCTCTGGCCTTCGCTGCTCCTGGCCCGTGAGCGGCGCCTGCCGTGGGCGCTGCGCGGACTGCTCGCGGGCGGCGCCGTGCTGCTCGCGTGCGTGACGCTTCTCAGTCAGAGCCGAGGCTCGCTGTACGCGACCCCGGTGCTGCTGATCGGCATCTTCGCGCTGCTGCCCGGGCGCACCCGCACCTTCGCCGTGCTCGTTCCGGTCGCGGCCGGGATCGCGGCCGCGACACCTGCCGTGCTGCGCGTCGGAGATCACCTCCGCGACGAGCAGGTCGTGGCCTCCACGCTTCATCACGCGATCGCCGTCGCGCTGCTCTGCTCGCTCCTCGTCGGGCTGATCGTCGCCGCCGGAGCGGCGGTGGAGTCCCGCCGCATGCTCTCGCTCTCCGACGGCCGGCTGCTGCACCGTGTCACCGCCGCGGCGGCCGTGACGGCCCTGCTCGTTGCGCTCGTCGTGGGACTCCTCGCCGCCGGAGATCCCGTCAGGCGGGTGGAACACGCTTGGCACAGCTTCAAGGGCGGCTACGCCGAAGGCCACAGCACCGCGCGGCTCGCCAGTGGCCTGGGCTCCAACCGCTATGACTTCTACCGCGTCGCCGTCGACCAGTTCGAGGCCCATCCAGCGGCCGGCATCGGCGCCGACAACTTCCAGCAGCAGTACCTGCGCAGCGGCAGGAGCAAAGAGACGCCGCGCTACCCGCACAGCGTCGAGCTGCGCATCCTCACCGAGACCGGCGTGATCGGGGCCTTGCTCGCGATCGCGGGCCTCGGGGCCGCCCTGTGGGCGGCGATGCGCGTCGTCCGCCGGCCGGATCCGCTCGCGGCGGCGGTGGGCGCGGCCGCCCTGGCGGGCTTCGCCTACTGGGCCGTGCACGGCTCGGTCGACTGGTTCTGGGAGTTCGCCGGCCTCGGCGCGCCCGCCTTCGCGTTGCTCGGGCTCGTCTGCGCCCTCGATACGCGGGGGAGCCGGCCAGAGGGCGAGGCGAAACCCGGCGCGCTTGCCGAGGAAGCCCCGAGCAGCGGCTTGCGCCGCCCGCCGTGGCTGCCGCGCCTTCACCTTGCGCCGCGCCTGGCTTGGCTCGCCGTCGCGCCCCTCGCGATTGCCGCGGCGCTGGCCCTGGCCGGCCCGTGGCTCAGCCAGCTCCAGGTCCAGACGGCAGCGCGGGACTGGCCGCAGGATCGCACCGGGGCCTACTCACGGCTCGACCAGGCCGCCGGGCTCGACCCGCTTGGCGACCAGCCGTACCTGATCGCCGGCTCGATTGCGCTGCGGCTCGGCGAACTCCGCCGCGCCGACGGCCAGTTCGCGAAAGCCCTGCGGCGAGTCCCGGACGACGCCTATGCGACGCTCGAGCGCGGCGCGATCGCCTCCACCCAGGGCCGCCCCGCGGAGGCCCGGCGCCTGCTCGCCCGCGCCGCCGCCCTGAATCCTCGCGATCAGCTGACCCAGGAGGCGCTGCGCCTGGTAACGCAGGGCAGGGCCGTCAGCGTCGAGGTTTTGAACCGAGTGATCCTGCAGAAGGCCGAAGAACTTCAGTGACCGGTCGGAATTCCGACCATCGGAGTCAGCGGGTCCGAATTCCGACCATCGGAAGTCCTCGACAGATTGCCAAGCCTTCGGTAGCTTATGTCCCATCTCGTCGAATCGTCGAGGCTTTGGGTGGGGGGCTCCGCTGAGCTGCTAGCCGGGCGTGACGCACGCGGTCGAGTGGCATGGAATCCGAGGCTGTTTGCCCGGGCCCGTGAAGGGAACCCAAGGTAGGGACATTGCGTACGCATCGCTTCATCTCTCCGGCCGTGTTGGCTGCCATCTGCATTTGCCCGCAGGCCGCTGCCGCGAGCCCTTCGAGCACGCTGCTGAGCGGCTACGGAGGTCCCGGCCAGGGCAACCAGGCGATCCTCGGCTCGACGCTGATTGGCGGCAAAGGCGGCGGCAAGGGCACGGGGGGCGGCCCGACGGGGCCCCCGGCTGTGACGGCGACCACCTCGATCGCCCTCCCGCAGGCCGCTCCGAGCTCCTCGCACCGGCGTGCAGGCGTCGTACCTCCCAAGCGCTCCGCCGGTCGCCACGCATCCAAAGTTCCAGCACCTGCGTATGAGCGGGGGACGCCAGCTGCGGATCGCGCCGGCGGTGGCACACTCGGCCTGACGGGCGCGGACGTGGTGTATGGGGTTCTTGCGCTCGGCGCGCTCGCGCTGACCGCGTTGCTGACGGTGCGCCTCGCCAGGCGCTCGGGCCGGGCTGAGGGCACGCAATAGGACACGGAGCGACTAAAGGGATGCCGACCAGCACCCGAGTAGGAACCTGAGGACGGATTCCGCCAGCAATGGATCGCGCGCGCATCACCCAACAGACGACTTCGAGCACGATCTCGCTTCGCAGCGAGCTGCTCCACGACTCCCCGGCGCCCCGGACGCTCTCGCGCGGCACCTTCCGCGGTCCGCTGCAGTGGGCCCTCGCGGGCTCCGGCTGGGGCGTCGTGCGGCCCGTCGGCGACTTCGTGATGGTGTGGATCGCACTGGTCGTCGCGCTTGGTGGTGTCTCGCCGCTCGTGCACATCGACGCGCAACGGGCGCCGCTGCTCCTGCTGCCCTTCACCGTCGTGGCGCTGTTCTGTGTCCGCGGCCTGTACCGCACGAAGATGAGCAGCCAGGTGCTCGACGGGATCGTGCCCGTGATCAGCGGCGTGTCGGTGGCTGCGACGGGGGTAGCGGTGTTCGGCTACCTCGCCAATGGAGCGCTGCCCGGCCAGTCCGATTGGATCGGCGCGTGGTTCTACAGCCTGCTCGGCGTCGGGCTCGACCGCACGCTGCTCTCGCTCGCCCAACGCCGGGCCCGGACGCAGCGCCTGATCGGCAAGCCCGTCCTGATCGTGGGTGCCGGTGTCGTCGGCGCGCAGGTCGCCCGGAGACTGGAGAACCACCCGGAGTACGGGCTCGCGCCGGTCGGTTTCCTCGACGAGGACCCTCGGTCGGTGGCGGAGGTCGGTGGCCGCGAGGTGCCCGTGCTCGGCACGATCGACGACCTCGAGGACGCGGTGGCGCGGACCGGCGTGCGCAATCTGATCGTCGCCTTCTCCTCGGTCGCCGACGCCCGTGTCAGCCGCCTGATCCCACGCTGCCAAGAGCTCGGCGTAGACGTCTCGGTCGTGCCCCGCATGTTCGACCTGATCAACGACCGCGTCCGATACGACACCGTCGGCGGCTTGCCGCTGCTGTCGTTCACCGCCGTCGACCCGAAGGGCCTGCATTTCGCCGTCAAGCACGCCCTGGACCGGGTGCTGGCCGCGGTCCTGCTGATCGTCCTCGCGCCCGTGATCCTGGGCGCGGCGATCGCAGTGAAGCTCTCGAGCCCGGGCCCCGCGCTGTTCAGGCAGCCCGTCGTACGGCGATCGGGCGCTTGATGCGCTCCACGTCCCTCGATGAGCTCCCCCAACTATTCAACGTCCTGCGCGGCGACATGAGCCTCGTCGGACCGCGGCCCGAGCGTCCCGAGTTCGTCGAACTGTTCCGCAACGACATCATCCGCTACGGCGACCGACACCGCGTGAAGTCGGGCATCACGGGCTGGGCGCAGGTCCATGGCCTGCGCGGCCAGACCTCCCTCGCCGAGCGGGTCGAGTGGGACAACTACTACATCGCCCACTGGTCGATCGGCCTCGATCTGAAGATCCTCGCACTGACGCTCGTGGCGCTGTTCCGCAACGCCGAATGAGCTCAGCGCCGGCCGCGCCGGCGCAGCCATGCGGTCGGCCGCCGGGGAGGACGATAGGCCGCGCCCGGCGGCTTCGGCGGCACCTCCTGGCCGCTGAGAACCGCCGCCGGGACGGACTCCGTGAGCCAATCGGCGAGCTCGCCGAGGCCGGCCCGCCGCAGCTCGGCGCCGATGCTCGGAGGACGACGCACGGGGTCGTGGCTGTCGGAGGCGACGTTGTGCAGGAGGCCGTCCTCGGCGAGACGCAGGGCGAAGTGGCGCACGTGCTCGCCGAAACTCCCGACGAGTGAGCCGGCCGTGATCG
>WNFI01048718.1_pt1 | contig 18070 bp, 16 predicted proteins | sample 5400471 | NCBI WGS metagenome assembly WNFI01 (sample SAMN13153348, study PRJNA577476) | soil metagenome | isolation source: 100 cm saprolite on Douglas fir-dominated hillslope | place: USA:California | collected 2013-09-17 | reverse complement strand
GTGGTCTATTCCGCAGTCGGGCTCGTTGCGCTCTTCTTCCTGCTGGTCGCCTTCAATTACCTGATCGCGAGAAGCGCGATCCCGGCGGTCGATTTGACCGAGGGCAAGCTCTATACGCTCTCGTCGGGGACGAAGAAGATCCTGCGCAACCTCTCCTCCCCTGTGAAGGTCAAGCTCTATGTATCGCAGGGCGAGACCGTGCCCGTTCCGATGCGCGGCTTTACCCAGCGCGTTGAAGACCTGGTGCGCGAATTCAAGAAAGAAGCAGGCGCCAACCTGCTTGTCGAGCTGTATAACCCGAAGCCCGACTCCGAGGAAGAGGATGCGGCGCAGCTCGACGGAATCGAGCCGCAGCAGCTCGCCTCCGGCGAATCGTTCTATCTCGGCGTGGCGGTGAGCCAGCTCGACCGCAAGCAGGCGATCCCGACGATCGCGCCGCAGCGCGAACGGCTGCTGGAATACGACCTAGTGCGCGCCATTGCACGGGTAGGCGCAACGCAGCGGCCCAGGGTCGGCCTGATGGCGGGATTGCCGGTGCTCGGCGAGAGGTTCAATCCCTTTACGCGCCAGAGCTCGGAGCCCTGGGTGCTCGCCAACGAGCTCAAGCGCGAATTCGACGTCAGGGAAGTGGGCATGGGCGCGAAGGAGATCGACAAGGACATCAACGTCCTCCTCCTCATCCACCCGCAGGGCGTGCAGCCGCAGACTGAATACGCGCTCGACCAGTTCGTGCTGCGCGGCGGCAAGCTCATCGCCTTCGTCGACCCCTATGCGTACTTCGACCAGGCGCCGACCATGCCCGGCATCCCGCCGCAGCCGTCGAGCTCGACCCTGCCGACGCTTTTCAAGGCCTGGGGGGTCGCGATGGATCCGGGCAAGGTCATCTCGGACGTGGTGTTCGGCTCGGGCGGCGGACCGCGCTACACCCCGACCGTGCTGTCGCTCAACCGCACGGCCTTCAGCCGCGACGACGTCGTGACCGGAAGCATCGAGACCCTGCTCTACGCCTTCGGCGGTGCATTCGAGGTGAAGCCGGCCGAGGGACTGAAGGTCGCCGAGCTGGTGAAGAGCTCGCCCAACTCGATGTTGGTCGACAACGCGGACGCCACCAAGTCCGGGGACGAGGCCACCAAGCGCTTTCAGCCTTCAGGGAAGTCGCTGCCTTTGGCTTTGCGGCTCACTGGGATTTTCAAGACCGCCTTTCCCGAGGGCGTCGTGCCGTCCAACGGCAATCTCGCGCTCGCCCTGGGCATGGTGGAGCAGTTCGCCGCCGGCGACGAGCTGATCTCGCTGCGCAGCCGCACCGCCTCCTTCCGCCCCCTCACCGTGGTGCGCGAGCTCGAGGCCGAGGCCCAGAAGGAATACTTCGGCAGGATCCAGGCGCTGGAGAACGAGCTGCAGAAAACTACCGCGAAGCTGCAGGCGCTGCAGAAAGCGCAAGGCGGCGCGGGCAAGCCTTCTCAGCTCATGACTCCGGAGCAGCAGGCCGAGCTGGAGCGCTTCAGGAAAACCGTCGCCGAGACGCGCCTCGCGCTCAAGGAAGTGCGCAAGAACCTGCGCCAGGACGCCGAGAGCCTGGTGTTCTGGACCAAGGTCGCGAACATCGCGCTGATGCCGCTCGTGGTTGCGCTCTTCGGCATGTTTCTGGCTTTTTTCAGAAAGAGAAAAATCGCTTGAACGCCCGCATCGCCGCCATCCTGGTGGTGCTGCTCGCGGCGCTGGGCGGCGGCGCTCTCCTCCTCCAGCGGCAGGAAACGGCGCGCCGCCCCTCGAACGCCGGCGAGCTCGGCCAGCGGCTGCTGAAGGACCTCAAGGCCGCCGACATAGCCGCCATTCGCATCGTCGAGCCCAAGGCCACCCTCACCCTTCAGCGCAAGGACGACGGCTGGATCATCGCCGAGCGCGACGGCTTCCCCGCCGATCTCGCGAAAGTGCGCGAGTTCGTGCTCAAGGCAATCGAGCTGAAAGTCGGGCAAAGCGAGCCGATCGGCGAGAAGGACCGCACGCGCCTCAATCTGGACGCCTCGGGCACGCAGATCGAGTTTTCCGGGCCGGATGGCAAATCGCTGGCCAGGCTGACCGTCGGCAAGAAATACTTCAAGCGCGAGGTCGAGAACCCGGAAAGAACCCTGGCGGACGGCCGCTTCGTCGCGCGCCCGGACGACCCGGCGACCGTGTACCTTGTGTCGGACCCTATGCTCCAGGCGAGCGCGCGCAGCGCCGACTGGATCGAGCGCAGCTCTTTCAAGGTCGAGAAGGTGAAGACGCTCGAAGTGCGCTACCCGAAAGGCGACGGCTGGCGCATCGAGCGCGCCGCGGACAACGCCGACTGGAAGCTCGCGAAGGCGAAGGCCGGCGACAAGCTCGAGCTCACTAAAGCCAACGCCGCTTCCTACTCGCTCGGCCTGCTGGAACTCGCAGATGTCGCCCCCAAGGACGCGAAGGACACGGGGCTCGACAAACCCGCGCTGATCAACGCCACCACCCTCGCGGGCGCTTCCTATGCGATCAAGGTCGGCCGGCTCGAGCAGGATAACTACTACGTCGCCTTCACTTCCTCATCGGAACAGCCGCGCGACAAGCTGCTGTCGCGCTACGTTCTCCTGGTGCCGAAGTCGAAGCTCGAGGACACTCTCAAGCCCCGCGCCGAGCTCCTCGAGAAGAAGAGCGCCGGCGGGAAGTAGAGGCCTCGGGGCCTGCCCGCTGTTGTTTCTACGGGAGATTTTGCTGGCGGTATCGACGCCCCGGCATGTTCCAAGATAGCGATTGAAAATAGGCGGGCATCGCGGGAAACTCTTTCTTGAGGAGGAGGACCCGTGGCACATTCCATAAAACGCATCAGGACGATAGCGCTCGTCGGGCAGGCGGGGTGCGGCAAGACCAGCCTGGCCGAGGCGCTGCTCGCGGCGGCGGGAGCGATTCCCGTGGCGGGCAGCGTCGAGCGCGGCACTACCGTGTGCGACTACACCGCGCTCGAGAAGCAGCTGCAGCATTCACTCAAGCTCGCGGTTGGAAGTTTCGATTTTCAAGAAACGAAAATTCATTTGCTGGATACGCCCGGCTACCCGGATTTCCTGGGGCACGCCCTGCCGGCGCTGGCGGCGGTCGAGACCGCCGGGATCGTGATCAACGCCCAGAACGGCCTGGAGATGATGACCGGGCGTTTCATGCAATGGGCGGCGAAGCGCGGCCTCGACCGTCTGATCATCGTCAGCAAGATCGACGCCGACAACGTCGACGCGGAGGACCTGCTGGAGAAGATCCAGGCGGCGTTCGGCAAGGAATGCCTGCCGCTCAATCTTCCGGCGGCGAACCGCAGCAAGGTCTCAGACTGTTTCTTCGCGCCTTCGGGCGAGGCGGATTTCTCCTCCGTCGCCGAAGCCCACCGCAAGCTCATCGACCAGGTCGTGGAGGTCGACGAGAAGCTGATGGAGACCTATCTGGAGAAGGGCGAAGTGACGCCCGAGGAGCTGCACGAGCCATTGGAACGCGCGTTGCGCGAGGGGCACCTCATACCCGTGGTGTTCACGTCCGCGAAAACCGCCGCCGGCGTCGCCGAGCTGCTCGAAATCATCGTGAAGCTGCTGCCCAACCCGACCGAAGGCAATCCCCCGGCGTACGTCAGCACGCCGGCGGGCGGCGGCGAGCCCACCAATCTCGTGCCGATTCCCGACCCGGGCAAGCACGTCCTCGCCCACGTCTTCAAGATCGAGATCGATCCCTACATCGGCCGGCTCGCCGTTTTCCGCGTTCACCAGGGAAGGCTCACGCCGGGGACGCAGCTCTACGTCGGCGAAGGCAGGAAGCCGATCAAGCCGGGACACCTGTTCATGCTCCGCGGCAAGCAGCAGACCGAGGTGAACGAGGCGATCCCCGGCGACATCTGCGCCATCGCCAAGATCGACGAGATCCAGTTCGACCACATCCTGCACGATTCGGCCTCGGACGCTCACGTTCACGCGCGGCCGCTCGAGCTGCCGACCTCGGTGTTCGGGCTCGCGGTGCAGCCGAAGAAGCGCGGCGACGAGCAGAAAGTGTCCGATGTCCTGCACAAGATCATCGCCGAGGACCCGTGTTTCCGCATCGAGCACAACGCGCAAGCGAACGAGACGGTGATGCGGGGACTGGGCGAGATTCACCTGAAGACCGTGCTCGAGAAGATGTCCTCTCAGTACAAGCTCGAGCTCGATACGCGGCCGCCGGCGATTGCGTTCCGCGAAACCATCGCGGCGAGGGCCGAGGGCCACAACCGCCATAAGAAGCAGACCGGCGGCGCCGGCCAGTTCGGCGAGGTATTCCTGAAGGTAGAACCCCTTCCCCGCGGGAAGGGGTTTGAATTTGTCGATTCGGTGAAAGGCGGCTCGATCCCAAACCAGTTCATCCCGGCCGTCGAGAAAGGCGTGCGCGGGGTTCTGGCCACAGGGTTCGTCGCGGGCTTCCCGCTGCAGGACGTGCGCGTCACTGTCTATGACGGCAAGCACCATCCGGTCGACTCGAAGGAGGTCGCGTTCGTCTCCGCCGGGCGCAAGGCATTCCTCGATGCGCTCGGCAAGGCGCGCCCGATCGTGCTCGAGCCGATCGTCAACGTCGAGATCACCGCGCCGGAAACCAAGATGGGCGACATCGCAGGCGAGCTCTCGGGCCACCGTGCTCATATCAAGGGCTCGGACAGCCCGCGGCCCGGCACGGTGCAGATCTCGGCGCAGGCGCCGCTCGCCGAGCTGGAGCATTTCCCGGCGCGCCTTAAGTCGCTCACCGCCGGCCACGGCTCCTACAGCCTGGAGTTCAGCCACTACGAGCCGGCGCCGGCGCAGCTCCAGCAAAAGCTCGTCGCCGCCCACCGGCCGGCCGCGGCGGAAGAATAGCGGCGGCGTGCACTACCTGCGCGCGGGACACGGCGCCCCACCGCTCGTCTTCGTGCACGGCTTCGGCTGCAGCCACGAAGACTGGTTGTTGCAGATAAGAGAATTGAAAGGCGGATTCGAGGTCATTGCTTGCGACCTGCGCGGTCACGGCCTGACGCCGGGACGCCCGCACGAGTGCTCGATCACGCACTTCGGCGGCGACGTCGCCGCGCTTCTTTCGGTTTTGAATCTGGAACAATTATTTTTGATAGGACATAGCATGGGGTGCCGTGTAGTGCTGGAAGCAGCGCGGCTTGCTCCTGAGCGGATCGCGGGCCTTGTGCTGATCGATGGCAGCCGCCTCGCAAGCGGCGACCCGGACGCCGCCGAGAGCGCCGCGCGAGCGGCGATCGAAAAATCGGGCTATGCGGCGTTCGGCGAGAGCCTCTTCCGCCAGATGTTCTTCGCGCCCTCGCCGCTCGCCGAGGCCATCGTCGCCCGCGCGCTGCGGCAGCCCTCCGAGATCGGCTCGGCGCTCTGGCCCCGGATGGCGCGCTGGGATGCGGGAGAGATGGATGCCGCCCTGGCCGCCGTGCGCTCGCCGCTGATGGCGATCCAGAGCACGACGCGCGATGCGCAGCTACGGCGCGCGCCGCTCAAGCGCGGCGACACCTCGCCGTGGCTCGATCTGCTCAGGGCAAAAATCCCCGCCGCAAGAATCGAGATCGTCCCGGGCGTCGGCCACTTCACCCAGCTCGAGGCCGCGCCGGAGGTGAACCGCCTTATCGCAAGCTTTGCAGCGGCGAATCGATAACCTAAAAGCCGTACAGCTCCGCGGGATTGTCGGCGAGGATTTTCTTCCGCACGGCGTCGCTGGGCGCCCAGTCGAGCAGCAGATCGAGCATATCGGCGTCGTCGGGCGGCTGCGGCTTGCGCGCCGAAGGATGCGGCCAGTTGCTCGCCCACATCATGCGCTCGGGGGCGTGCTTCACCAGGGCCTTGGCGAGGCGGCCGACGTCCTCGTACTTCGGCGCCCCGGTCTTCGACGTTTCGTACGGCGCCGACAGCTTGACCCAGCAGCGGCCGGTATCAACCAGGCGAAGCAAGGATTTGAACGCTTCTGAAGTTGTTTCTACGGGTTCAAGAAATTTTCCCGTGTGATCAATCACAAAACGGCCCGGCAATTTCTTGATCTGCGCTTCGTACTTCGGCAGCTCGCGGCCGTCGAGCTGAATATTGGCGTGCCAGCCGAACGGGTGCACGCGCGCCATGAGCGTGTCCATCGCATCGAATCCCAGCGTGCCGCCGTGCAGGGTCATGATGCGGATGGCGCAGATGCCGCCTTTGGTAAGGCGCTCGAGCTCCTTGTCGGCGACGCCGGGCTTGACTACCGCGACGCCTCGGGCATTCTTGGTTCCCAACTTCTTTATGGAATCCAAAGTAACCCGATTGTCATCGGCATAGGCGTTGGGCTGCACAACGATGACGCGCTCGAGCCCGGTGCGCTTCTGCATCGCCTGGTATTCCTCGACCGCGAAATGGCCGGGCAGGAAAGTCCCCGGCGCCTGGGGCGTGGCCGTATCGTAGAAATGGATGTGCGTGTCGCAGGCGCCGCGCGGCGCCTGAAGTTTCGGCTTCTTGTCGCTCATTTGTTCTTCCTGCCTCTCGCAGCCTTTTTCGGCGCCGCCGGATTCGGAACCTCCTCGGCGACCGTGAAAATCCCGCCCTGGTAGAGCTCGGCGACTGGATCTCCAGGTTTTTCCTTTTTCAAAACCTCTTCAACAAAGGCTTCCGCGTCATCCTGCGGCTGGTAGCCCAGGCGCACCGCGTTGGAGTTGTCGTACCAGCTGCGCTTGTTGCCCGAGACGCCGTACACGATCTCGAACTTGATGCCGGGATGGTCGATGCCGATCGAGATCAGCTGGGCGAGATCGCGCGGGCTGAACCAGATCGACAGGCGCCGCTTGTCGAGCGGAAACGGATGCACGTTGCCGATGCGCACCATGAACATCTCCATGCCGTACTTGTCGGCGTAGAGGCTGCCGAGCGCCTCGCCGAAAACCTTCGACACGCCATAACGGCTGTCAGGCTTCGGATAGACCTTGTGATCGATGGTACGGTCGCGGCGGTAGAACCCCACCGCGTGGTTGCTCGTCGGGAAGATGATGCGCTTCACGCCGTTGCGGCGCGCGGCCTCGAACACGTTGTAGCAGCCCACGATGTTGGCCTGGAGGATCGCCTCCCAGGTGCCCTCGACCGAATAGCCGCCGAGATGGACGATCGCGTCGACGCCCTTGGTGATGCGCAAGGCATCGGGCATTTTCGAAATGTCGGCTTTCATGAAGATTTCGTTTTTCTTCTTTCCCTCCAGGGGCCGGCGATCGGACAACCTCAATCTGTATTTGCCGGCGAGCTCCCGGCGCAGGTGCGAGCCCACGTCCCCGGTCGCCCCGGTGATCAAGACAGTTTTCATCTTTTAAGCAGCTCCTTTCTTTTCCAGTGCTCGGCGTTGACCGCGCCCTTGGGCGCTCGGCCCTTGAGGACTTCCCCGGCCTGCGCGACGGTCTCGAGCGACTGATGCTCGATTGCCTGAGGCGTCAAGCCGGCTGTGTGCGGCGTGGCGATGACATCGCGGCGCGCCGCGATCGCAGGGGTCGGCATCTGATCGGGCGCGCGCCCGACATCCATTGCGCAGCCCGCGAGATGCCCGGAATCGAGCGCCGCGACCAGCGCCGCCTCGTCGACAAGGTTGCCGCGCGAGGCGTTGATGAAGTAGGCGCCCTTCTTCATTTTCGCGAACGCCGCGGCGTTCATGAGGTTCTCGGTCTCGGCGGTCGCCACAGCGAGGGGCACGACGTAATCCGATTGCTTCAGAAGTTCGTCGAACGGGGTTTGCGCGATGCCCTGCACGTACGGGTCATTGATCAAGACCCGCATGCCCAATGCTTTTCCAATTCTTGCCACTTCTTTTCCTATGGTGCCGTAGCCGATGACGCCAAGCGTGCTGCCCTTCAACTCCTTGCCCTTGGATGCCCTCGGTACCCTCCCCTGGCGATAGTCGATAACGTGGCCGGTGATGCCGCGGGAAAGATCAATGAGGAAACCGAAAACCAATTCAGCAACCGAGGTTACGAAGCCGGCGCTGGCCTGCGTGACGAGGACGCCGGCGCGGCTCGCCGCCGCGACATCGATGTTGCGGATGTCGATCGCGCAGCGCAGGAACGCCACCAGCCGCGGCAGCCGCTCGAACACCTGCGCCGGTCCGGGCGATTGACGATACGACACGATGAGATCGCAATCCGATGCGGCGGCAATCAGTTCCTCGCCTTCAAGGGAAGAAGCATTCTTATTGAGGATCACTTCTCCCACCGCGCGCAACCCGGCGAGCGCGCGCTCATCGTAATAGTTCGCCAGCGCCTCCGGCGAATGCGTCAAAAGAATTTTCAAGCTGCGTGGCGGCGCTCGTCGGCCAGCCGGCGGTAGCGTTCGATAGAGCGGGTCAGGTGCCGGCGCATCGCTTCGCGCGCCGCCTTTGGATCGCGGCGGCGGATCGCCTCGTATATCTTGCGGTGCTCTTCCTGGATAAGGCCCAGGTACACGCGCCGGCCGCCCATGCTCTCCGGCAGCCCGCTCACGATGCGGCGCGGAATGAGATGGCGGCCGATGAACTGCAGGAAGCGCGCGAACTCCGGATTGCCGGTTGCCTCCGCGATCGCGCGGTGCAGGGCCAGATCCTCGTCGACCGCGCTCTTGCCCTGCTCGGCGGCGCGGTCGATGCCGTCGAACGCGGCACCGATCGCGCGCAGCTGCGGGCGCGAGGCGCGCTCGGCCGCGAGCCCGGCCGACTCAATCTCCACGCCTAGGCGCAGCTCCATGACGCTGAGGATATCGTCGAGCGACTGCATCCGCTCCGGATCGATGCGAAACGGCGCCTGCTGCGGGGCCGCCGATACGAAGGCGCCCACCCCCTGCCGGGTGATGACCAAGCCTTCGGCACGCAGCGCCGCTACCGCCTCGCGCACCACGGTGCGGCTGACGCGCGCGGCGCGGGTGAGCTCCTGCTCGGTGGGCAGCCGCTCGCCGGGCGACAGGCGGCCGTTCTTGATCTGCTCGGCAAGCTGCTCGAACAGGCCGCGCGACAGCTTGCGCGCCGCGGCCAGGGGGCGGATCCGCATCATGAATAAAGGCTCGTCACGCGTCTCTTGACGGGGGGGTCCCCGCCAGTTGTATGATGACTGACGATTCTACCAAAGGAGGAGTCCATGTCGTACCGGCATTTCATCGGCGCCGCCGCGTCAGTTTTGCTTTGGGCCCTGCCGACGGCGGGCGTGGCGCAGCAAAAGCAGATATGGAAGGCATCCGACGTCCACCCGCTCGGCTACCCGACGGTCGAGGCAATCCAGCGCATGGGCAAGAAGCTCGAGGCGCAGACCAACGGCCGCATCTCGATCCAGATGTTCCCGTCTATGCAGCTCGGCGGCGAGAAGGAGATGATCGAGCAGGCGCAGGTCGGCGCGCTGCAGATCGCGCGCATTTCCGTCGGCGCCATGGGCCCGGTGGTTGACGAGGTGAACGTCTTCAACCTGCCGTTCGTTTTCCGCGACGAGCAGCACATGCGGAAAGTCATCGACGGCCCGATCGGCACGGAGCTGCTCGAACGGATGTCCAGCGCTCCGACCTCGCGCCTGATCGCGCTCGGCTGGATGGACGCCGGCACGCGCAACGTCTACTCCAACAAGCCGGTGACCAAGCCCTCGGACCTGAAAGGCATGAAGGTCCGCATGATGGGTAACCCGATCTTCGTCGAGACCATGAACGCCATGGGCGGCAACGGCGTGGCGATGGGGTTCAACGAGCTCTATTCGGCGATGCAGACCGGCGTGGTGGACGGCGCGGAGAACAACGAGCCGACGGTGCTGGCGCAAAACCACTACCAGGTTGCCAAGATTTACAGCCTGACCGGCCACCTCATCATTCCCGAGATCTTCGTGTTCTCCAAGCGCACCTGGGAGACGCTCTCCAAGGACGATCAGGCGCTGCTGAAGAGGGTCTCGCGCGAGGCGCAGATCGAGCAGCGCCAGCTGTGGGACGAGAAGACGTCCAAGGCGACCGACGAGCTGAAGGCGAAGGGCGTGCAGTTCGTCAAGGCCGACAAGGAAGCCTTCTACAAGGCGACCCAGCCGGTGCGCGACAAGTACGGCTCCAAGTACAGCGCGCTCCTGAAGCGCATCCAGGATACGAAGTAGACGTCTTTGACCGGGAGGAACGGGTCGCCCCGTTGGAAAAAGGCGGCCCGTTTTTTTGTATGAAACACAGCTACCAGCGGGCGATGGAAATGCTCTACCTCGCCTGCGTCGTTTTGTCGGGCGTCGCGCTCGTCGTGATTACGCTGATCATCCCGATCGGGGTGTTTTCGCGCTATGTGCTGAACAGCCCGCTCTCCTGGCCGGAGCCGGCAGCGGTGGTGATGATGGTGATGTTTTCCTTCATCGGCGGCTCGGCGGTTTACCGTGCCAACGCCCAGATTGCGGTCGAAGCGCTCATCAAGGCCGTGAACCCGCCGACCCGGACCGCGATGACCTGGGGCGTGCACGCCTGCATGGCGCTGACCGCGGTGTTCATGATCGGCTACGGCATCCATTTGTGCGAGCTCACCTGGTACAACACGATGGCCGAATTCCCGGAGCTGCGCGTCGGCATCGTCTACATGCCGATACCGATCGGCGGCCTGTTCACGCTTCTGTTCCTGATCGAAAAGATCTGGGCGGGCGATCCGCCGAAGACCGACGTCATGTACAGCGACCAGGCCGCGGAGCTGGAGTAGGCCATGGACATTCTGGTCCTTCTCGGCGCATTCACCCTGCTGTGCGCGCTCGCCGTGCCGGTGGCCTATGCGCTCGGTCTCGCGGCATTGATCGCCGCGCTATACGTCGATGTCCCGCTGGAAGCGGTGATGCTTAAGATCTCCGATGGCACCGACGATTTCGCGCTGCTCGCGATCCCCTTCTTCGTGCTCGCCGGCGCGATCATGGCGGAGGGCGGCATGGCGATGCGCCTCGTAAACCTTGCCAAGGTATTCGTCGGCTTCATCCGGGGCGGGATGGCGATCGTCAACATTCTCGCCAGCACGCTGTTCGGCTGCATCTCGGGCTCGTCGGTTGCCGATACCGCCTCGATCGGCTCGGTCATGATCCCGCAGATGATCAAGCAGGGCTATCCGCGCGTCTTCGCCACCAATGTCACCATCTGCGGCTCGGTGCAGGCGCTGATGATCCCGCCGTCGCACAACGCCGTCATCTATTCGGTCGCGGCAGGAGGCACGATCTCCGTGGCCAGCCTGTTCCTCGCCGGCATCCTCCCGGGGCTGCTGTTCGGCGCGTGCCTGATCGGTCTGGTGGTATGGACGGCACGCAAGCGCAACTTTCCCGTGTCGGCGCCCGTTGCGCTGAAGGATGTGCCCAAAATCGTTGCCGATGCGCTCTGGGGGCTGGTCACGGTGATCATCATCATGGGCGGGATTCTGTCCGGCGTATTCACGCCGACCGAATCCGCGGCGGTCGCGTGCGTGTACGCCTTCCTCGTGACATTCCTCGTCTATCGCGACTACAAGTGGCGCGACCTGCCCCATCTCGTGCACCGCGTCGTAAAGACCGTGGCGATGGTGATGATGCTGATCGGCTTCTCGGTCGGGTTCGGCTACATGATGGCCATCATGCAGATCCCCGCCAAGGTGACGCTGTTCTTCCTCAGCATCTCGGAGAACAAGTACGTCTTCCTGCTGCTGGTGAACATCCTGCTGCTGCTGCTCGGGACCTTCATGGATCTCGCGCCGATGCTGCTGATCTGCACCCCGATTTTCCTGCCGGTGATTCTCAAGCTCGGCATCAATCCGGTGCACTTCGGGATGATCATGATTCTCAACCTCGGCATCGGCCTTATCACGCCGCCGGTCGGGCCGACGCTCTTCGTCGGCTGCGCCATAGGCAAGGTAACGATGGAAGAGGTGTCGAAGGAGCTGTGGCCGTTCTACGGCGCGATGTGCTTCGCGCTGCTGCTGGTGACCTACATCCCGGCGATCTCGTTGTGGATTCCGGGGCTCGCCAAATAAGAAGGCACAAGAACAACAACTAGCTGCAGTCCCGGTGGCGCTGCTTGCAGATTGCAAGCACGTCATCGGGATTCTTCCGCCACCAGTCGAGCTCCGAGAAGATCTCGACTTCATGGAAGCCGGTGTATCCGGCGGCTTCAATCCAAGACCTTATCCTGGGTAAATCTATTACCCCGTCGCCCATCATGCCGCGGTCGTTGAGGAGGTCGCGCGTCGGCACCAGCCAGTCGCAGATGTGATACGCCAGGAGGCGCTTCTTGCCGGCCCGCTTTATCTGCTCCTGCAGCTTCGGGTCCCACCATACGTGGTAGGCGTCGCATGCAACCCCGATGCCCTCGCCGAGCGCGTCGCAGATATCCAGCGCCTGCTCCAGCGTATTGATGCACGCGCGCTCAGCGGCCTGCATGGGATGCAGCGGCTCGATGGCAAGGGGAACGCCGGCCTGCCTTGCTTCTGGAAGTATTTTTTGAATTGATTCTTTGACGATCTCCCGGGCGCGGACGAGATCCTTCGATTCGGGCGGCAATCCGCCGACCACGAGGACCAGGCATTGCGCGCCCAGGACGTGGGCTTCGCCGATGGCGCGCCGGTTGTCTTCGAGCCAGTCCTTCTCGGTGAAGAACCCGCCGCGGCAAAGACCCGTCACGGTGAGGCCATGCGTGCGGATGAGCCGCGCCGTCTGCTCGAGGCCGAAGGCCGCCACCTGGTCGCGCCAAGGCGAGATGCCGCGGATGCCGTGGCGCGCGCAGCCGTCGATGATCTGCGCCAGCTTCCACTGCTTCTTCACCGTCGCCGTGTTGAGCGACAGCAAGGAAGGATCGGGACTCTTCACTTCAGGAGCTCAGGCGCGATCAGCTTCGGCAGGATCAGGGGGATCTCGGGCCAGATGATGATCGCTGCCAGCATGAGCAGCATCGGGATCAGCATGATCAGCGTGTCCTTCAGCGCGAATTTCAGCGGCACCTTGGCGACCGCGCACGAGATCAGGAGGCACAGGCCGTAGGGCGGCGTCACCAGGCCGAAGGCGAGCGAGACGATGCCGATGATCGCGAAATGGATCGGGTGCATGTTCACCGATTGCGCGAGCGGCTGCAGGATGGTTCCCACGATGATGATCGCCGGGATGGCATCGAGAAAGCAGCCGACCACCAGGAACACGAAAGCGATGAAGAACCCGACCCCCGTGATGCCCATGTGCCAGGAGGTCACGTTCGCGAGCAGTGCCTTGGGGATCTGGTAGTACGCGAGCAGCCAGCCGAACGCAGACGCGGTCCCGACGCAGAAGAGCGCTATCGCGGCGAGCTTTCCTGTCTCCGAGAGCGCGTGGTAGAGATGCTTCATGTCCATCTCGCGATAGATGAAGATGGAGAGCACCGCCGCGTAGATCACCGCCACCGCCGCCGATTCGGTCGCTGTGAACCACCCGAGCAGGATGCCGCCGACGATGATGAACGGCGTGAACAACGCCGGCAGCGATTGCCATGCGGAGACGAAGAACTCCTTCACCGTCGAGCGCGGATAGACCGGGTAGTTGTAGATCTTGGAATAGATGTGCACTGTCACCATCTGCGCGAGGGCGATCAGCAGCCCCGGCAGGATGCCCGCGAGATACATCGCGCCGATCGACGTCGAGATCACGCCGCCCCAGACGATCATCAGGATCGAGGGCGGAATGATCACCGCGAGCACCGCGGATACTGCGGTGATGGCGATGGAGAACGAAAGGCCGTAGCCCTCCTTTACCTGCGCCTCGATGAAGATCTTCGACTGGCTCGCGGCATCCGCAGTGGAAGAACCGGAGATCCCCGCGAAAAACACCGAAAGGAGCACGTTGATCTGCGCGAGCGCGCCAGGAAAATGCCCAACCATCGTGCGCGACAGGCGCACCAACCGGTCGGTGATGCCGCCGACATTCATCAAGTTCGCGGTGAGCAGGAAAAACGGCACCGCGAGCAGGATGAAGGAGTTGTAGGCTTTGAAGGTCTCGTTGAACAGCATCATCGGCGAAAGACGCGGCTCGTAGGCGAGGATCGGAAGGCAGGCGAGGCCGAGCGCGAACGCGACCGGCACGCGCGCCACCAGCAGCACGAAAAACACGCCGAACAGCGCGAGCGCCGCCATCCCCGGCGTCAGGCTGGCGCTCATGCCGCCGCCGATTTGCCGAAGAGCGCGCGCCAGTTATCGACGAAGGATTCCCCGAGGAAAATCACCCACGTGATCCCGGCGACCGGCCAGGCCATGAAAATCCAGGGCATCGGCAGCTCGGCCAGCTCCGAGAGCTGGTCCCAGCCGAAGCGCACGAACTGGATGCCCCACCAGACGAACACCAACGCGAACACCAGCACGAGGGTGTTGGAGATAATGCGCAGCAGCGCGGTGGCCTTCGGGCCGAGGTCCGGCCAGACGTCGACCTCGAAGTGGCTGTGCTCGCGGATGCCGATCATCGCGCCAAGCATCACCATCCAGATGAAAAGGAAGCGCGACAGCTCCTCGGTCCAGATCCAGGAGGGGATCAGCTGGGTGTAGCGCGAGATGATCTGCAATGTGACCGGGATGATGAGGATGGCCACGGTGGCCACCATCAGCCAGGTGAGAAGCCGGTGATACCAAGCGATTATTCTTCTCATTGCTCCCTCAACAAAAAGGCGCGGCGCCCGGATCGCCCCGGCCGCGCCGCGCCTCTCAAGCCGATGTCACTTGATGGCGTTGATCTTCGCGAGAATCTGGTCGGCGCCGATCTCCTTGGCGTAGGCCTCGATCACCGGATCGACGAGCTTCTTCATCTGCGGCCGTTCCGTGAACGCGATGCGCTTGAGCTTGCCGGACTTCTCCATCGCATCGAGCTTGGCCGAGTCTTCGCCCGACTCGACCTGGCGGCCGTAGGCGCCTGCCTCCTTGCCGGCCCTGAGCACCGCCGCCTGCATATTCTTGTCGAGGCCCTTGAAGGTCTTGCCCGAGAAGCACAGCGGCCGGATGGTGATCGCATGCTCGGTCACCGATAGGTTCGGGCCGACCTCGTAGAACTTCATCGACTCGACGCCCGCCGCCTCGTTCTCGCCGGCGGCGATGACGCCGTTCTGGATCGCGTTGTAGATCTCGTTGTAGGCAATCACCGTCGGCGACATGCCGACGGCGGCGAAGGTGCGGCTCCAGATCGGTGCGCCCTGCACCCGCACCTTCAGGCCCTTCATCTCGGCGAGGTTGCGCACCGGCTTGTTTACGAAGATGTTGCGCGTGCCGCCGCCGGCGTAGCCGATCAGCATCACGTCGGCCTTTTGCGCGATCTCGTCGGCGATCGGCTTGAGCAGGTCGGCGTCGAGCACCTTGTTCCAGTGCGCGAGGTCGCGGAAGATGAACGGCGCATCGATGAACGGCGCAGCTTTCGAGAAGGTCGACATGTGCGCCGGCGAAACGATCGCGTAATCCACCGCCGAGCCCTGGTTCATGTAGGCGAAGTAGTCCTTTTCGAGGCCGAGCTCGCTGTTCTTGTGCAGCACGAAGTTGACCGGTTTGCCGGAGTACTTCTTGACCAGCTCCTCGAATTTCACCAGCGCCTTGGTGAAGGCGTGGTCGTCGTTGAACTGCGAGGCGCCGTGCCAAGTCTGGGCCTGCACTGCGGCCGGAAGCATCAGCCAGACGGCCGTCCCGACAGCCAGAAGTCCTGCTAGTTGTTCACGTTTCATCACTCCTCCTCGTTTCCTTGATGGTAACGCGCCAAAGCGTGCGCGCGTCGTTTGGATCGATCAGCGTTGCCGAATGTAGCAGCGAAGCATTGTCCCAGACAACGACGTCGCCCACACCGTATTTCATCCGGTAGTGGTACTTCTCCTGCGTGGCGTGGCGCTTGAGCTCGTCGAGCAGCGCGTGCGCCTCGTCATCGGGCATGCCCTCTATGCGAAACGAGGTGCCCGACACCGCATAGAGCGCGGTGCGGCCCGTCACCGGGTGCTTGCGCGCGATCCGGTGCTTGACCCAGGTGACCTTGTGCTTCTGCTCCTCGGTGAGCACCGACGCCACGGTCCGCGTCGTCTCGTCGAGGTTATTGCGGTTGCCGTAATGATGCAGCGCAACCAGATTCCTTATTTTTTCTTTTAGCTTGGAAGACAAATCCTCATAAGCCGCGTACTGATTGGCAAACAGGGTGTCGCCGCCCACGCGCGGCACCTGGATCGAGTACAGCGTCGTCGCCCGCGCCGGCATCTCGAGATACGAATAGTCGGTGTGGAAGTAGGTCCCGGCGTCGGCCAGCCCGGTCGGTTTGCCGTCCTTCACCACGTTGGAGAGGATCAGGATGTCGGAGTGCTCGGGGTGGTGGAACTGGTCGATCACGTGCGGCTCGGGCGGGCCGAAGCGCCGCGCGAAGCCGAGGAACTGCTTTGCGCTCAGCTCTTGGCCGCGGATCACGAGGATCTGGTGCTTGAAGAATTCGCTTTCCAGTTTCTCAAAATCATTCCGATGAAGCGAAGACAAGCCCACCCCACCCGCTTCGATTCCGAATCCCGCGCTGAGCTTTTTCAGCTGCATCCGTGCACTGCGAGAAGTTGCTTCATGCGCCGGCAGGCGAGCTCGGGAGCCGACAGCAGCCCGGCCGAGTCGGCGAGGCGGAACAGTTCCACGAAATGCTGCAGGGAGCGCGCCGACTGCTGGCCGCCGACCATGACGAAGTGCTCCTGGTGGCCGTTCAGCCAGGCCATGAAGACGACCCCGGTCTTGTAGAAGCGCGTCGGCGCCTGAAAGATGTGCCGCGAGAGGGGGACGGTGGGCGCCAGCGCTTCGTGATATTTGGAATTCTGATTTTCAGAAAGAAAAGACAAAGCATGCGACGCGGCGGGCGCGATCGAGTCGAAGATGCCGAGCAGCGCGTCCGAATGGCCTTGCGCGTCGCCCTCGATCAGCTCGGCGAAGTTGAAATCGTCGCCGGTATACATGCTCACGCCTTTCGGAAGCCTGCGCCGCATCCGGATTTCTTTTTCTTTATCCAGGAGGGAGATCTTTACGCCGTCCACCTTGGAATGATTCCTTTGCAAAACCGAGAGACAAACATCCATTGCAGCGTGATGGTCCTTCTTCCCCCAGTATCCTTCGAGCGCCGGGTCGAACATCTCGCCCAGCCAGTGGATGATCACGGGCTCCTTCACCTGCGAAAGAATGCGGTCGTAGACGCGGGCGTAGTCCTCGGGCGACCCGGCGCTCGCGGCGAGAGCGCGGCTCGCCATCAGGATGATGCGGCCGCCGAGCTTTTCGATCGCCGCGCACTGCTCCTCATAAGCGGAGATGATCCTTTCGATCGAATGCTTTTTGTCCGACGGAAGATGGTCTGTCCCCGCGCCCGAGGCAACGACTGCCCCTTTGAAATTCCTCGCTTCTTCGAGGGTACGGCGAATCAACTCCAGGGAATTCGTCCAGTCGAGGCCCATGCCGCGTTGCGCGGTGTCCATGGCTTCCGCGAGCCCCATACCCCAGGACCACAGGTGCCTGCGGTAGGCCATAGTCGCATCCCAGTCGATCGCCGCCTCGAGCCAGGGCTCCTTTGCCGAGAGCGGGTCGGCGACCACGTGCGCCGCGGCAAGCGCTTTCCGCGTGAAGGGCTTGGCGGGCTTGCGGAAAGATTTGGGTGCCCTGACGGCATACTCTTCCAGGCGCTTTCCGCGTCCCGGGAGCTTGAGAGTGAGAATCGTGTCGCGCTTCATGGTTTCAGCTTAGGCAAGTCGAACCAGCGGCGCTTCCGCCAGCTCTTCAGTCCCAGCTCGGCGAGCTGCACGCCTTTCGCGCCTTCGAGCAGATCCCAGCGGAAGCCGCCCTCGCCCGCGACATGCTTGAGGAACAACTCCCACTGGCACTTGAACGCGTTGTCGTACGCATTCGCATCCGGCACTTCCCGCCAGCCCGCGAAAAAATCGATCGGCTGCGGCAGGTCCGGGTTCCAGACGGGGCGCGGCGTGTCCTTCCAGGACTGCGTGAAGCAGCGGCGCAGGCCCGCGGCCGCGGAGCCGTCGGTGCCGTCGACGTGCAGGGTGAGCAGATCGTCGCGGCGCACGCGCGTCGCCCACGAGTTGTTGAAATGCGCGACCACGCCCTTCTCGAGCTCGAAGGTCGCGTAGGCCGCGTCGTCCGCCGT
>WNFI01030814.1_pt1 | contig 18078 bp, 21 predicted proteins | sample 5400471 | NCBI WGS metagenome assembly WNFI01 (sample SAMN13153348, study PRJNA577476) | soil metagenome | isolation source: 100 cm saprolite on Douglas fir-dominated hillslope | place: USA:California | collected 2013-09-17 | reverse complement strand
GAACCGGAAAATCTACCGGCTGTCCCGGCGCGGGAACCGGCGCCTCAATCACGCCGTCCACATGGCCGCGGTCACCCAGATCCGCCAGCCCCATAGCGACGGCCGCGCCTACTACGACCGAAAAATAGCCGAGGGCAAGACGCCCAAAGAGGCGCTCCGGTGCCTCAAGCGTCGCGTCAGCGACGCCATCTACGCCCACCTGCAGGCCGACGCCCGCCGGGCCGCGGCGGCGGTAAGGACTGCGGGCCCGGGAGGGCAACCGGGGAGCGACTCTGTCGCCAGCGCGGCCGGCTCACACCCCGAAAACCGGCTCTTCGGCCAAGCCACTCCCGGACCCGACACCACCCTACGACCCCTGAGCCGACGCACACCTGCCCGTCCGCCAGCAGCCCCGAAGAAAACCCGAAAAGGCCCTTGACAACAAAGAGATGACATGAGGCGGCCTTTCCGCGGTGGGCGCACGCTAGGTGCGTTAGCCCATTCCAGGAAGAGTGAGGAGGCCAGGTCATGGCCATCGCAGGAGGGTTTGACATCCACCGACGGCAGATCACGTTCGACTACCTGGACACCGTGACCGGCCAGGTGCGGCGGGGCCGGATCGCCCCGGCGTGCCGGGCAACGCTGCGGGACTGGCTCGCACAGTTCGCGGGCCTCCCGGAGGTGACGTTCGCGGTGGAGGGCTGCACCGGGTGGCGGTTCGTGGTCGAGGAGCTGCACCGGGCCGGGATCACCGCACTGCTCGCCGAGCCGGCGCAGACCGCGCACCAGCGCGGCCCGAAGAAGCGGGCCAAGACCGACCGGGCTGACGCCCGTCGCCCAGGAACGCCCAGATGACGGCGGCGACCGACCGCCTTCAGGCGCTGCGTCGTCATCATGGGCGGCGCGCAGTTCTGTGCGCTCTGACGCAACCCGCGGGTCGTGGGACCCGACCACCCCGACATCCTGTCCACCCGGCACGAGATCGCCCGGATGATCGCCGCCCAAGGCAAGCCCGCCGACACCGAGACTGAATTCCGCCAGATCCTCGACGCCCGGCGGCGGGTCCAGGGACCCGACCACCCCGACACCCTCGCCACCCGTCGGCTGGCTCGATCTCCTTCAACGCCAAGGCCTAAGCCGACGGGTTTACAAATCACTCCGAGTAACGCCTTGACCTGGCTCTTTTCCATGGACGCTGACAACTTTGGGGCGTATCTGGGGAGCCGCGCGAGCGCGCTACCGAACCCCTGCTTGCAAAGGTCGTTCGGCTCGGCTGCCAACCTCTGGCGGTCCAGCTGGCCGTCACCATGAGGTGTCCGCGGCTGACCGCTTGGTCCCGTGGTTCACCGTCCGATCGGGCATGCAGCGGGCACGACCTTCTGATCCGTAGAGTGTGTCAGGCAGTCTGCCGACCTGGGGCGTGCCCCTTGTCTATGAGGGACGCCGCTTATCTATGAGGGACGCCGCCGGTCAAGGCCTCGAGCGTGATTAGTTCTGGCCCGTTTCCTCGTAGCTGCCGGTTATGGGGGCCGGACGGGGAAGCGGGCGCTTGTGGGTTCTCAGGTCATCTGCGGGGTCTCCGTTCGGCCAGTGGGGCGGGGGTTCGGGTTTCGCCGGTTCCCGCCGTGCCGGGCGCCCAGCCTTATCTCGGTGCGCGGAGCCCATGGCTGGTTCCGGCGACATGATGCGTGATCGGGTGCCCCGGCTCGGGGCAAGGTGCGGCCGCTCATTCTTTGGAGGCTGGCCGGGACGTGTCCTGGCAGCAGGGTCATGGCAGGAGCCGGCCGCGGGTTCATCGGTTCACGGGCGCGCCGTCAGCGGGGGCGGGCGGCTCACGCCGCAGGGGCTAGTGCCTCTTTGACCTGCTGGGATGGGTGTCGATGTCTCGCGCCATCCTGCTCTATTGCGCGGTACTGTGCGGCCAAAATCAGGCCCGTTCTCTTGATCGGTTGGTAGCGCCGCTCGGCGCGAAGTACGGGCATGATGAGATTGTGAAGGATTTGCTGCTCGGCTGTGCAAGCCTGCTGGTCTTTGGTAACGCGACCTTGAATGCCGTGATGTTTGAGGGTCGGCGACGACGGTATCGAGGGGTTCCATGGCGGGCGCGGTTCGCAGTTGAGATGCGGCATCACCCGCGCGTCCTCGTTATACAGCTGGTGTCCCTCGCGCTCGCGTTCGTGCTCTCGATCAGTTACGGGGTGACGCTCTTTGCGTGATGGCTTCAAGGCATCGCATCGGCGCTGAGCAGCGTGCTGGCCGCCCACCCGCGTCCCCAGCTCTGCCTGATCCTCCCATTTGTAGCTGCTCACATGGCCCGCAGTGACAACCGGAATGGTGTACCGAAATCCGCCGGACTCGCTGTAGAGCTGGTCGGCACGCACGACATGAGCGCGCAAGCACACGCCGCCGGGAGTGAGGCGTACTGGGCCAAGTGTTCGAGAAGCCGTCAACGCGCCGATCCGAAATAGCCCGTGCAGAACATCGTTGTCTGTGTCGATGATGGCCGTCCACTCGAAGTCGCGGTTGCGACTGCCCAGTGCCGCGGTGGCCGCAGCTGCGGCCTGCCGCCAAGGTTCGATCTGGTCGTCTGCCGCCAGTTCGCCGTCGCCGACGACCGTGCAGGTGATCACGCCATCCTCAGCAGGTTCGACGCGCACTTTACTGGGCCCGAACATTGGCGGCCCGATCTCCACAGGGCTCGCGCCGTCGGTTCCCGTGATCGGGATGTACTCGTCGCCGGTCAACTCGACTGCGAGGTGATGCGCCCATTCATCGCCATGTCTGCTGAATTCGACACGGAAGGCACCGATCGACTGTTCCCACTCGGGAGGTTCCTCATGTTAGCGGGTTGCCCGGCCGCGAGGGCGCCCCGGGCTGGACGGCCGACTCTCATTCGAGGGCACGGATAGGGCACAGTCAACCGCATTATTCCGCACTGAGCCGCGCGCAGTCGCACACGCTCACGGCCGATCGGCGCCGACCATGAGAATGTTTTCGCACCCATAGGGGCCCTGCTTGTCAAGAGGCCGTGCTGCTCTGACCCGGTGGCCCTCCGTCGCCGGGCTGGGTGGCGATTGTACTTGTGGCTTTTGCTCGTTGCTGCCGGGTTGTGCCGCTGTGGCGGCGCAACGGTCACCACCAGAACCGGGACGCCCTGCTCCTCGTCGTAGTGCGGCCACCAGGCCGGGCCCTCCGTGCCGAGCCAGGACTGCACGCCCTGGCCGAGGCTGGCCGGGTCCACCCTGGCTATGCCCGGCACGCTGCACGGCTACGCGCCCATGATCAAGTACCGCAGCCGTCCGCATGCAGCGCAGCCCTGTCCGGCAGACGGTTGGCCATCCCCAGGATGTGCCGGGCGATGGCGCCCTGAGTCGGTCCCTTACTCAGGTCCCCGGCGATCTTCCACTCGATCCAGTCCAGCTCATCCTCGGGCTGAGCGGCCACGACGGCGCGCACGAGCGCGGCACGCTCCTCGTGAGTGGTGAGCGCCTGGGAGACGTCGATCCGGAGCGTCATGCATCCAATCTAGGCGGCTGCGGGGACAATCCCTGCCCGCAATCAGAGTCCGGCAGGGAACGGACCCGGCCAGCTCGTCGCGCCGGTGCAGGCAGTCGCCGGAGCACCAGCTTGGAAGGCTGCGACGGTACCTCGCCAGACCAGCACTCATGCAGGTCACGGCGGCGGGATGGCCCCGTGAGTGACCGTGAGCGCTTGTGCCTGACCCCTCGATCGGGCACCCAGCGGGCACGACCAGACCTGCGGATTAAGAGGCGGGCTCGGGCTTGCCTGAGGTGGTCCGAATCAGTCCGGACTGTTGGTCCTAGCTGCCGCTGCTCGTCTGGGCGGATGGGTTGCCGTCCGGCTCGGTCCACCGGCGTTGCTACTCGCGTTGCTGCTCTCACACGCTCTGCTGGAGCAGCTGGCGCCAGATCGGCGACTTTCCAACTTTCCTCTCAGCGGTTGGTTTTGGTCAGTTGGGGCAGGTGCACAACGACTGCCGCTGTTGCCGCTAGTCAGGACGGTGTCGTGGTGTCGGAGTGGCTATGGAGAGGCGGACGGCTCCGGGCCGCTGTCACGTTCGGCCTCCCCTTCGGGCTGGTGACCGGCGGCTCGGCGTGGGTGTTTTCCGGGTCTGTCGCTCAGGCGGTGGTCGATGTGCTGCTTGGGGGTGCGATGTTCGGTGGGTTCATGGCCGTGATGATGTGGCGCGGCTGGCCGCGTGGCGAGCAACTGCCCCCAGCCGACCGGGTGGCTGTGATACGAGCCGTCCAGCGCGGCGAGCAGGTATCTGATCCCCGGCTGACCCCGGAGGTGCTTGCCTACGCCAAGGTCATACTTCGTGCCGCAGACCGCGAGCAGCGGCAGCGCTGGGTGCTCTGGGTCATCGCTGCCGGGATAGTCGCCTGGGCGTCGGTCGAGACGGTGACCGGATCGGCGGCTAGGTTGGCGTATTCCTGGACGCTCGCTGTGATCTTCTTCGGCCTTGTCTGGTGGTCGCCCCGGAGGCTGGCACGCAGGCACCGGAATGCCGCAAATGCGGCCAGGCTGGCGGGCGTACAGAGCGGACAGTAGAGGAGCTGGTTGAGACCTCGGCTTTCCTCTGTCAGGGAGATTCGAACCCCCAACCTTCAGATCCGTAGATACCCGTCAGCCGTTCAGCGGAGCAATAGTCAAGACCTGTGGATCAAGATCTTCACGCGGCTTCCGGCTGGGCCTCCTCGCCAGGACGTTCGATGGGTTTGCCGTTGATGAAGGTTGCCCCGGCACGGACCAGGGCGACCAGGTGCGGTGCGTTGACCATGCGCCATGATGTCCCGGACCCAGTGCTTCGCCGAGAAGCGCGGCTCCACCTGGCGCGGCCGCTACCCCGACGCCAACGGGCAGCTGAGGTCGACCAGCGGCTACCCGACCAGGAACAAGGCCCTGCAGGCCGCCCGCGACGCTCGCGCCGCCATCGAGGCCAACACCACCAGCAAGGCCGCCGCCGCAAAGGGCCAGATCACGCTGGCCGAGTGGATCAGCGAGATCTGGCCTACCTGGGACATCGAACTCACCACCAGGGCCAACTACTCCGCGCCGATCAGGCAATTCATCCTGCCGGCCTTCGGCGATCGCCCGGTCAGGTCGCTCGCGCGCGAGGAGATCGACCGCTGGGAACGCGCGCTCATCGATGAACGCGGCTACTCCGTCGAGTACATCCGCGGCGCCCGGCGCCGCCTGCATACGATCCTGGCCGACGCCGTCACCGCCGGGCACCTCGACGTGAATCCGGCCAGCCGCCAGCGCGGCCGCGGCCGCAAGGCCAGCCAGGACAGGGCCCGGGGCACGGCGGAGAAGATATGGGCCACCGAGGCTACAGCACTGCTGCTCGCCGAGCGCTGCGGGCTCCTTGGCGGCGAGGCCGAGTTCATCCGGGTCCTGCTGATGGCCTTCACCGGGCTGCGGTGGGGAGAGACGGTCGGGCTGCAAGCCTCCTATATCCGCGGCCCGGACCGCCGCCGGAATCATTTCTATATCCGCGTCGAATGGCAGATGATTGAGCTGAATGGCAAGTTCTACCTCGCGCCTCCCAAGGAGGGCTCGCGGCGAGACGTCGATATTCCCCGCTGGCTATTCGCTCTCCTGCAACGGATCAGGGCTCATAGCCGCCGGTGCCGGTGCCCGCGCCGAGACGACGGTACGAGCGCGTGCGGGTCGCGCGAGGCGTTCCTGTTCCTGGGGGCCGAGGCCGGCCACGCCCGGCGGTCGAACTACGCCACCCGCGTTTTCCGGCCCGCCGCCGATGGTGTCTACCCGGCGGAGAAACGCCGCCGCGGCTACCACACCAAGCGCTGGCGGGTGCACTGCTCGCGCGACCCGTTCCCCGGCATCCCGGTGCCGATGAGGGGCATGCACCGGGCGAAGGCTGAACAGCTGGCCGAATGCTCGTGGGCGCCGCTCATCGCGGGTCTGACACCGCACGGGCTGCGGCACGGCCACCAGACAGCGATGCGGCGCGACCGGGTTCCCAGAGTGCTGCGCCGTGACCGCCTCGGCCACGGCGCCTCAGGCGACATCGCCGACCACTACACCCACATCGACGACGAGATGATCGAGGAAATGCTGACCCGCCACCGACTCTCAGCGCTAGGTCCCCGGACTGCTAGTTCGCAGTCTCTCCCTAGCTGGAAGCGCGCTGCCCCTTACCGGCTGGCCTCGGGGTCATCCCGTCCGGGCTCAGCGTCGCGTTCAGCCTCGGCGCTGCGGGGCCAGGCCGCGAACCGGGCCCGAAGGACGGCAACCTCATCGGGCCCGAGCCCGTACCTGGCGAACGCTTCATCATCGATCTGATCGAGCCGCCGACCAGCCTCGGCAAAATCCCGCGTCGTCAGGCCCGGATCCAGCCGCCGGGCAAAATCGATCAGCTGAGCCGGACTGTAGCGCTCGAGCATCCTCGCAGCGTCAGCGTAATCACGCGGCTCGACCCTGCTCGCCAGCGCGCAAACCTTGCCGCCGGCCACGTCCTCGATGTCCAGGACCGGGCCCATCTCCATGGCCACCGGCTCCCGGACCCGGTCGAAGTAAGCCAGCTGCAACGTCAGCTCCGCACCGTCTGGATCGGTGACGATCCACTCGGCCAGCGCTTCGCCGCTGCCTCCACACCACGCTCCTTATCGGTGAACAGGTCGACGTCCTGGGTCGGGCGGGTGATGACACCGTGCGCCAGCAAGGCGTTCCCGCCGCCTAGCGCGAAGCCATGCTCGGCCGCCGCCGCCAATGCGGCCGAGGCGACCCGGCGGTGCAGATCGCTGACCGGCATCAGGCCGGTACAGCCGCGGCAGCCTGCAGCACCGGGTGATGATCTTCCCAGGCTCGCCGCACACCCCGCGGCAGATGCAACTCAGGCCACAGCGCAATCAGCGTGTCGCGATCCAGGTAACCGGTCAGATCCTCCGGCCGGGACGCCTCCCGCAGCACCGTCTGGTAGAGCCACCGCCGCATGAACGGCTTGTCCAGATCGAACGACCGGTCCGGGCTGCTCCAGAACAACCGCAGCGGCAGCTCGACCGTGCCATGAACGGGACCACGCAAGGCGGCCAGGTCAATCACCACGATCACCCGGCGACCAGGCCGCGCCTGATACTGCGTCCGCACCGCGACAGCGCTCCCCGCGTCCACATCCCAACCATAACCGCTACCAGACAGCAACGAAACTCTGTTCGAACACGAACACAGCCACCCGCCCCGCACATCACAGGCACCGCCCCAGCTGAAACTGCATTGATCACCCCTAGGCCTAGAACGCCCACATCCTCGAGACAGGCACCCAGTCCTGCCGACTCCGCACCAGCACGACCCCGGCGCAAGCCAGCAAGTCACCCGCCGAACCCCGGCGCTGGCAAGATAACCACATGGCCCTGTCCCCGATCCTGCGAGCGATGCCCGAGGCAGGCCGGTCCTGGGACGACCCCTTCTGGCCTGCGAGGACAGGCCGTTTCCATGCTCGGACCACCACTCGCGGACTGCGTACTCTGCCTCGGCCACTGGCGGCGGCTTCTCCAGCGCCGCGTCGACTGGCGGGGACCAGGCCCTGGCAGGTCAAGGAGGCGATTATCGCCTGCCGCGGCGCCGAGGCTCTTAGCATCGCCAAGCGAGGGCGTCCTGAATGCGCTTTTCGGGGGCTCGTTAACGACGCACTGCCACTCACGCGGCCTTTTTACGTTCACCAGTTGCAAGCGATCCGCAATATCGCCGCGAGCGCGTTCATCGGGTACGCAGGAGCGCTCGGACCCCCGGGACCGAGCTCGCTGCGCGCTTGCTCGGCGGACAGAGCATCGAGGATCGGCAGCAGGAAGCTTAAGTCATGCCCGACCCGCTACCGGAGGCAATAATCACGGTCCGCCCCGCGGGCAAGAAGGCGGCCGCGGGGGTGGAGCGGCGGGCCTGCACAGGGCCTGTCCCTGCCAGGATGGAGCAAGGGCGCTAGTCCCACCAGAAGCCCCACACTGCAGCACGGACAAGCTCGGCGGCATACTCATCGAACGGCACCATGTCGGCGAGGTCGTTGCAGAACGCGAAATGCTCGGCGGCGACGCGGCGGGCATGCTGTGGGGTCATGGGCGGCCAGGCTACCGTCACGACTAGGGTGTCGATTCCGAGGGAGCAGAGCCGGGCACCGAACCGGTGCTGCCACGACCTGACGACGGAGCTGGCCTGGGCTGCGCCCCCGGCACGGGACAGCCACCCGGAGGCCGCGATGGCGCCCGCCCCGTCGGCGGCGGGAACCGGGCCGAGATACGGGAGATCGCCTTCGACGGTGAGCTGGCCGGTTCCGCCCAAGGTTGTGGCCAGGGCGGCGTGCTCGCCCAGCAGCTGTATCTCCACGGAAACGGCCACCGGCGACTTGCCCAGCGACGCCAGCATCCGCAGGACCGCAGCGCCCGGTCCTGTGGGGCGCCCTGATGGACATGGGCTACTCGCAGGGGACAGCGACCCTTGTGGCGCTGGCCGACGGCACCACCAGCCTGTACACCAGCACCGGCGGCGGGTTCGTCGGCGGCGGATTCCACCAAGCTGTCGCGACTGCCACCCGCTCGTTCCTCGCGAACCTGGAACGCCACCTGCCCCTGCTGACGCCTGACCCGGACGCGGCCCTGCCTGCGGAGGGGCGGGTCATCATCCGGGCCCTCACCTACACCGGCCGGCTGGCCGCCGAGGGACCCGAGGACGACCTCGGCCACGGCAGGCACCCGCTCTCACCGGTATTCCACGCCGCCCACCGCGTCATCACCGAACTGAGGCTGATCGATGAATCCTCCCGGCAGCGGTGACCAGCACGAGCACCCGGCCGTGACCGGCGGATGGCTGATGAGCGATGCCTGGGTGTTCGCTGCCATCGCGAACGACCGGCCCGCGCGAGCGCACACGCTCGCCGAGATCATCGCCATCGCTGACGGCATCAACCACGCCGTGCTGACCGAGCTCGAACTCACCACGGCGGTAGGGCGGCTGCTGTCCGCCGGCCTGATCGAAGCTGATGCCGCGGCCGACCGGTACCGACCCACTCAGGCCGGGTCCGCCATCCGGCGGCGCTGGCGACATGGTGCGTTCGGATGGATCGACGCCATCCCGCCGCAACTGGAGCGGCTCGGCGCACCGCGGGACACGGGCTGGTCGCTGCCACCGGGCACTTTCGACGCCGCCGTGCGCCAGTACCTGGCGAGATGGCCCCGCGGCACCTGACCTGGTGCAGTCGGCCGCGGCATGAGGTACAGGAGCCCGATGGCTTCGGATAACCTGCCGCAGCCTGTGGCCTGCCGTGGGCCTGACTGCAGGCCAAGCGCGTTCGTACCAGGCCGTCGGTTGCCCGGCGGCGATCTCGGGCCTGTAAGTTCGAGCGCGAACTGCCGGTGGCTCGTGCCTTGGGGCGTGGCAAGCCCGGCGGCCACTGGCATCTCGTGACCGACGTTGGGGCGGCGCGACGGGCAGAATCGACCCCCAGTAAACCTGGCAGATGCCGCCCGCCGGCGGCGGTAGGCTCGGGAGAGTTACACTCATGTGGTTCATGTCCCGTGGGGGTCCACATGCAGCTGTTCATCAGCCATAGCGGTAAGGACCGCGAATGGGTGGAGCTCGTCTGCAAACGCATTGAGGCGGCGGGCTTCACCGCTTACCTGGCTGAATACGACATCGCCGGGATCGGGCAGGAGCTGACCCCGAAGCTCTGCGACGCGATTACGGCCAGCGCCGCGACGGTCGTCATCCTGACCGATAACGCTGCAGGATCACCGATCGTCCGGGAGGAGATCGGGTTCGCCCTGGGCCAGGGCAAGCTGGTTGTCCCGCTGGTTACCCCGCCTATAGCGCGGAACCCGGCCGCGCTGGGCATGCTCAACGGGCGCGAGTACATCCCCTTCGACATCGACGAGCCGCACGACGGGCTGATCAAGCTCACCCGACTGCGTCAACCAGTTCGCCCGCCGCCAGCAAGACGAGCTTCACCGGGCCCAGCTGGCGGCTCAGCGCTCCGAGGCCAGGACCAAAGACCAGGCCATCGCGCAGCTGCAGGCACAGAACGAGGCCGCGATGCTGCTGCTTGTCCTGGTCGCCGCCCTCGCCGTCACCATGCTGCTGGCCAAGTCGTCCTGACCGATCCACGTCGGCAGGCTGCGGCCATTACGACCGCAGCGATCCAGCCCGCCAACCAGCGCAGGTCTTGCCACGTCGCACATATCGTGACCTGGGGCCGGGATCACTGGTGACCGCCTGGGCCTGGCGATCGTGATAGCCGCGCCGTTGTCGAACCGCAGACACGTGAGCATGAAATGACCACGCGAAGAGAACTCTGGACCCGATCATGGCCAATGAGCTGATCGCGCCGGGGTCAGTATTCACGTGCCGCCGACAGCACATTCCATGCCGGCGAGCCCGAGTGGCTGCTAGCCATTCTGCTAGCCATCGACTGGCCGCATCCAACCCCTGACAGCCGTGCTGGGCGACGAAAGCTGCAGCTATATGGCATGTCTAGCGCACCACCACCCGGCCGTGTCGTCGTGGAGTCGGGGATGCGCCCCGAGCCGCTGGACCGGGCAGACCGGCCACACCTGGCACAGATACTCCATCGCCGAATCCTGAGTTTGATCCGCCACAGCCAGCAACGCCGTCACAGGGTCGCGTGCGCTGTCAGGCATCAGCCCCGGCGAGCTTCCATAACAATCGCCGCGGAACTCCACGAACGCGGCCGGAGGCTCGGCCCAATCGGGAATGACCAGCCGCACCGGACCCGATATCCCCGTGACGGCTAGGTCCGCTCTCACCGATGTCAGCGCTAGCTCCAGCACAGCCAATCCCCCGGGCTCCACGTCAAAGCCCGGCTCGTACGTCGATGCCAGCACTCGCAGGGCCAGATGGGCGGCCCGGTTCCGGTCCCCGCCCTCCATGTTGACTTCGGCAAGCTCCCTCACCGCCGGGTCAGGCTGGCCCCACTCGATCAGCAGGCAGGCCAGGTCAAATGCCGCCTCAAAGTCCAGGCAGCCATCACGTGCTCCCACATACACCAGGCGGGCCAGGCGATCGAATTCAGCGCGCAACTCGCCTGCGGTAGGAGCACCCGGATCACTCCGGTACACACGGCTGCCGACGGCATCGGCGTCATTCCACGGCGGCGGCACGCCGGTGCTCACCCCGCATCCACCAAACGGGCATCACTCACCGGCACATCGTGGCATGTCCGCATCTCGGCTCATGTCGCTCATCCTCGCTGACGACTTGCTTGCGTGCCCCCATGGCGAGGTGAACCGCAGACCTCGCGGTTATCCGGCCGTGCTGCGTCGCTTTAGCCTAAATGATCCGCACAGGCAACCTCGGTCTCGCATCGACGCCATAAACAGCACGCCAGGCCGTCAGGTGCGCGCCGGAGCCGACAAGATACGAGACCATCTGGCTGTGATCCAGTACCTAATTCAACTGCCGCTGGGCACGAACTTCTATTAGTCCACCGCAGCCGCCCGGCGGAGATGCTGCTGCCCGCCGGGTTCGACCACAAGCAAGTCGCCGGGTGGGACCGGACGCCAAATCGCTGTGTTCAAGGCACGCCTTGGCGCCGCAGCCGCCAGATAGCCGCTGCGGCCACCACGGCCGCTCCCGCCGCGTAGACGGACATTAGCCACGGAAACTGCGGCTGTACCCCGAACACCATCGGGCCGACCGACTCAACGAAAACGCACGCTATGAAGATGGCAACGGCGATGGCCGGTCGCGCGTCCACCGCCATCCAGAGCACGACACCGCCAAGAATGACCCACAAGACCAAGGTGAAGGGAACTCTCAGGATGTACAGAGATCCCCAATAACCGAGCAGCGAGGCGGGCAGCCAGAGCCAGATCCGGGGTGGGCGCTGCTTGCCGCGGATCAGGATAGCCATCATGACCAGCACGACCGCGGTCAGGAACCCCTGTCCATGGCTGTCATCCCCCCAGAACCATAGCCCGGCAGTCATCACTGCTAGGACCGCGGCGAACCGCGGCGGGGCGAAGAAAACCGCCGCCACGACGGCCACCGTCAGCACCAAGTAAGCCACCGCAACACCGGCGCCAGGTGGGGCGCTATGCCAATTGCTCCAGAAGCGGGTGAGGAAACTGAGGTCGGTTGCCGCGAGCTGGAGAATCATGATCGCCAGGCCAAGCAGCGCGGCCAGGCGCAGGTTCGCGGCCATAGTCAGCGGCTGATTGAGCCCGGAACGGACCCGCGATCCGCCCATCAGCAGCGCCCGCGCCTCGCGCAGGGTTGGCCACTGGCGACCTGGCGGTGTGTTCTCCAGCAGGGTGCCGAGCATTTCGTCGCCCCGCTCGCTCCGGTACCGGGCCGGGTAGGCCCGCAGCAGCCACCGGTAGCGGCGCTCCAGCGCGGTCATGCCGGGAGCGCCTTCCGCCTGGCGGAACGCGCGCGCATGCGGTGCTCGCGGCTCGTAACCAGGCGGGCTGCCGCTGCCATCCGCGCCGCCTCGGCCCGCAGCTCGGCGGCACCCGAGTCGGTCAGCCCATAGGTGCGGCGTGCCCTGCCGTTGACGATCTCCTCGCGGACCAGTCGCACGTAGCCCGCGGCTGTGAGCCGGTCCAGCGCGGTATACAAGGTCCCGGTGGCGATCCGGACCCGGTTGCCGGACAACTCTGCCGCGCGCTTGATGATGGCGTAGCCATGCAGCGGCCCGTCGAGCAGGGAAGCCAGCACGAAGTAGGTCGGCGCCCGCATCTCGCTCATCGGCTTGTTCACATGACCAGAATAAGTAACTGGACTACATGTCGCAAGCTTACTTTGAACCCTCCGGAGAGGTGGCCAGCCAGCCAGCTGCAACCAATCCAGAGCCGTTCCGGTGTGCACTCCGCGCCCGATCGAAGCGTCGTCACGGAGGGCGGAAGGCTGCCATCAGCAGTCCCAACCAGGTCGGTCACCCGGATTCAACCCGGCTGAGCCAGGCAACAGGAAGGTGATCTTGGAACTCACGGTGGAAGGGCCGCCGGGCCTGAAAATGGACCGGCATTCAACGGCCTGGTCTAACTGCCGAGGATCCGGTCCATTAGTTCGGCGCCGCTGGTGATCACCGGACGGAGCTCGCGTCTGTACACCAGTTCGGTCGTACTCGTCTGCTTGTGCCCGGCGACCCTGGCGATCTCCTCCACTGGGACGCCGCCCTCCGACAAGATGCTCACGAACGTATGCCGTAGCTCCCTCGGCACCCAGTCGGTCCCGAGCCCAGCCGCTTGAGTGATCAGCCGGAAGTCGCGCCTGATGTTGTGCTGGTCCAGCATCGTCCCGACCGACGTGGTGAACACCAGCCCGGCATCGTGCCACAGCGGGCCCGCCGCGAGCCGGTCGGCGGCCTGCACGGCCCTCCGCTCCCGCAGGGCATCCACCGCCATCTGAGCAAGCTTCAGAGTCCGCCGCGACCTCGGAGTCTTGGTGTCCCCGCCTGCCCGGTCAGAGCGCCATACCGCGATCGTTCCGGCCTCGAGGTCGAGATGATCCCAGCCAAGCGCCCTGGCCTCCTCCGGCCTAATCCCGGTGGTAAGCAGCAGCACCACGTAGGCATGCAGCCGCAACGGTTCCGCGTCCCGAGGGCTCGGACCGTCAGCCGCCGCCTTCAGCAGCGCCCGCGCCTGATCGACCGTCAACGCCTTGGAGGGTCGGCCCTCTCGACCCGCAGGAGGCCGAACGAGCGCTGCCACATTTCGCGCGACTAGGTCGGAAGCCTCCGCATGGCGGATCGCCCGGACCAGACAGTTGTGCGCGATCTGTAGCGACCTAGTCGACAGGTGACCATTCAGCCCAGCGAACGCCGCGCCCACATCAGCCGCGGTCAGCTTCCGCAACTCCTTCGCGCCAAGAGCATTGATTAGCGGCTTCACCGCGTCGCGGTACAGCACCACCGTCCGCTCGGACCGGCCAGACAGCCCGTCGGCGAGCCAGTCGTCCAGCGCCGCTCGGACCGTGTAGCCAGCGGGCGACCGCACCCCGATATCAAGGTCGGCGTGCAGCTCCTTGAGCCTGCGCCTAACCTCAGCCTTGGTCTTGCCGACGACCTTGCGGCGCAGCCGCCGTCCGTCACCGCTAAAGCCGAGTGAGACGGAGCCGATGTAGCGATTCTTGGCGGGGTCGAAGTAGATTGTCCTGTCCCATCCAATGTGAGTCATCGTGGGCTGGATCTGCGGGCGTGCTTCATGTTGGTGGGACGGTTCATGGGACCGGATGTCCTGTCGACGTGAGTCATCTTGCGGTTTCCGCAGGATCAAGGTAGAGATGATCAGCCAACGCAGCAGTGGGCGGCTTGGGACCATCCTCCGCCGGACGGCCACAAGGGGCCAAGCCCACATCTCTAGCCGATGCCGCGGATTATCCCAATCAGCGCACATCTGGTCCATATGGAAAGAGACGCAACCTCGGTGCGTCATCGGCCGGCTGGCGGGTGTAGGCGCCAAACATCATCAGCGTACGGTGCATGCGCTGCGCGTCCGCTAGAGTCGCGCGGAGAGTCAGCCCGTCCTCGGGGCTGAGCACGCCAACACGATGCCTGCCGACGTTCACCGTCACCGGAGCGTCGGGATCAATCGACTCTGATCTTGCCAGCCACACAGGAACCAAACGGGCCGTCCTGACCTCGTCGCCTCCGTCAGGCCACGTCTCCAATACCTGCGCTGCTCCCGAATCCAATATCACCTCGAATTCGGCAGGCGCCACGCCTGGTGGCACAAAGTACGGTTCCTCCCCGTTCGGGCCCGCCAGCTTCGTCACGCCATTCAGCAACTTGCGAATTTTCCCCAGCTCAGAACCCAAAGCCGATAGGACTCGGACGGCTTTAGGCGCCATCAATGTCGCATAGCGCGGGTTCCCGGACAGCGCAACAGACTCAGCAAGATAATCGAGGACGGGATCCGGCGGTCTGGTCTGGCCTCTTGAAGCCATCTCGTCGATTAGATCACCACGGATTTCCTGAACACTCCTACCTGCGGACCTCACCCTAACCGCGTCGACAGCCTCATGCCTTTCCTCGATGCTGGCCCGCTTTGCACGAATAACGTCCCTGAACTTCGGTGGCTTCGCACTATTCATGCAACATCCTCATATGGAGGCTTCTTCACACCGGGGCAGCAGGTAAGGGACGTCAAGGCTAGCAACAGAATAGGCGCAGTCCTCAGCAGAAGCGTGCCGCAATCAGCGATAGTCATGAGAGCGTACTAGGCCAGCCAGCACTGACATCCCCGCCCGGTCGCCACGCCGCCGGGCTTGACATGGGACCCTCGCGGGCGGCCGCCCCGGGCCCCGCGGCCAGGCTGGGAAACCCCGGCCCGGCGCCAGCCAAGGAAGCTCCTATGTCAAGCGTGATCTTGGAAACTGTTCGTGCCCGGTGATTATGGCATGGTCTAATCGAGCCCGGCGAAGCGCTGCTGAGCGGCCTGGCGGGTGACCCCGAGGGTCGCGGCGATAGCCGACCATGGCTGGCCGGCCTTGCGGGCGCGGCCGACGGCTTCGCGTAGTTCCGCCTCCGCGCGCTGGCAGGCCTGGCGGGCGGCGCCGATCTGGAGCAGGGCGTGCGGGTCGGGCAGCGGTGTTGCCGGGGTGCCCTTGCCGAGGGTGGAGCGCTGCTGGTCGCAGCTGGCGCACAGGCTGACCGGCCCGTAGCGGACGACGGCCAGGGCCTGGCAGTCCGGGCGGGTACCGGCGTAGCAGCAGGCGGAGGCCAGCCCGCGCGTCAAGATGGCGTTGACGCCGCCTGGGGCGTGGGTTCCGGGGGGACCCACGGTCAGGCCGCCGGGTTGAGCGTGCTGCCCGCGGCGTGCCCGGCGCCGCTGGTGGCCAGTGCCTTGTAAACCTCGCGGGCGACGTAGCGCTTGAGGCAGCGCATGATCTCCTTGGTGGTCTTGCCCTCGGCGGTGCGCCGGGCCACGTAGGACCGGGTGCGGGGGTCGTGCGACATGCGGACCATGACGATCCGCCACAGCGCGGAGTTGGCCTGCCGGTCCCCGCCGCGGTTAAGCCGGTGCCGGCGCTGCTTACCGGAGGAGGCATCGACCGGGCTGGCGCCGCACAGCGCGGCGAAGCTCGCCTCGCAGCGCAGCCGGCCCGGGTTGTCCCCGGCGGCGGACAGCAGCGCGGCGGCGACCTGGGTGCCGACGCCCTGCTTCGAAAGGAACGCGGCCGGGGCGGCGCACCCGACGAGTTCAGCCAGCGAGGCGTCCAGCTCGGTGATCTCCGCGGTCAGCGCCTGGTGGCGGCGGGCCACGGCCGCCATCGCCGCCGAGACTCCCCCGGGGCCAGTGAGGTCGCCGGGCCGGAAGCGGGCCGCGTGCTCGGCACGCTGAGCCGTCGGCAGGCCGGCCAGTTCCTCCCGGAGGGCCTCGGGGGCGGTGACGATCAGGTCGCGGAGCTGGTTGGCGGCCTGGGTGCGGGCCTTGACCGCGCCGCGGCGGGCCACCTGCAGCGCCCGGATCGATTCCACCGCGCCGTCACGGGACTTCGGCGTCCCGGACGCCTCCCCGTTCAGCGCGGCCAGCGCCGCGGCGACCGCGTCGGCGGCGTCGGACTTGCCGCGCCGGCGGCGGGCCTGCCGGTTCGGCCGGATCACCTCCACCACCTCAATGTCCCGGGAGGCAAGGTAGCGGGCCAGCCCGGCCCCGTAGCTTCCGGTGCCCTCCACGCCGACCTTCACCAGTTCGCCGTAGCCATCCATCCACTCCAGCGCCGCCTGGTATCCCTTCGCGGTCGCGGGGAACTCCGCGGTGCCCAGAACCCGGCCCGCCTGGTCCACCACCCCGGCCACGTGCACCTCGGCGTGAGTGTCCACGCCACCGGTGACGAGCCGTTCAGAATCTGCAATCCTGGGCACGTCGTCTCCATTCTTTTGACAAGGACTGGGATGGCGCCGCCGGGCCGGGACGAGCGGACAGAGCACTTCTGGGACCCGGCGGCAGGACGCGCCAAGCCTCCAGCGGCCCGGGTCGCGGACCTCGGGGACACACCGGGCGTTCCCGATCCGCAACCTCACCCGCAACCATTCTGAGGAAGTGCTACGGCCCCCCGCCCCATGTCAAACCCGGCTCACGACATCACGCGGCCGCGGGCCGGCACGCCGGTCCCGGACAACGATAAAATCGGCACAGAGCAGGCACAGAGCGCTGCTGATCACACAGAACCAGGTGCGCATCCAAGCAGGGGAGCTCCAATCCCCGGGCTGGTTTGGATGGTTTCGGGCAGGTTCCAAGGGTGCTCGGGCGGCAACGGCTCGGATTCCAGGCGGCGGGTGTGGAATCGCCACTCGAGCAGCGGGTCGTCTCGGTCGCGGCGCCAGCGGATACGCGGGTAGTTTCCCCAGATGTAGCCGGGTGCGACGGTGCGGCGTACTTCGGCGTCGAACTCGTCGGGCCAGGCCCAGCCTTTGCCGAGGATGCGCTCGCGCCAGTGGGGGCTGGCCAGTAGCCGGGTGAGCGCGACCGATTGCGGGTAGGCGGCGGCGTCGGAGGTCTGGTTCCCGTCGTCGTCGCGGTCGCGCCAGCCTGGGCCGTGGAAGATCTCCATCCGGTGGTCATAGCCGTCGTCAAGGATGCCGTCGAGGCGCCAGCCGGTGGAGATGTGGTGCGCGTCGCGGAAGGCCCGCATCACGGTGTCCCGGCCGTGCCGGCGGATCAGCCGCCGGTGGCGGCGGTGCGCGGTGAGGATCTCCGGCTGGGCGGTCAGGTCTGGCTGTGCCTGGTCTTCGCTGATCCAGCGGCGGTGCCGGCCGCAGACCACGTCGTCGTGCAGCGCCCACCGGGTCACCGGGCGGCCCGCGGTGCAGCGCCGGCAGGCGGCGAACGACCATCCTTCGCGGGCGCGGGGCCGGTTCTGGATGTGCAGGCCGATCAGCTCGCCGGCGGTGCAGATCTGGGGCATCGCGTGCGCGAGCGCCGCATGCGGCATGCCGGTCACGGCGGCGAGACGGGCGAGCGGCACGGGTGCGTCCTTGCGGTCACTGCCGGCGAGCAGTGCCCTCAGCGCGGCCGGGGCGAGCCGGTTCGCCGCCGCGAGGCGGGGCAGGTAGCTGCTGATCGTCTCGTCGCGGAACGGCGCGACGAACTGTGGCAGTGGCCG
>WNFI01000103.1_pt1 | contig 18078 bp, 19 predicted proteins | sample 5400471 | NCBI WGS metagenome assembly WNFI01 (sample SAMN13153348, study PRJNA577476) | soil metagenome | isolation source: 100 cm saprolite on Douglas fir-dominated hillslope | place: USA:California | collected 2013-09-17 | reverse complement strand
GTGGCGCACGCCGCCGAGCGCGCTGGCGCGCTGCAGACGTCATACTCCCTCCTCGCAACGCTGGATCGCATTCCGTATCACGATGCTCCGGTGGAGTATTACGCTCGAGAACGTGCGCGTGCAACCGCCTATGAATGGCGGCGGCGCTGCATCCGTCGGTGGTTGTTTGCGGCGAGGATTTGACGCTGTCAGTGCAGCGTCGACGCCTCTTGCGGCGCCGCCGCAGTGCGAAATGCCCACGCGGCAAATGACGTCGTGATGACGACCGCAACAACCGATGCCCAGAGGGGTATACTCATGCCCGCTACGTCAACGGGCCAGCGCATCACGAGCCGCGCCAGTTGGACCACCGCAAGTAGTGAAAAGAAGGCTCCTGAAACCTGTTCGTAGCGGCGCATCGTATCCTCCGTGAATGAGGAGAGCGCCTTCATATGTACCGTCGAGGGATGCAAGCGCAATGGCACGGCGCTGCTCCGGGACGAGCGCCAGAGATCGTGGTTGTTCCGTCGGCCCGACGTTGGGTGTATCGTAGGCGAGTCCCTAGGTGTGACGGCCTCGAGTGAGAGAGATTAGGGTTCTCCGTGCAGTCGCCATGGTCGCGTTGGTGGTAGGCGCGGCCGCGTCTCTCGGTCTGACGCTTCGCGCGGGCAATCGCGGGCAGTCGAGCATTCTGATGCTTTTGTTTGTACTCTGGGTGCTCTCTCCCTTCGTCGGCCTGGCGTTAGCCGATAAGGCGTCACCGCGCTGGACGATTTCGACGCGCGCGACGCTGTATGTCGTGACGCTCATCAGCACGGCCGGCTCATTGGCACTTTACGGAGGCGTCGTGTCGATGCCTCCCGGAACGAAGACCGCGGCCGCATTCCTTCTCGCTCCGCTGGCGTCGTGGCTGCTACTGGTGATCGTCGTCGCGGTCGCGACGTACGTATCCACCAAGGGCCTGCCGCGAGACGCGGACGCTTGAGGATCGTCGCCACATGCCAGGAACGCCGATGCGAGTCGCCGATCTCGAGCGCTTGTACGACTACCATTACTGGGCCAACAGGCGACTGCTCGACGTCGTGGCGCAGCTCTCGCCCGAGCAGTTCACACAGCCCGTCGCCGGCAGCTATGGCTCCATTCGGAACACACTGGTCCATGTCATGAGCGCCGAGTGGGGCTGGCTCGACCGCTGTGGTGGTCCGGTGCGGGGTAACCGCCTGAAGGCCGAGGACTACGCGACGTTGGACTCGGTTCTGCGGACATGGACAGATGTCGAGCAGAAGGTGCGCGCGTTTCTCTCTGGCCTCACGGACAACGACATGATGCGCAGCGTCGACTTTACGCTCGGTGAACAAAAGGGTACTGCGTCACTCGAGCATCTCATGCTGCATGCCGTCGTTCATGCGGTGCACCATCGCGGTCAGGTCGCCATGCTGCTACGAACGCTCGGCTGTGCGCCCGGCAACTTCGACCTGTTGTTTTACGACCGCGAGACGGCTTAGACGGTCCCCGAGCATGCGCCGGTGGAAAAGCGATCCACTCGGCCTCTTGTCAATGGGCGGAGTCGGCGGCATAGTCCAACTGATGGTCCAAACGCGCTGCGGCAATCACTTCGGTCGACATGCCACATTGCTGGTGATGGCATGGCTGGCCGTTGCCTGCGGTGGCTCGCCGACTGGCGTGACAGCGCCACCCGGCGTTACGGCACCGGCAACGGCGCTCAGCGTTTCGATCGCCTCGACGGTGATTCAGGTGGGACAGACCACCGCGGCGCGCGCATCCGCGCTCGATCGCAATGGCGCGGCGCTCGCAATCGGAACGCCAACATGGGGTACGGAGTTGCCGGCGATCGCCACGGTGAGTGTGGACGGAATCGTCATGGGCGTTGCTCCCGGACAGACCATGGTGGTGGCGCTCGTCAACGGAGTACGAGGCCAGGCGAGCGTGACGGTCGTCTCCGTGCCGGTGGCGCGCATCGCCATCACACCCTCGACATCCACGCTGGCGCGTGGCGCCACGATTCAACTATCGGCGTCGCCGCTCGACAGCATTGGACGTCCGCTCACAAATCGCATCGTCGAGTGGAGCAGCTCCGACATCGCCAAGGCAGTCGTCGCATCGAATGGGGTGGTTACCGCGATGGCGCCCGGCGTCGCAACCATCACCGTGGCGATCGAGGGCATTCACGCGTCGGCGACTCCCGCCGGTCTCGTCACCGCGATGTCGCCGGGCACAGTCGCCATCACGGCGAGTAGCGACGGACAATCGGCCACGGCGACCATCTACGTCACCGAGAAGATCGATCCGACCATCGTCGTCAGCTTTGGATCGCCGCTGGAGAATCAGGTGTTCGGCGATACGTTGCGCGTCGTCGTCACCGTGCGCTCCGCATTACACGTGAGCGACGTCGTTGCCACGGTAGCGGGTATGCCGACCGTGCTCGCGCGTGAGCCCGTGGGACATTTCGGCGCCGCGGAACAGTGGGTCGCGATGATTCCGATCACGAACATTCCGCCGGGTACGCATCTCCTCGTCGCACTCGCGACCGACAGTCGCGGCGCCCATGGACTGGGCTTCGTGCAGTTCGTCCGTGACGCCCAGGAAGGAAAGGTGAATACATCGCCGCCCCACATGAAATGACGACGAGAACGGTGAACCGTTCACGGCATTGACGCCCGGCGTTACCTCGCCACAATGATGTTTTCGAGCTTCTTGCCTCTGAGCATTTCGTTGAACGCGGCCAGATCACGCTGCAACACTTGAGACACCTCGGCACCGACGACCCCGAGCTGCTCGTGGAGAAGACGGGCGACTTCGCGCTGCGAGCTGGTCGGCCCGAAATCGGATCCTCCGATCTCTTCCGCGAGGTACGCCAACTGCTCGGCGAGACGCATGGGCCAGCGCACGTCGTCCTGGCCGCGCCCCGTGATCAGCGTCTGAAACAACCGCCGTTCGGGTACGAGGAGTTTGCGGTCAAGGGAGTCGGCCGCCGAGCGGACGTCGTTGCGCGTCGAGTCCGTGGCGAGCACGGTGCGCAGGACGGCGAGCTGGCCGCGGACGACTTCCAGCCGGTTGATGAGCGTGACGGTGCTGTCGAGGTCCCGCTGAATGCCGCGCACGACGTCGGTCTGCGCGCGAATCTCGTCCTCGCTACCTCCGCTGTTCGGATCCTTGCGGAGCACGAGCGTCCGCGTCTGTTCCTCTCCCTCGTGTGACAGCTTGACGGAGTATGTGCCTGGCGGCGCGAGGATCGCGACGCGACTCACGCCGGGAGCGGCGCGTCCCTCGAGTTTTACGGGAAACCACTCCGCATACTCTGGGCTCGTGCGCAGCTTGGCTTCCTTGCTGCGGTCGTAGCGCAAATTCCACCACACGCGATTGAGGCCGGCTTCGACAGGTCCCTTCATCGTGCGAATGACGGCGCCATCGCTGCTCGAGATGGTAATGGTCACGCTATCGCCGGGTGCGGCGGGCACTTTTGCTTTGGCCGTCGTATCGCGCGGCGCACCCGGAAAAACCGTTGCGATCACGGTGTCCTTGCCGATGTCGGCACGAGTCGCCACAGTGCGCGCGCCGGCGCTGTCCTTGCCCGACCTCAGCCAGTAGGTAATTGCCGCGCCATACGGCGGAATCTGTCCGTTCGTGGGATCGTCGCCGACGGCGAACGGGCCTTCGGCGTCGCGGAAGCGATAGGTCTCACGTGGCGCAAACAGGTGCGTTCGGTTCGCGGTTACGGAGCTCGCAAGCCCGCGGAGCGGCGTGATGTCGTCGAGAATCCAGAATCCTCGTCCGTACGTGGCAATCACAAGGTCATGGAATCGCGGCTGAACCACGATCCAATAAACGGGAGCATGCGGCAGATTCGTCTGTAGCGGCTGCCAGTGCGCGCCATCGTCGAAGGACACGTACAGCCCGCCTTCCGTGCCCAAATAGAGGAGGCCGCGTTGCACGGGATCTTCCGCCACGTGATGCGCGTACGAGAGCGGCGTCTTCGACAGGCCGCCGGTGATCAGCCGCCACGTAGCGCCATAATTCGTGGTCTTGTATACCCACGGATCGCGATTGTCGACCTGATGCCCGTCCACTGTGAGATAGGCCGTTCCAACGTCGTAGCGCGACGGCGTGATGCTGCTGATCGTCGCCCAGTCCACGAGACTTGGCAGATTCTTCGTGACGTTGGTCCACGTGCGCCCCGCATCGCGCGAGACATGCACGAGACCGTCGTTGGTGCCGGCCCATAGCAATCCAGGCTGGATCGGGGATTCCGCAATGGAGAACACGACGCCCGCGTACTCGACACCGATGTTGTCCGGTGTGAGGCCGCCGGACATCTTCTGCCGGCTCTTGTCGTTGCGCGTGAGGTCGCCGCTCAACTCTCTCCACGTGCGCCCGCTGTCCGTGGTGACGTGTACGTGCTGGCTGCCGACATACACGCGATTGTGATCGTGCGGCGAAACCGTGAGCGGGAACGTCCAGACGAAGCGGTATTTGAGGCTCTCCGCCGCCCACCCGATAGTGGACATCGGCCAGATGTCGAGATTGTGTGAGACGTTGGTGCGCCGGTCGTACAGCGTTGCGATGCCGCCCACGCTGCCCCATCCCGATGCGCTCGACCAGACGAGATTGCCGTCCACCGTGTCGGGCGTCGCCCATCCGCTCTCGCCGCCGCCGACGGTCTGACACAGGCCTCGGCTCAGATTGGCCGAGTAGGCCTCTATGAGACTCTGGCGCGGATTGCTCGGGCACATCGCCGAGGGTCCGTCCTGACGGTTGCCGTAAAGGTTGTACGGGATGCGGTTGTCGATCGTGACGTGATACACCTGCGCGACGGGCAATTGCACCTGCAGCCACGAGCGAGTGCGGTTGGTCGTGATGGAGATGCCGCCGTCGTGTCCGACGGCCATCCGGTTGCCATTGGCGGGATCGATCCAGATGTCGTGGTGATCCCCGCCAGGGATCTCGGCGTTGGGTGGATCGATGATCGTCTGGCCGCCGTCGAGCGTCTTGGACCACGCGGCCGAGAGGAAATACGCCTCGTTCGCATCGCGGCCGAGAGGAAATACGCCTCGTTCGCATTGTCGGGTGTGACGCCGAACCGGTTGTAGTAGTGCGTGCGTCCGGCCATCTGGCGATCGCTGCTCACCAGCGCCCAGTTCATTCCACCGTCGTCGGAGCGAAAAAGTCGTCCTGCGGACGTCGAGTCGCCGTTTGCGCGCGGAACGCCGTCGCCCGTCTCGATGAGTGCATAGATGCGGTTGGGGTTCGCGGCGCTCATGCCAAGACCGACTTTGCCGATCGTGAGCTTTGGAAGCCCGTGGTCCGTGATGCGAGCCCATGTGGTGCCGCCGTCGCGCGACGTCCAGATGCCGCTGCCCTTTCCGCCACTCGTGCGGCCCCACGTGTGGACCTCGATCTGCCACATACCGGCGAAGAGCACACGCGGATTCGACGGATCCATGATGAGATCGGACGCGCCCGTGGAGTCGTTGACGAACAGGACCTTCGTCCAGGTCTTGCCCCCATCGGTCGTTCGGAAGATGCCACGTTCGGGCTGCGGGCCGTAGGCGCGTCCGAGCGATGCGACGTAAACGCGGTCGGGATCTTTCGGGTCGATGACGATGCGCGAGATGCGCCCCGTGTTCTCGAGGCCTGCGCGCTCCCAGTGCTTGCCGGCGTCCGTGGATTTCCACGTGCCCCAGCCGAGGGAGATGTTGCTTCGAATGAACGGTTCTCCGGTGCCGGCCCATACGACGTTCGGGTCGGATGGAGCGACGGCGAGTGAGCCGATCGACGAGACCGGCAGACTGTCGGCGATGGCCTTCCAGTGAATGCCGCCGTCGGTCGTCTTGAAGATTCCGCCCGACGCCGCGCCGGCGTAGTACACGTTCGGATCACCGCTGACGCCCGTCACGGAGGTGACGCGGTTGCCTTCCGGTCCGACGTGGCGCCAGCGAAGGCGCGAGTACACCGTGCTATCCGTCGGAATCGTAGACGGCCGCATCTCTTCGTTCGGGCGCCGTTGAGCCGCGAGGATGAGCGGGGCCACGAGAAGTGATGCGATGACGACTGACTGCCGACGGAATGCGCGGAACATGTCGAGCACCGGTGGGTGATGGTATGAGCAGCGGGGAGCGGCGCTGATCTTCGGATGTCCTGCGCGCGCCCGCAAGGAGTCAGACGATCTTGCAGGGGATGATGGCGTCCTCGTCGAAGAGGTACACGGCGCACAGACGGTGGTAGCCGTCGGCGATGACGACCTTGCTGACGCGGGGATGCCGCACCAGCAGGAGCGGCGAGAGCGCCTTGCCCGCCTCCAGCTTGTCGCGGTCACGGAGGACGTGCGAGTTGCTTACGCCGAGCAACGACAGTCCCGACGCACGGAAGATGTCCTTGGCCTTGAATGCGGACATCGGTGCGCGCTGGAGCAGCTTCACGCGCTTCTTGACCGTGGTGGCGTCGAAGATCAGTGCCAGATAGGAGGCCGCGGCCGGATAGTCGTGTTCCTCGGGCTGGTCGAGCCATTTGACGATTGTCTTCTTGCGCGATTTGTTTGCCATGGCTGATCCGGTTCGCTCGCGATTTGCAGGGTGCGTGTGACGAGAGAGCAGGCTGTCAGGTTAAGCGATATGACTCCAACACGGAATGCCAGCCTCATGCGATGGATAGCAGGTCTTCTTCTCGGTGCGACGCTCGGCTGCTCTGCCGACGCCGCGCTTGCGCCTCAGGATCAGAATCCGCTCGTCATCGTGAACGGCGCCCTCACGCTGACCGTCTCTGACTCTCCCGCCATGGCTGGCGTGCTCTGGATTGCACCGACGGCGGACGGCGGCGCGGGACGGATCACCGCGAGGGCGATACGCTACGGGAGTTTGTGCGCCACCTCCGTGAGTGGCCGAGTCGACGTTGCCGGCAACGTGGTATCACTGCACGTCGCATACACTGCGCGCACTGCCGCTCTGTGTACGATGGAGCTGCGCGCGTTGCAGTACGATGCCACCGTCGCTCCGCTCGCGCCGGGGCAGTACGAGGTGCACATCTACCATGCGGACGGTACCGGCGAGGTGGAAGTCCGCAAGCAGACGGTGACCGTGACGTAGCTACCGCTCGGCGGGCACGGGACTGACTTACCGCCCGATGAGGAGCCCGGCGGTGATCCCGAGTCCGTGCTGCGAATGGATGGCCGTCACTCCGACTTCGACCTCGAGCCATTGCTCGACGGGCTCCACCTCGAACGCGATAGCCCCTCCATACGGAGGAAGCCCTCGTCGCGCGACCACTCGCCAACTCAGCCGATTTCGTAGACGATACGGTGCTCCCGTGGAGCCGCCGCCGAAGGCTGGATGATCTGACCCTCGATGGAATTTTTCGCGAGCGCCGTCAGATGCTGGCGCTGGTGCCGATCGCAATCTTACTTCCCCGGAGCCCCGCAGTCGATTCCGCCGAAGGACGACGCGTCGTCGATCACGCCAACTCGCGACTCATGATCGCTATTTCGCCCATTACTCTGGAAGGCCACGGCGTCCGCCTCGAGCCGCTCGCCCATGAGCACGAAACGGGTCTCCGAGCGGCGGCCACAGATGGAAAGCTCTGGGAGCTCTGGTACACGGCGGTTCCGGAGCCCGATCACGTCGAGCGCTACATCATCGATGCGCTGGCGGGAAAGGCGGCTGGACACATGCTGCCGTGGGCGGTGGTGGACTCGAAGTCCGGCGAGGTCATCGGCAGTACGCGCTATCACGACATCGTGCCGGCGATCGATCGGGTCGAGATCGGATACACCTGGTATGCTTCCCGATGGCAGCGGAGCCATGTGAACACGGCGTCGAAGCTGGTCCTGCTGACGCACGCCTTCGAGTCGGTCGGGTGTCAGTGCGTCGGGCTCCGCACCGACAACTTCAACTTTCGATCGCAGCGTGCCATCGAGGCACTCGGCGCCAAACGCGATGGCGTCCTGCGCCACCACGCGGCGCGGCGCGACGGCACCGTGCGCGACAGCGTCATGTTCAGCATTCTCGCGGCCGAGTGGCCGGACGTGAAGCGCCACCTGGCGACGAGATTGCAGCGGGGCGGGCGCGGAGCAATCACGCCGCCGCTACGCGATCAGTGAGGTAGCCATGCGCGTGCTCTCCGTCGTTCTTGCTCTTGTCAGCGCATTTTTTGTCTTCTATACGGTAAGACTGCTGGTCGTGACGCAGGGACTCCAGCACACGCGTGTGGGAGGACAAGGCGCATATGTCGGCGCGGCCGTGTTCCCGATCATCGCCATCGTGTTTGGTTGGGGTGCGGTGTGGTGTTGGAACCGTGCAGGCCGGACATCCACTTCCTCCGGCCGAGCGTGAACGTCCTGAGACACTCACTGCTGGTCGCAGCTGTAGTAGCATGCGCGGCACATCCGGCATTCGCACAGCCGTCATGGATGCTTGGCCCGTTCATCAAGCCGCCCAGGGTGAACCCGATCTTAGCGCCAAGTGCCGGGAGCACGGTTCGATCGGCGATGAGCGACAGCATGGTGCGGTGGGAGGCGTACGCGACCTTCAATCCCGCCGCCGTGGTGCGCGGCGGTGCGGTGTACGTTGTGTATCGCGCGGAAGATGCCTCCGGCGACGTGAAGATTGGCGGTCACACGTCGCGGCTCGGACTCGCGAGGAGCACCGACGGGCTGCATTTCACGAGACGCGACGTTCCGGTGCTGTTTCCCGGCCGGGACGAGCAGTCCGGCAACGAGTGGCCCGGTGGCGTCGAGGATCCGCGCGTCGTGGAAACGGAGGAGGGAACGTACGTACTCACCTATACGCAGTGGAATCGAAGGGTCCCGCGCCTTGCCGTTGCGACCTCCTCCGATCTCGTGCAGTGGACGAAGCACGGGCCGGCCCTTCCACCAAAGTATCGGGACGTCGAGTCGAAGTCGGGCGCGATCCTCTGCAAAATGAAGGACGGCCGGCTCGTAGCCGCCCGAGTCAACGGCAAGTATTGGATGTACTACAACGTTCCGGACATCTTCATCGCGACGTCGGACGATCTGCTTCACTGGACCCCGCTCGAGGATTCGAACGGTCGGCCGCTGAAAGTGTTGTCGGCACGTCCCGGCTACTTCGATTCGTGGCTCGTCGAGGCGGGACCGCCGGCTGTTCTCACGGCTCGCGGGATCGTGCTTCTCTACAATGCGGGCAACGATTCGACGCACGGTGATCCCGCGCTTCCGCCGCGCGTATATACCGGTGGACAGGCTCTCTTCGACGCGCGCAACCCCATCCGGCTGCTTGCCCGAAGCGACGCGCCGTTCATTCATCCGTCAGAGCCGTACGAACGCACCGGGCAGTACACCGAAGGCACGACATTCGTGGAAGGTCTCGTGCCGTTCAAGGGTCGATGGTTTCTCTATTACGGAACGGCAGACTCTCGCGTCGCTGTTGCCGTGTCAGGCGCGCTAAGAAAATGAGCGGGTTATCTGTGCGTTGCCTCGTATTTGATTCGCCCACCAACAATCGTGTAATCCACGGTCGCGCGCAAAATCTCCGGCTCGGGGATCACGATGATGTCCTTCGAGAACACCGTGATGTCGCCATATTTGCCCGCCGTTAGCGACCCAAGTTCCTTCTCCTGAAAGCTCGCGTAGGCGTTGTTGAGTGTATAAGCCTGCAACGCTTCCATTCGCGTGAGCCGCTGCTCGGGCACGAAGACTTTCCCTTCGTTCGTCACGCGCGCGACCATACCATAGAACGATGGAATGGGGTTCACGTCTTCGACCGGCGTGTCCGTGCCGTTGGTGACGATAACACCGAGGTCCCATAACGACCGGAAGAGATACGATTCGCGACGTGCACGTTCCTCACCGAGCTTTGACGGAATCCATGGCGCGTCGGACACGGTGTGGATGCCCTGCATGCTGGCGATGACACCGAGCTGCTTGAAGCGCGGGAGGTCGGACGGCTCGATGTGTTGCGCATGCTCGATGCGCCACCGCAGATCGGTCTTGCCAGGATTCGCCTTGAAGACGCGCTCATAGACGTTGAGCACCTCGCGGTTCGCCCGGTCGCCGATCGCGTGTGTATTCACCTGAAAGCCGTGTCGTAGGGCGAGCTCGGCCACACGTTGCAGACTCTCCGGCTGCTCGAGCGCCAACCCCGTGCTACGCGGAAGATCGGCATATGGCTCGAGCAGCCACGCGCCGTTTGAGCCCAGTGCGCCATCGATCTGGCGCTTGATCGAGCGCACGGTGAGATAGCCGTGTCCGAAGCCCTGCATACGATAGCGATCGAGCAGGCTGTCGAGGCGCTCGTTCGACTCGAATCGCACCATCACATACAGCCTGACGGGAAGGCTTCCTTCAGATGCCAGCTTCCGGAACAGATCGATGGTGGCGAAGTTCGATCCCGCGTCGTGGAACGACGTGATGCCCTTCGAGAGCGCGTCGGCTCCCGCGAGCCCAACCATCTTGCGTGCACGCGCTTCACGCTGCCGCGTCGTCAGCGAAGCGTCACTCGCCGCTCGCGCAGTCCCCATCAGCCCCTGCGCTGCCTCTCGAAGCATGCCCGTCGGGTTGCCCTGCGCATCGTGGACGATTTCACCGCCCGGAGGATTTACGGTTGCCGCGGTGATGCCGGCAAGCGACATCGCCTTCGCGTTGACGAACGACGCATGACCGCTGGCGTGTGACAGCTCGACCGGATTGTTCGGCGATACGGCACTGAGCATCGCATGCACCGGGTTGCCTTCGACAACGGACCATGGCCACGATCTCTTCCCACGTCTTCGCCTTCGTCAGGTCGAGCTGCAGCTTCGAGGCGCCGAGTGCCATGTAGTGGCCGTGGCCGTCTGCGAAGCCGGGTGTGGCAAGGCGACCCGCCAGATTCACGACTTTCGTGGAGGGTCCGATCGTCCGTTGAATCTCTTCGTTGCTCCCAACAGCGATGATGCGGTCGCCTGCGATGGCGATGGCCTGCGCTTCCGGCTTTGCGGAATCCATCGTGACCAGGTGGCCATTGATGAGTGCCAACGTGGCACGCTGAGCCTGCGCGGACGCGAGGGTCGGGGCAAGAACGAGAGCGAACGCAGCGATGGTGCGTTTCATATGATAGAATGCTGGGGATCGGACGCCGGAAGTCTATCTCTCTCGATGTTCACGTGACAGATCCACGCGTTACTGCGTTCCGCCGCTTGCATGAGACTGGATGCTTCGTGATCCCGAATCCCTGGGACATCGGCAGCGCGCGCGCCCTCGAGCAGCTCGGGTTCCCGGCGCTCGCCACCACGAGCTCCGGATTCGCGTGGTCGCTTGGCCGACCGGACAATCAGGTGACGCTGGATCAGGCGGTCACACATTTCGCATCGATCAGCGGCGCCGTGCAGGTGCCTGTGAACGCGGATTTCGAGGGCGGCTTCGCGACGGATCCCGCCGGCGTCGCCGAAAACGTCGCGCGCGTGGTGCGGACCGGAATCGCGGGCTTCTCGATCGAGGACTCGACCGGAGACACTTCGGAGCCTCTGTTCGAGCTCGAGCTCGCGGTGGAACGCGTGCGCGCCGCGCGTGAAGCAATCGACCGATCCGGAACAGGCGTGCTGCTCACCGCGCGCAGCGAAGGATTCATCGTCGATCGGCCGAACCTGGACGAGACGATCCGCCGGCTTTCGGCCTTTGCGAGCGCAGGCGCTGATTGCGTTTATGCACCCGGCCTCCGCGAGCTCGCTCAGATCAAGGCGGTGGTGGACGCCGCAGCACCGACGCCCGTCAACGTGCTCGTGAGCAGCGGATTCACGAGCCTGGACGAGTTGACGACGCTTGGCGTTCGCCGAATCAGCGTCGGGGGCGCTCTGGCGCGTTCGGCATGGGCCGGCTTTCTCGCGGCGGCCGAGGAGATCGCGCGAAACGGCACCTTCACCGCGCTTGGAAGTGCCGCCAGCGGGGCTGCCCTGAACGAACGATTCCGCGACTGACCATCCCGTGGCGCCGCGGCGGCGTCACGCATATTCATTAAGGCCCCTGACCGGCCTTTCAGCCACGCGCCATGGCGACGGTGCAATGCAAGTGCGGCGAGAAGTATCATCCGGGCCCGGATCACATCGGGCGGGAGATCCGCTGCAGAAAATGTGGCCGCACCGTGAAGCTCGTTCCGGATCCGTCGCTCGAGCCGGAGCCCCCGAAGCGCACCTATAGCGCGCCGTTCGCCTCAACGATGGGTACAGCGGGCGGGCCGCAATCGTTCAAGGTGAACATGAGCGCGCCTCCACCCTCGGCGTCAACGCCGGAGGATGGAAACCCGGACATGGAGCGGCCGCGCGGTCTTCATCCCGAGGTGCGGCGCATCCTGATGTATGTAGCGCTCGTCGCGCTGCTGCTCTCGGGGGGACTCATCTTCTCGGTGTTCAAGGGCGGTGGGTCAGCACCTGCGCAGTCGAACCCCGCGGACTGCTGCTGACGATCGAGATTTGGCTTCGTGCTCGCTTCCGCTTCATATTTTCGCCATGCGCGCCAGACAGATGACCTACCGTGTTGTGTCGCTCCACAGCGACGAGGCGCGGGATGCCCGCCTCGGCTCGACCGTCGAGGAGCGACTCGCAATGTTGCGCGAGCTGTCTCGCATGGCCTGGTTCGCGAGTGGGCGTGCGTTGCCCGTCTATAGCAGGGCGGAAATGCCCGTTCGGCTTGTCCGGCTGAGCGATCCCCGCAATCCGGAGAGCGGTTGATCGACGATTTCCACGACCTGCTTCGCGAGCTTGTCAACGCCGACGTGCGCTTTCTGGTCGTGGGCGCGCATGCGCTCAGCGTTCATGGAATTCCGCGCGCCACGGGTGATCTCGACGTCTGGGTACAGCGCTCGCCCGAGAACGCGAAGGCAGTGGTGTCGGCACTGGCTGCGTTCGGCGCGCCACTCGGCGACCTCCAGGTCTCTGTGGAGGACTTCGTCAGGCCAGACGTGATCGCGCAGCTTGGATTGGCGCCCTACCGGATCGACGTAATGACGTCGATCAGCGGCGTGGATTTCGACGAGGCATGGGCTGAACGAGTCGACGGGGAAATTGAGGGTGTGCATGTCCCGGTGCTCGGCCTGAAGGCGTTCGTGCGAAACAAGCGCGCAAGCGGGCGAACGAAGGATGTCGCCGATCTCGAGGCACTGGGAGAAGCCTGAGCGCTACGGCGCGACCGTCTGCACCTCCACGCGCGACGCCTGCGTGGGCGTCCTCCAGATTCGGTGCGTCTGCGCCTTGTAGTCCGCCGCCTTCGCCTCGAAGATGTTCGGCACCCACGTCTGCGGATTACGGTCGATGATCGGGAACCAGGTGCTCTGCACTTGCACCATGATCCGATGTCCCTCGAGGAACCGGTAGCTCTGCGTGTGCAGATCGATCGCGAACGGAGTAACAGCATTCGCGACGAGCGGCACCGGCTTCTCGAATGATTGCCGGAACCGCCCACGGAATACGTCGTTCGCAATCATGAATTCGTACCCACCGAGCTTCGGGTCGGACGCGTACTGCTCGGGATAGACGTCGATCAGCTTCACCACCCAGTCCGCATCCTGTCCCGTGGTGCTCGCGAACAACCGCGCGGTGATCTCGCCCGCGACGACCACGTCCTCTGCGAGCGGCTCGGTTTCCCAACTCAGCACATCGGGACGGTTCTGCACGAATCGCTGGTCCTCGAGCAGCCACGTGTACCAGCCGGAGCCCTTCGGGTAGTACGTGGGCTCGATGGGACGCTGCCGATACGGCACCGGATGCGCGGGGTCGCTCACATAACTGTCGTTGGACGAGCCCTCAGCCGATGCGGGCGGATCGAACGAAAGCTTGCCGCCGGCATGGAAGTACAGCGATTTCGACACGGCACGCTTCGGCGGCCACGAATCGTACGTGCGCCAGGTGTTGCTTCCGCCCTCGAAGACCGTGGCCTCGGGCTGTGCGAGTGTGCCCTTGTCCTTCAGATAATAGGCGAAGAATGGTGCCTGGATCTTCTGTCGGTAGTACTGGCCGGTAGGAGAACCGAAATCGATGTTGCCGAGCTTCTGTCCGGGGCCATTGCTCCAGCCACCGTGCCGCCACGGGCCGACGACGAGAAAGTTGCGATTCTGCCGATCGTGCTGTTCGAGTGCCCTGTAAATGGTGATCGGCCCGTAGAAGTCCTCCTGATCCCACCAGCCGGCGACGTTGAGCGTCGGGACGGTGACTCGTGTGAGATACGGACGCATGGCCTGCCGCTGCCAGAACTGATCGTAATTGGGGTGCGTGGCGAAGTCCGTCCACGACGGAAGACGTTTGTCCTTCAGGACCTTCGCCTGAATGTTCGACAGCGGCCCGACATTCAGATACCACTCGTACGTATCGTACCGATCGAAGTCGAAGTCCGAGTTCTCTCGCGTTGCTTCGGTGAGCCACGCGTACTCGAATCCATAGCTCAGCCGAAACGCTCCATTGTGATGAAAGTCGTCGCCGAGGAACATGTCGGCCGGCGACGCCTGCGGACTGACGGCGCGCAGCGCGGGATGTCCGCCAAGCATTCCCATCGCCGACGTCCATCCATCGTAGCTGACACCGAGCATGCCGACGCGGCCGTTGTGGCCCGCGACGTGTGCAAGAAGCCAGTCGATGGAATCATTGGTATCGGTGCTCTCGTCGATCGCGTTCTTCGGCCCTGTGAAGGGGCGCGGCGGCCGCTGCATGACGAAGGTGCCCTCGCTGCGGTACCTGCCTCGAATGTCCTCGAACACGAAGATGTAGCCCTCCTCCGCGAGCTCCCTATAGCTGCCGGTCAGCGCTTCGCCCGACTTGGCTACTCCATAGGGCGTCCGTCTGAACAGGAACGGAAGTGGCTCCGCGGTGCCGCGCGGCCGAAACAGCTCGACATGCAGCTTCACGCCATCGCGCATGGGAATGTCGGTGGACGTATGCTCGTACGTCGCCGGATCGTACTTGGGCGCCGGTTGCTGCGCGGGCAGCGCCGCGGCAAAGCTGAGCAGTGCGACTGTCCGGGTGACTCTGCGAAATGACGCGTGCATCGGGTAGTACTCCGTGAAGTGCCCAATATTGGCAGGGACTTCCTGCGGATGGCAACTCCGCGATGCGGCCGATGACAGCACGCGTGGCCTTGCGGCACGGACCGATGAGGGGCACACTCGTTGAGCGGCGCGCACATGACCGCGGCCCAGAATCGACCCTCACGATTCACCTCGAGAGCGCACGACATCAGTGCCGAAGGCCACCGGAAGGTTCGACGTCCAACTGAATCCACAGGCGACGGATGCGCCGATCGGCCGCATGTCCATCGACAAGCAGCTCTACGGCGATCTCGAGGGAACCAGCAAGGGCGAGATGCTGGCCGTGAGCTCGACCGCGGTGAAGGGCTCCGCCGGATACGTCGCGATGGAAGTGGTCACCGGCACGCTGCATGGCCGCAAAGGCTCCTTTGCGCTACAGCACAACGGGACGATGAATCGCGGCGCCCAGTCTCTCGTCGTCATAGTCGTGCCGGACTCGGGAACTGGAGAGCTGGCGCAGATTGCCGGCACGTTGCGGATCCTCATTGAGGGAAAGGAACACCGCTACGAGCTCGACTACACGCTGTAATCGCGACCGCGCTCCCGCTTCATGGACCGACGCGAGTTTCTGATCGCCGGCGGAACGGCCATGGCAGCCGGGTGGCTGCATCCCGCGTTCAACGCCGGACGTCCGCGCCCTTCCCGCGCACAGCTTGCGTGGCAGAGCGACGAGCTGGCGATGTTCGTGCACTTCGGCGTCAATACGTTCACCGATCGCGAGTGGGGTGACGGCCGGGAAGATCCGGCGATCTTCAACCCAACGAGCCTCGATGCACGGCAGTGGGCGCACGCCGCGCGCGTCGCCGGATTTCGCGCGATGATCCTGACCGCGAAGCACCATGACGGCTTCTGTCTCTGGCCCACGGCGACGACGGCGCATTCGGTCGCACACAGCCCCTTCCGTAATGGAAGCGGTGACGTCGTTCGCGAATTCGTGGATGCATGCCGCGCCGAGGATCTGCGGCCGGGCCTGTACCTCTCGCCGTGGGATCGGAACAATCCCGCCTATGGCGATTCACCGCGGTACAACAATCTCTACTGCGACCAGCTCACCGAGTTGCTCACTCGGTATGGTCCGATCGCCGAAATGTGGTTCGACGGCGCCAACGGCGAGGGGCCGAACGGCAGGAGGCAGGTTTACGACTGGCCGCGGACCTGGGCGCTCGTGCGCAAGCTGCAGCCGGACGCGGTGATGTTCTCGGACGCGGGGCCTGACGTTCGCTGGTGCGGCAACGAGCGCGGCACCGCCGGCGATCCCAACTGGTCCACGGTGGATCCATCCGTCGTTTCTGTGCCGGGTGAGAGTGGTCCGGGAGTGACCGACATGCTGCAGCACGGCACGCCGCTGGGAATGGTATGGCGGCCGGCGGAGGTTGACGTCTCCATTCGACCGGGCTGGTTTCATCATGCGGCCGAGGACGCGAAGGTTCGCGACGTGGACAACCTGCTCGAGCTCTATCACACGTCGGTCGGCCGTAACGCCAAACTGCTCTTGAACGTGCCTCCAACGCGGGACGGCCTGCTTCATTCCACCGACGTCGAGCGGTTGCGAGCATTCGGCCAACGGCGAACGGCGCGCTTTGCCGAGGACGTGGCGCGTGACGCGGCAATGCGATGGCATTCCGGCAAAGGCTCCGCTGCCGCACAGCTCGAGCTCCGCCGCGTGCGAACCATCTCCAGTATCCGGCTCGAGGAAGCAATCACACGCGGACAGAAAGTGGCGCGCTACGCGGTGTACGGCTCGACGCGCGGCGCGGGCGACTGGAAGCTTCTCTCCCGCGGCACGACGATTGGCTATGCCAGGATCGATCGTTTCGAACCGGCCTCGGTAAAGAGTCTCCGAGTGGAGTTCGATGTCGCTGGCGAGTCGGCCGAGCCGATCATCGTCCGTGCGTTCGCCTGAGATGCGTGGCTGTGAGGGCGACAGCGGGTGATCATATTTCAGCGTAGAGGAGTCAGCATGGTGCAGTTCCTGCCGGTCGTCGGCCGGCTCAACGCAGAGATCGTGAAATGACGACGGAGTCCTTCCTCGCCGCGTTCTGCCAGGCCATCCTGAGCCGTGATTTCGGGCGGGCCGAGGGTATGTTGGCGCCCTGGCTGCGGAGTGAGCTCCCTGGCGGCGGGCTCAGAGAAGTCGTGCGCCTGTCGCGCGGCGAGGCGCCGCCCGCCAGCGAATACAGCACCGCGGAGCTGCCATATGGCGATCCTCGTTCCATGCGCGAGACCGTCGCGGACAACGCCGACATGAACGGAGCGCGGTCGCTGGACGAGTGCGACGGCCTGGGCGCCGCGATGGGCCCGCCCTCATATCCGATTCCGGACGAGCTGACCGACGAAAACTTCGAGAGTGCCCATCGGCTGGAGTTCCAGCCGGACGAAGATCTCGAGGCCGACGAGGATTTCTCGTACGCGTTCTACGTGGCCGTGGTGCAGCTCGGCGAAAAGCAGGCGATCGGCTATCTCGAGCCGATGGATTGAGGCGCGGGCGAGCACAGACTCACCGCGCGAGTGAGGTTCCGACGAGCAGTACGAGGGCGCTCAGCGTCGTCTGCGCCGCGTTCAATCCGAGTCGGAAGTCCCTGTCGGAGAACGTGGCGTAGACATCGCTGGGCTGATGCCATGTTGGATCCCAGCCCGCGCCGATCTGCGGACCGCGTTCATTCTCGCGCAGACTGATGGCCGCGACGATGTCCTGAAAGGGCGCGCTGTCCGTGTTGGTCATGTGCTGACCCACCGCCGCCGGGTAATCCGTCGCGTATTTCTCGTTCGCGTCCTGAAAGAGCCATGCGAGGCGCTGCGATTCGGCGGCCATCTTGGAGCGTGACTGAAATTCGATGTTGACGTCCGCTTCGGGGCGCTGCTCCGGCGGAATGGTTCCGTCGGGACGCGGCATGCCATGATCGAATAGCATCATGTCGTGCTGAATCATGCCGAGCCATTTTGGCTCGGGATACTTGCCGGAGCCGGCGGGCATTTCCTTTCCTTGCAGGGCCTGACGCTGCGCAACGTACGCTCGCGCGCCATTGAGCCCCGTCTCCTCGTTGTTCCAGAGCGCGAATCGAATGGA
>WNFI01547878.1_pt1 | contig 18080 bp, 18 predicted proteins | sample 5400471 | NCBI WGS metagenome assembly WNFI01 (sample SAMN13153348, study PRJNA577476) | soil metagenome | isolation source: 100 cm saprolite on Douglas fir-dominated hillslope | place: USA:California | collected 2013-09-17 | reverse complement strand
GGACGCTTCCACCAGCGATCAGGCCTACATCCAGGCGCTGGCAAAACGGTTTCCGGCCGATCCCAATTCTGATTTAAGGAAGGCCGCCGAGGATTATCGCGATGCGATGCGGCAGGTAGTCAGCGAATTTCCTGACGACCTCGACGCCGCCACACTGTTTGCCGAAGCTGGAATGAATTTGCATCCGTGGGGACTGTGGCACGTGGATGGCACGCCCGAGGCCGGCACAGAGGAGATTGTGTCTACGCTGGAGTCGGTGATGAAGCGCGATCCCAATCATCTGGGAGCGATTCACTATTACATCCATGCCGTCGAGGCTTCGGCCTCTCCCGAGCGGGCGCTGGCGGGAGCGAACAAGCTGGCTTCACTCGCGCCTGGCGCGGGACACATCGTTCACATGCCTGCGCATGTTTACATCCGCACCGGCGACTACGAAGCTGCCGTCAAGACCAATGAAAAGGCGGCGGAAGTCGACCGCGCCTACATCAAGGCCACGGGAGCGCAGGGTATCTATCCGATGATGTATTACAGCCACAACCTGCATTTCATCGCGATGTGTGCGGCGATGAACGGCAGCTATGCAGAGTCGAAGCTTAATGCGGATCTGCTGGTGGCCAATGTCGGCCCGCACGTGAAAGACATGCCTCCACTCGAAGGCTTCATGACGATTCAAGTGGCGGTGGAGATTCGCTTCCATCATTGGAATGAACTTCTGAAGATGCCGCAGCCCGATGCGGCGATGAAGACAGCCACTGTGTTCTGGCACTTTGCACGCGGGATGGCGCTGGCTGGGACCGGCAAGATAACGGACGCCGAGGCTGAGTACAAGATTGTGTCTGCTGCCGAAGCAGCCACGCCGCCTGATGTAATCTTCCAGATGCCGATCAACAACAAGGCCAAGGACATCATGAAGATCGCCGAAGATGTTTTGGGGGCGAAGATCGCGGTGGCAAAAAAAGACAACAACGGCGCGCTTGCAATGCTGAGGGATGCCGTCGCCATTCAGGACACGCTCAAATACGGCGAACCGCCCGACTGGTTCTACCCGGTGCGCGAATCGCTGGGAGCCACGCTGCTGATGAGTGGGGATGCGGCCGGCGCGGAGAAAGTATTTCGCGACGACCTGGAGCGTAATTTACGGAATCCGAGGTCGCTGTGGGGACTGCATCAGGCCTTGCTGCAACAGAAGCGTGGGTACGACGCGGGATTTGTTGAGAAGCAGTTTGAGTCGTCGTGGAAGGGTGGGGCGCAGGCGTTGAAGCTGGATGATTTGGTGTGAGAAAGTCACAGGTAGGGACAGCCGCCTCGGCTGTCCCTACCTGGTTTGTTCCCGCCTATAATCTTTGGCGATGGCTGCTACGACTAAAGACCTCGAAAAGAAGATCGAATCTCTTGTTGAAGGCTCTGGAGGCGGAGCATCCGGAACTGATCACGGCGGATTCTCCGACGCAGCGCGTCGGAGGCAAGCCGCGCGAAGGCTTCGTCAAGGTGCCGCACTCTTCGCCCATGTTGTCCCTCGACAACACTTATAGCGAAGAAGAGTTGCGAGCCTGGGAACGCCGCGTACACGAACTGAGCGGACGCAAAGAGGTGGACTACGTGTGCGAGCTGAAGCTCGATGGCATGTCGCTGGCTCTGATTTATGAGGACGGGAAGTTGGTGCGCGGAATTACTCGCGGTGACGGTAGCGTGGGAGAGGACGTCACGTTGAATGTGCGTACCGTGCGTTCGGTGCCGCTTTCGATTCCGAAGGAAAAATTGAAACAAGCTGGAATTCCCGCTGATTTCGAAGTGCGGGGCGAATTGCTGATGCCGCTGGCGGCATTCAAGAGGATGAATGAGGAGCGGGAGAGCAAAGGTCTGTCTCTGTTTGCGAATCCTCGCAACGCTACGGCGGGCACGGTGCGGCAGCTCGAGTCGAGAGTTACGGCGGAACGGCGGCTTGATTATTTTTCCTACTCGCTGTTGAAGAACGGAAGAACTCATTTCCCGCGACATTGGGAAGCACTGGATGCGCTTCGAGCGGCGGGATTCAAGGTCAACCTCAGCCGCAAGCTGGTGCATGGAATCGACGAGGCTTGGGAATTTATTCAGCAGTGGGAAGGGAAGCGCGAATCGCTGCCCTATGAGATTGACGGCATAGTCATCAAAGTCGACCGGGTTTCCTTGCAGGATGAACTTGGTTTCACAGGCAAAGCTCCGCGCTGGGCGATCGCTTACAAGTATGCGGCTCGGGCCGGGATCACGAAGCTGGAAGACATTCGAGTGCAGGTAGGACGCACCGGGAAACTCACGCCAGTCGCGATGCTGTCGCCGGTTTTAATTGGCGGCACGACTGTGCGTAATGCCACGCTGCACAACATGGATGAGATCGAGCGACTGGGCGTACCGAAGGCGAAGTGGATTACCGATGCGTCAATGCGAATTGTCCGGCGAAGCTGCGCGAGACCATTCTCCACTTCGCTTCGCGGGGGGTGATGAATATTGATGGCATGGGCGATGCGCTGGTGAATCAGCTCACCGAGCGCGGGCTGGTGAAGAATGTTGCAGACATTTACAAACTGACGAAAGCCGACTTGCTCAGCCTGGAGCGTATGGGCGACAAGTCGGCGCAGAACATTCTCGATGAAATTGAAAGCTCGAAGAAGTTGCCGCTGGAGCGGGTCGTCTACGGGCTTGGAATTCGAATGGTGGGCGAACGCACCGCGCAGTTTCTGGCAGAGCACTTCGGATCGATGGAAGAGCTGGAGAGCGCAGGAGTGGAAGAACTTCAGGATGTGAACGAAGTAGGTCCGCGCATCGCTGAGAGCATCGTGGAGTTCTTCAGCATCGCGGCCAACCGGAAATTGGTGGAGCGTCTGCGCTCGGCGGGGCTTACCTTGAGCGGCCAGAAGAAGCAGCGCGGGACCAAGCTTGCCGGGAAAACTTTCGTGCTGACGGGGACGCTGGCGCATTTCACCCGCGACGAGGCCAGGAAGATGATCGAAGATGCGGGCGGGAAAGTAGCCGGCTCGGTCAGCAAGAAGACGGATTACGTGGTGGCGGGAGCGGACGCGGGGTCGAAGCTGGACAAGGCAAAAGAGCTTAAGGTGAAGGTGATTGACGAGAGAGAGATGGAGCAGTTGATAAGCTGACAGCGCCGTCTGGACTGCTATTTTCCTCATAATTCATACCATGAATATCCCGCAGACAAAGCGGGATATTCATGGTACTATATTTCTTGATGATTGACCGTCAAGCCGACCTCGTGTCAGTCCGAAGCGCCCTGCGGCGCAGCCGTGTGGTCGCGCTGCTGGGACCCCGCCAGTGCGGCAAGACCACGCTGGCCCGGCAGTTTGTCGCACCCGAATCGCTCAACTATTTCGACCTGGAAGATCCGCGGAGTCTGGCACGCCTGAGCGAACCGGATCTAGCCCTGCGGCCGCTGAAGAGGTTGGTGGTGATTGACGAGATTCAGCGCCGTCCTGACCTTTTTCCGCTTCTGCGTGTGCTGGCGGACCGGTCGCCGCTCCCCGCGCGGTTTCTCATTTTAGGGAGCGCGTCCACCGACCTGCTCCGGCAATCGTCGGAAACACTGGCTGGAAGGCTCGAAACCATTCCGCTGGAGGGCTTCCGGCTCTCGGACTTGGGAGCAGATGCTCAAAACCGCCACTGGTTACGCGGCGGCTTCCCGCTGGCTTATACACCACGCAGGGAGTCAGATTCGGTGGCCTGGCGGCGGCAATTTCTCCAGACTTTTCTCGAACGCGACATTCCCCAACTGGGCATCGAGATTCCGGCCATTGCTTTGCGCCGATTCTGGAATATGGTGGCTCACTACCACGGCCAGATCTGGAATGCGGCCGAGTTGGCCCGGGCTCTGGCAGTGAATGAAGCTACGGTGCGCCGCTATCTCGACCTGATGGCTGGAGTCTTCATGGTTCGCCAGTTGCCGCCGTGGTTTGAGAATCTGGGCAAACGTCAGGTGAAGTCGCCCAAGGTCTACGTGCGCGACAGCGGCCTGCTGCACTCGCTATTGGGAATAACGAACCGGCGCGACCTCGAATATCATCCGAAGGTTGGCGCTTCGTGGGAGGGTTATGCCGTGGAGGAAGTGTTGAAGTCGTTCCGCCCCGACGAGGCTTATTACTGGGCGACCTATAACGGGGCGGAACTGGATCTGTTCTTATTCAAGAACGGACGCCGCATCGGAATCGAATGCAAGCGCGCCGACGCGCCTGCACTAACCCCGTCGATGCGGACGGCACTTGCTGACTTGAGACTCGATCACCTTTATGTCTTGTATCCCGGCGACAAGACGTATGCGCTGGGCAGGAAAGTGGAGGTGATGCCGTTGGCGAAGTTCGTCAAGGCGAAATAGGAAATAACAATACCATGAATATCCCGCATCTCGAGCGGGATATTCATGGTAACGGTTTTTGGCTATCCATCCTGCCGGCAGACTGCTTCCCCATCGCCTTCGTCATCCTCTTCCAGGTCTCCTCCAGCGTCTCCGGTAAAACGCGCGTCTCGCCCACCACCGATAGAAAGTTCGCGTCCGCGACCCAGCGCGGCAGCACGTGCATGTGAATGTGTCCGGCGATGCCGGCACCGGCGGCTTTGCCGATGTTCATGCCCAGATTGATGCCGTCGGGGTGGTAGAGATCGCGCAGGACGGACTCCATGCGCTGCGAGAGTTCCATCATTTCGTGGGCTGCTTCTGGTGGAAGTTTGCGCAGTTCATCGAGGTGAGCGTAAGGCACAATCATCACGTGTCCCGGCGTGTACGGATACGTGTTCAGAATGACAAAGCAATTTTGCCCGCGATACACAATGCGGACCTTCGCATCATCGCCCGCGTTAACGGCATCGCAAAAGACGCAGCCAGTAGACTTTTCCGCGGTCGAGACGTAGGCGTAACGCCACGGGGTCCAGAGGTAGTCCATCACAAGGCAGGGTAGCAGAAGACGGGCGACCGAGTGTACGCCACTATCCAAACCCTCTATTGAGTTTCCATCTGCATAGGCTTCCACCACCATTGATGCCGTTTGCACTGCGAGGGCAATTCCGGATTGCAGCGGGCGTGGAAGGTCCTCTCGGCGATGGCGATGCCCAATCCCATGCCCAGGAACATGTCAGAGGACCAGTGGTCCCGAGCCATGAAGCGAGTGAAAGTCACCGTGAAAGCCGCGCCGTAACTCAGCGCCCGCGCCCAGGGTTTGGGATATTCATCGGCCAGCACCGAGGCCATTGCCCAGGTAAACATGGCGTGTCCGCCGGGGAATGAGGTGTTCAGGGCGTGATGCTTGAAGAAGTCTCCATGATTGTTGCCTTCATCGGGCCGCTGGCGCCCGGCGATCAGTTGCATCGGGGCGTAGATGATGAAGGTATTAACTAATGTCTCGAGTTCGAGTGTGCCCGTCTCTCTGGCGTGGCGATGCTCGGTCTTGGCGCCGTAAATATATATCCCTAGCAGCGAGCCGGCCAATCCTCCCAAGGCAGTATCGGAAATTGCTTGATAGACGGTGAAATGTGCGTGCGAGATATTGTTTTCAATGTGGCGGTCGGCGGCGAGGAATGCTCCGGTGCCCACCAGAATTACGAAATCCCACTTGAGGTTATGCTTTTCGAATGGCCCCCGGAATAGAAACTTTTGATCTTGTCCAATCCGTCTGATGCTTCGTTTGATAAGCCCCTGCTGCTGGCCAGTGGTCGTTGAAGTATTTGGCCCGTCATCGGGCGCCGGGTCGTCGTCGTCCAGTGTCTCCAATCGAAAGTCGCCGACGCGGAAGTTGGGAGCTGGAGTCATCACATGGATCGCGGGTGTGGCCGGTAGAACCGGGATTCTTGAAGACGATTCTTGAGAGTTGGCAGCGACAGCGAGCACGGTTACCGCGAAGGCTGTCAGAGTCAATTGAAGGGTTGATTTGATCAATGTCGTTGTCTCTTGGGCGCCATGATTTCGGAGAAAAGCGCAACATTTAGGATGCAAATTCCGCAAAAAAGTAGACCGGGATTTTCGCGAAAATATACATTCGACGCGACTTCCGGAAGCGACCGCCGGTCGGGCTTTCCGGTTGGCCTGCGACATTCAATAATTGCGTTTGACACTATTTGCGAGGCATTGCTATAGTCGAAGAGTTCCCTTTGGACGCGGGTTTCTGTAAAACGTCCGGCAGCTGGGATTGTCCAAGCTCACTCGCCAGGGTGGGCCCACCACAACCAACGACTCACTCCAGCAGTCCGCTCAGCAGGCCCGTATCCTCCCCGCACTGAGTGCGAGGCACAGCAGAGAGGCATGACCTTGTTCGACGACACCACCGCTCACAACTCCGACTCCACAACTGCCGTTGCAACCGAAGTAGAACCAACGGCCGCCGAAACCCACTCCGCCGAGCAGAACTTGCAGGAGCAGAATTACGCTCAGCAGGATCAGGCTTTGGAGACAACCGCTGCTGCCGCCGACGCAGAGGCAACACCGCCCGCGCAGACCGACGACAAGCACGCCACCGAAGACTTCGCCTCGGCGCTCGAGAACTTCACCACGGAGACAGAAGAAGCCGTGGGCGAAGACCGCGTCATTAAGGGCACGGTGCTGAAGCTCACCGGGACGCACGTGGTGGTCGACATCGGCACCAAGTCGGAAGGCATGTTGCCGCTGTCGGAGGTGCTCGATCACGAAGGCAAGCCGAAGGTGAAGCCGGGTGACGAAATTGAGGTGATGCGCGAGAAGGGACAGACCGAAGAAGGCTACGTCAATCTCTCGCATCAGAAAGCGGCGCGCCTCCATGCCTGGGACGAAGTGGAAAGGGCTCACCAGGAGAAGCGGCCGATCAAGGCTACGGTGATTGAGCGCACCAAGGGTGGCCTGACGGTCGACATCCTGGGCGCGCGGGCGTTCCTGCCCGGCTCGCAGGTGGATCTGCGGCCCATCCGCAATCTCGACGGCATGAAGGGCCAGACGCTCGAAGTTACCGTCATCAAGGTGAATAAGAAGCGCGGAAATATTGTGGTTTCGCGCAAGGAATTGCTGGAAGGCGAGCAGAACGAGAAGCGCAGCAAGACCCTGGAACATCTGGAAGAAGGCTCCATCCTGACCGGAGTCGTAAAGAACCTCACCGAGTACGGCGCCTTTGTCGATCTCGGCGGACTCGATGGTCTGCTGCATATCACCGACATGTCGTGGGGACGCCTCACTCACCCGCGCGATCTGGTGAATGTGGGCGATCAGATTCAGGTCAAGGTGCTGAAGTACGACAAAGAGAAGCAGCGCGTTTCTCTCGGCTTCAAGCAGTTGACGCCTGATCCCTGGCTCGATGCAGAACACCGCTATCCTGTGGGCGCGCATGTTTCCGGGCGCGTGATTAGCGTCACTGACTACGGCGCGTTCGTCGAACTGGAGCAGGGTATCGAAGGCCTGGTACACGTCAGCGAAATGACGTGGTCGAAGCGCATGAAGCACCCCTCTAAGCTTGTGAATGTGGGCGATCAGGTCGAATGTGTAGTGCTGAATGTAAATCCCGGCGAGCGGCGCATCTCTCTCGGTATGCGGCAGCTCGCGGAGAATCCCTGGGATGCACTGCACGATAAATATCCCGTGGGCATGACCGTGGAAGGCCGGGTGCGCAACCTGACCGACTTCGGTGCGTTTATCGAAATCGAGGATGGCATCGACGGCCTGGTGCACGTCAGCAACCTGAGCTGGACCAAGCGCGTGAAGCATCCTTCGGAAGTGCTGAAGAAGGGTGATCGTGTGAAGGCCGTTGTGCTGGCCATTGAGCCCGACAAGCGGCGCCTGTCGCTGGGGGTCAAGCAGCTTCAGCCCGATGTCTGGGAGACTTTCTTCGCCACGCATCACGTTGGCGATGTGATTCACGGCAAAGTGCTCCGCGTGGCGGCGTTTGGCGCCTTCGTCGAAATCGCCGAAGGAGTCGAGGGCCTGTGTCACAAATCGGAAGCCATCGACGGCAACGGACAACCGCTGCATCTTGAACCCGGCGTCGAGCACGACTTCAAGATCATCAAGATGAGCGCGGAAGAAAAGAAAGTCGGACTCAGCATCCGCGCCGTCGGTGAAGAAGCTTCGCGGTCTGAGGTCGAAGCTTACAAGCAGCCCGTCTCCAGTACCAGTTCGACAATCGGCGAACTGATCTCGTGGAAACGCGCAAGTAACGAAAACAACTAGTCCGTTCGGCATCCCGAGCGGCCGTCATCCGAGCGGAGTCGAATGATCCCTACCCCGCGCGTGGCGACTAATGGCTGGCTAGTTTCGTTCCGTCTTTTCCCCTTAATTCCTTAAGGAAAAAGCCAGTGCCACGCCGTTAGCATGGTCTTGGACAGCAGCCAGGCCCCGAGTTCATCAAGCTCGCAGAAAAGCTCAATCAGACCCCGCAAAAGAGTTCAAGCAACACCATTCTCATGATCTCATGAATTCCATCTAAACCTGCACCCGGCCCGCAAGCCCGCGGTAGTGGCTCAATTTTCAAATTGAGCCACTACCAAGCCCGCGAAGCACTTGGTATGGTCCTTCATCCTGTTCTAGAATCATTCGTTTGCCTTCAATCATCTCTTCCTACTGAGGACGATCACTTTGCCTGAAACAACTTACGACGTAGCCATCATCGGCAGCGGACCTGCCGGATACACCGCCGCCATCCGCGCTGGTCAATGGGGCCTGAAAACCGCTCTCATCGAAAAAGACGGATTCCTCGGCGGCACCTGCCTGCACGTCGGCTGCATCCCGACCAAGGCTCTGCTGTTCAACGCCGAACTCTGGGACCACCTAAAAGAAGCGAAAGAATTTGGAATCGAGGGTGTAGACGCGCGCAAGTTGAACTGGGCCGCCGTGCAAGACCGCAAATCGAAGATCGTGGCCAAGCATACCAAGGGCCTCGAGTTCCTGATGAAGAAGAATAAGGTCGAGACCGTGAAAGGCTACGGCAAGCTAACCGGCGGGGCGCAGAATGGTCTGTTTACCGTAGAGGTGGTGAACGACAACAAGGCCACTCATCTTAAAGCGAAGAATGTGATTCTTGCCACCGGTTCGGAAGCTCGGATGATTCCAGGCCTTGAGGCCGACGACCGCGTTCTAACCAACATCGAGATTCTTAGCCTGAAAGAGCTTCCGAAGTCCATCGTGATCGTGGGCGCGGGCGCCGTGGGCGTGGAGTTCGCATCTATCTACCGTTCTTTCGATTGTGAAGTAGCGATTGTCGAAATGCTGCCGAGGCTCGTTCCGGTGGAAGATGAAGAAGTTTCCAAGGAACTTGCTCGCGTCTTCCGCAAGCGCGGCATCAGCTTTCACACCAGCGCGAAGGTCGATAAAGTCGAGAAAACAAAAGCTGGAGTGTCGGTCACCATCACCGTCGACGGCAAGCAGCAAAAACTTGACGCCGAGAAAATCCTGATCGCCGTCGGCCGTAAGCCACGCACTCAGAACATTGGCCTGGAGCGCACCAAGATCAAGCCCGACCGCGAATTCATCAAGACCGATTCCTGGATGCAGACCGCCGAGCCCGGTGTCTACGCCGTCGGGGACATCGTCTTGGGCACGCCGCAACTTGCGCACGTTGGCGCCATGGAGGCGATTGTCGCGGTGGCGAAAATCGCGGGCAAGCCGGGCAAACCGATCAACCCAGAGCACATTCCCGGAGCCACGTATTGTCATCCGGAAATCGGCAGCGTCGGCCTTACTGAGACCAGAGCACGCGAAGCGGGATACAACGTAAAAGTTGGCAAGTTCCCCTTCACCGCGAATTCCCGCGCTTCAATCGTCGACCAGCACGAAGGCTTCATCAAGATCGTCTCCGACGCCGACTACGGCGAGATTCTCGGCGTGCATATCATCGGCCCGCAGGCGACCGAGTTGATCGCCGAAGCCGTCGCCGCCATGGAACTCGAAGCCACCGTCGAAGATTTAATGTGGACGATCCACGCGCATCCTACGCTGGCCGAAGCCATGCTGGACGCGTCGAATAGCGTGTATGGGATTGCGATTAACGCATGAACTTCTTAGCCACGGATTTGCACGGATGAACACAGATAGACCAAGACATGAGATGGTTTCCTCTTCAATCCGTGTGAATCCGCGAAAATCCGTGGCCAATCGACTTTGATCTCTCTCGTCCAACTCGGCACCGTCGACTACGCCACCGGCCTGCGGTTGCAGCAGCAACTTGTCGATCTGCGAAAAGCCGAAAAGATCGGCGACGTGCTGCTTCTGCTCGAACACTCGCCGGTCATCACGTTAGGCCGCAACGCAAAAGCCGCAAACGTGATCGCCTCGCCCGAACTCCTCGCCCAGCGCGGCGTCGAAGTCTTCGAGTGCGACCGCGGTGGCGACGTCACCTTCCACGGCCCCGGCCAGATCGTCGGCTATCCTATTTTTGACTTGCGCGGATTCGCCACTCCCGATGGCAAACGCAAGACCCTAGGCGCCGTAGAATTCGTCCGCCGCCTGGAAGAAGTCCTGATCCGCACCTGCGCCGACTCTGCAATTCCAACAAAGCGAATACCCGGCCTGACGGGTGTCTGGACCGACTTTAATCCCTTGTCATTCCGAGCGGAAGAGAACGATTCGCAGAATCGTTCTCTGGAGTCGAGGAACCTGCTGTTTGCCGGCACCGACATGAACGCCTCGTCCGAAGCCAAACTAGCCGCCATCGGAGTCCACATCTCCCGCTTCGTCACCTCGCACGGCTTCGCCCTCAACGTGAATACTGACCTCGACTACTTCAACCTGATCATCCCCTGCGGCATCACGGCAAAACTGGTGACGTCGATGGAACAAGAACTCGGCCGCGAACTAGATATGAACGCAATAGCCGAATCCATCTCTCGCAACTTCGGAACAGTTTTCTCGAGCCAGATATTGTGGGTCGATACTCTCGATGCGCTTCTCGGCCGCGAAGTCGGTGTCCCGATGAAGCCTCCTGCGGAACTACGCAAACTCCACCAAGACGACGAAGCAACCTGGGCGTAGCGAGGGCTCTCCCGATTGGCACGCGGATTGCTCGGCCATTTCTCAGTTCATTCACAAGAATCATGCGGAGGCGTGTATGCCATTGTCGGGGATGTGGTTCCCTTTGGCCGGAACTTTTGCGATCGTCCTTGCAGTCATCGGATCTTTTGTCTCCCTCCTCGCCTTAACCGCCTGGAAGAGAATTAGTCTCGCTTTGCTGTTCATCCTTTTGGGTGTGGGCGAAATCGTGTCCATCCATAGAGCTGACATAGCCCACACAACCGATGTGGGCGCTCAACAAAAAGATATCGAGAACTTAACGAGAGAATTGCAGAAATCGGAGATGCAGCGCCAAGTGGAGAATGCCATTCTCCGAACTAAACTTGAGGACTATGCCACGTGGTCTTACCTTGGGCCAGCTCTGATGAAATTGGCGCAAACCAGCGCCGAATTTCAAAAGAAGCAATATGAAACCAAGGCCATAAACGATCGTGATCTTCACGATTTAACCATGAAGGCCGTAAAGAAGATCCGCGATTTTTCAACGAAATATGCAGAACTGGAACTAAAACGACAGCAAGCGCGATTGAGTTTTACGCCTGGGCCGGTATCCGATATAGATCGGCAGAAAAGATTCTCTGACGACATCAGCCAAAGCTTTCAAATCTCTCACGCCAAATATTCAGAATTTCAGACGTCGATCCTTCCGGATGCCATATACCTCAGGAATCAGCTTCTAAAAAGAAACCTGCCTGAGCCGCTACTTGAGCCGCCTGAAAAGACCAACGTCAACCTAGCTTTAGAGGGTATGCTCGCAGGGATCGATCCAGAAAACTCCCTGGCGATTTACTTGGAATTGTGGGCTAAGCCCTGGATCGGAGGTGACGGCTTTTTTGGTCTAACACAATACGAATTGTTCCATATTCCAGACAATTTCCGATCATCCCGTCCGCGCTTTTCCTAGCCCAATTCCTTACTCTGCGATAGCATTAACAGTTGCCGCCGTAAGAGCGGTCGCTCCTCATGGGAATCAAGAAAAGGAACTCCAAACACAGCCCGAACGGAAGCCGTCGCCACAACGGCGCTTCTCAGCCGAAGGCCGCAAACACAGACATCCGCACCTACTCCATCCCCGACACTCGTCTCGAACATCCCGACCTAACCGTCCGCCAATCCATAGAGAAAGACAAAGACGGCGTCGAGCACGTCCGCTACGAGGTCACCGGCAACCTCAACGCGCCCGTCCCGCCGATTCGCGACTCGAAGTATCTCGACAAAAAGCAGTGCATCGAGATTTACCGCTACATGCTGCTCAACCGCAAGATGGAGACTGCGCTCGAAAACCTCTACAAGCAAGGCAAGGTTGTCGGCGGAGTCTACTTCGGACTCGGCCAGGAAGCCTGCTCCTGCGCCTCGGCCTACGCGCTCGATAAGGACGACTGGTTCGCGCCCATGATCCGCAACCAGGGGTCGTTATTGGTCCGTGGCTTTCGCGCCAGCGACACTATGATGCAGTACATGGCCAAAGCCGATTCGCCCACGCGCGGCCGCGACGGCACTTCACATTTCGGTGACATCGAAAAGCGCAACATGGTTTCGCCCATCTCCATGCTCGGCGACTTAATTCCCGTGCTCTCCGGCGTGGCGCTAGGCGCGCGGCTGCAAGGCCGTAACGTTGCCGTCATGACCTACATCGGCGACGGAGGCCAATCCACCGGCGTCACCTACGAAGGAATCAACTTCGCCGCCGTGCAGAATCTCGGCCTGGTGCTTTTTGTTGAGAGCAATCTCTGGGCCTACTCCACGCCGTCGGAAATGCAGTACCGCTGCAAAGACCTCGCCGAGCGCGCCATCGGATACGGCATCCCCGGCGTGATCGTGGACGGCACTGACGCTTGCCAGGTCTACGACGCCGCCCGCGACGCCGTGGAGCGCGCCCACCGCGGCGAAGGCCCCACGCTGATCGAAGCCAAAATGATGCGCATGAAAGGCCACGCCATCCACGACGCCGCCGCGTATGTGCCCAAGCCCATGTTTGACTTCTGGAAGAAGCGCGACCCAATCGCACGCTTCGAGAATTATCTGGTGAAAGAAAAAAAGTGGTTGACGGCGAAAGAGAATGCGGAGTTGATTTCAGAAGTTGAACGGGTGATCGAAGCAGAGCGCGAGATCGCGGTGAACTCCCCAATGCCCACGCCAGAATCCGCCGAAGGCGGCGTCTTCTGCGAGGATGGGTGCCATGAAATTAAGCCGAAGTACGGGACGCCCAAGGTGAAGAAGGGAACGGGCGGGTTCAAGGAGACTGAGGCGGCGGTGCATTTGAAGTGAGACTGCGGTCTCGGCGAAAGTAGCGGAGACATACATATCCGGTGACTACGAGGATGAGCACTCCTGCTAATGCCCACCCACCTCCGTTAAAACCCCCACCCGGCTGAACCTTGAATTGATGCCCAGACCCAAAGATCTGGTTGAATCGCACAGGGGTTATAAGAAATAGATAAAGCGGCAAACAGAGCAGAGATGACACAATCCCAATCGCCGCCGCAATTCGGGGGAACACGAACGCCACGATAAAGGCCAGAGCAAACAAAACCGTCCCGATGTCGATCATCGAGAGTAGAGGACCGGTGAGCCACCCTCCACTAAATTCCGTTCCTTCGAGACCTTTCGTGTTGCACAGTGCCAGAATGATGGACACAACGCAACTAAGGGCCAACCAAATCTGCTGCTTGTCGGGTCTCTTCATCCGTTAGTCTCCTGTCGACGCGGCCCGAAATTGGAGAGTAGTCAGCGGTATACCTCGCGCCGATGCCCAACCGTGAGCACAAGAACCAGCAAGATTCCACGATGGACTTGATAAACGACGCGATAGTCGCCCGCACGAATCCGCCACGCGTCCGTGACGGCGGCCATCTTCTTGCATCCCGCAGGAAACGGATCGTCACGCAGAGCCTCAATCTTGGAGGCCAATCGCCTCTGCGCTTCGCGAGGCAGTTTTTCCAATTGCCGGAGTGCAAGGGGCTTGAACTGAATCGTATAGGCCACGACCGCCGCCGATGCTAAAGTTTGAGTTGTTTCTTAATCGTCTCCCAGGGAATCGTGCGCGGATTCTTTAGCGCTTCGCGAGCCGCAGCAACGTCGATTTCATCTTCCAGCTTTTCCAAGAACTCTACGTCCTCAATGGGAACCACGGCGGCGACAGCTTTCTTGCCGCGGTGTACGATAACTCTTTCACCGCGATACTCGGCGCGGCTTAGAATATCGGAGAAGTTCTGCCGCGCTTCGCTGGCGGTGAGTTTGTCGAGCATTTTGAGTCTCCTCGTACTTATTGTACGTTACGTAATTTTCATCGACCGCTTCGGTCCCGAGCGCGTCATCGACACGCCCATCGCCGAGTCCGCCATCGTAGGCGCGGCCTTCGGAGCGTCGCTCACCGGCATGCGCCCCGTCGCCGAATTCCAGTTCATGGACTTCATCGGCTGCGCCTTCAACCAGATCAGCAACATGGTTGCGAAAACGCACTACCTCTGGGGCGCGCCCGCACCGCTCGTTCTTCGCGGCCCCAGCGGCGGATACGTCCACGGCGGCCCCTTCCACTCGCAGAATCCCGAGATGTGGTTCGTGCACAATCCCGGCCTCAAAGTCATCTGCCCGGCGACGCCCTACGATGCTAAGGGTCTGATCAAAGCCGCCATCCGCGACAACAATCCCTGTATCTTCTTCGAGCACAAGTATCTTTACCGCCGCATCAAGGGCGAAGTCCCTGCGGAAGATTACGTCGTCCCCATCGGCAAAGCGAACATCGTCCGCGAAGGCCGCGACCTCAGCATCATTACTTATGCCGCGATGGTTCACTCCGCGCTCGAAGCCGCCGAGGTTCTAAAAAAAGACGGCATCGACATCGAGATCCTCGACCTGCGCACCGTCTCTCCGCTCGACCGCGAAGCCATCGCGCAGACCGTGAAGAAGACGAACAAGGTCATCATCCTGCACGAGCACTCCCGCACCGGAGGCCTCGCCGGCGAAATCGCAGCCATCATTAACGAAGAAGCCTTCGATGATCTAGACGGCCCCATCGTTCGCATCGCGGGATTAGACTCGGCAGTCCCATTCTCTCCGCCGCAGGAAGAATACTACCTGCCCAAGGTAAGCGACGTAGTCCGCGAAGCCCGCAAGCTGAAAGCGTATTAAGGTCAGGAAAGAACCACGTGGGGACGTTTGTGATTGTGTGGGAACGGGCGCCTCGCCCGTTCAGCCGAGCGCAGCGAGGCGTCGAAGCTCTACACAGACCTGGTCACTGGCAGCCCCCAAACTAGCGCCCCACCCACTCCATCTGCCACAATAGTTTCCGGAGGCGCTCCATGGGCAGGTTTCTTCTCGGCGTAATCGTCACTCTTCTAGTACTAATCCTCGGTGGCCTCGGCTTCGCCATGCTGGGCTTCTTCCCCACCAACGCAAACGTAACCCCACCCGGCATCGAGAAACGTATCGCTAACGGAGCCCTAGACGCTTCCATGGAGCGTCACGCCCCTCACCTAACCAGCCCCGTCCAGCCCAATGATCAGAATCTTGAAGACGGCATGAAGCTCTACACCATGCACTGCGCCCTCTGCCACGGCGGACTTGACCGCAAGCCCAACTCGCTCACCGACTCCTTCTATCCCCCCGCCCCCAATCTCATCTCCGATCCGCCCGACGACCCCGAGTGGCACGTCTTCTACACTATCCGCACCGGCGTCCGCTACACCGGCATGCCCTCGTGGGAGAAGACTCTAAGCGAACAGGACATGTGGAAGATCACCAGCTTCATCTCGCACATGGAAAAGCTGCCACCTGCCGTGCAGGAATATTGGAAGACGACTTTCGGCGTGGCGGCGCCGAGTGGGGAAGAAGAGAAAGAGGATCACATACACTAAGACAGTGGCGCTGACGTTCGGATCCGCCTTTTCCACCACAACTCCCGCAAACGCTATAATATTCGTTTGCGTCCGCCCTCCGTCCAGAACCATGGGCCGCGCGGAAGGAAATCATGCCGACTGACATCATCATGCCTCAGATGGGCGAATCCATCGTCGAGGGCACAATAACGAAATGGCTGAAGAAGCCTGGCGATAAAGTCCAGCGTGACGAACCGCTCTTCGAAATCTCAACCGACAAGGTCGACGCAGAAATTCCCGCACCCGCTTCCGGTGTTCTCCAGGAAATCAAAGTCACTGAAGGCACGACAGTCGGCGTAAATACGGTAGTCGGCACCATTTCCGTGGACGGTGAAGCCGCCTCCGCGCCTGCGAAAGCTACCCCTGCATCCCCCGCGCCGCAACCGAAAGAAGAAAAGAAAGAAGAGAAAAGATTAGCCGCTGCTCCGCCTCCTCCGGCCCCCGCTGCCGGCGCGCCCGCACAACAAGAGCCGTCCGACGACGAAGAAACTCGCTCCTCCCCGCTCGTCCGCAAGATCGCCCGCGAGCACGGAGTCAGCCTCTCGCAAATCTCCGGTACCGGACTCGGCGGCCGCATCACCAAGCAGGACATCATGGCCTTCATCGAGCGCGCACCCTCAGCTCCTGCCGCTCCATCAGCCCCCGCGCAACAACCCGCAGCACCGGCGTCCCGGCCAGTCGCGACTCCCGCCGCCTACCCCGGCGACCTCGTCCCGCTCACCAACATGCGCAAGATCATCGCCCAGCGCATGATCGAATCCCGCCGCACCAGCGCTCACGTCCACTGCATGTACGAAGTGGATTTCACCCGCATCGTCAGCTTGCGCGCGAAGCACAAGAACGCGTTCGAGCAGCGCCACGGCGTCCGCCTCACCTTCATGCCGTTCTTCGTGCGCGCCGCCATCATCGCGCTGCAGCAGTGGCCCATCATCAACGCTTCGCTCGAAGGCGACAACATCCGCTACCACCGCAGCATCAACGTTGGCATTGCCGTCGCCCTCGATTGGGGACTCATCGTCCCCGTCCTCAAGAACGCCGGCGACCTCAACTTCCTCGGCCTGCAACGCGGCATCACCGATCTCGGCGAGCGCGCCCGCACCAAGAAGCTGAAGCCCGAAGACGTCGAAGGCTCCACCTTCACTGTCACCAACCCCGGCCAGTTCGGCGCCGTCTTCGGTTTACCGATAATCAATCAACCGAACTCGGCGATCATGGGTGTTGGCGGCATCACCAAGCAGCCGCTGGTCGTCACTGACAAAGAAGGCAACGATTCCATCTCCATCCGCTCAGTCGTCCACCTCACACTCGGCTACGACCACCGCCTCATCGACGGCGCCGTAGCCGACCAGTTCATGGCTTTGGTGAAGAAGAATCTCGAAGGTTGGAACGAAGAGATCGGCTAGCCGAACTTAAGCGGAGGGCGGAGTGTTGGCGGCTGGTGGCTGCTTGCACCAGGTTGAAGCATTCAAGCATTCCACTGTGCCGTCAATTATTTTGGAGATGCCATTCTTGAAGCCGTCGGGATTGATAATCTCCCGCGCCGCCACCGCATCCGTCATAGCGATCGCATTCTGCAGGAACGACATCGCCGCATCTTTCTTCTCGGCTCCTGGTTTATTTCCAAAAAGCCCTTCGATGCCATTCACGAGCGCAGGAACAAACGCAATTCCGCGCAGCAATTGAGATAAGAAATCCATAAACTTTCCTCCTTGAAATATGTTCGACACCTATGGGAGACCGCCTCGCCTATATCTCCCTTAGCTGAGGCTGGCCAGAATATCGTTAAGCGTGATGAGATTCGGATCGGCGCCGTCGGTCGATCGAACCAGCAAAGTCAAACAGACCTTCAGTTCGTAGGCCTTGCTCAACGCCAGGGCCAGCATTCCCGGCATGTCGATTCCACCCGCGCCCGCGCTTCTCAGCGTGTTCACTGTGGATGACGCCATCGTCTTCAGGTTGGTGATAATTGTGGTGCTCGGTATCGTAGGCATAGTTCTCCTTTTCGTCTTTGAAATGAAGTGTGTTAAAAAGCGAAATGTTTACTTCAGCCAGTACTTGTGCAGTGCGATGGCCACGCTGATCGCGGCGCTGATCGCCCCATTCACCAGCCGGTTGTGGACGCTGTTGCGCAGATCGTTGCGCTCGAGCACCGCCACCTTATCCTCCGCCATCTTCATGCGCCCTGGCTGCCCGTTTCCCACCAG
>WNFI01073016.1_pt1 | contig 18083 bp, 13 predicted proteins | sample 5400471 | NCBI WGS metagenome assembly WNFI01 (sample SAMN13153348, study PRJNA577476) | soil metagenome | isolation source: 100 cm saprolite on Douglas fir-dominated hillslope | place: USA:California | collected 2013-09-17 | reverse complement strand
TGGTGGGGAGGAAAGGATTCGAACCTTTGAAGCCCGAGGGGCGTCAGATTTACAGTCTGATGCGTTTGGCCGCTTCGCTACCTCCCCACTAGCAGCCGCCGGTCTGCCGCCCCGAACACCCTCCGTGAGAAGCGCTTCCGGGATTGCCTTCGCGGTTGGAGCTGGCGGAGGGAATTGAACCCCCGACCCGCTGATTACAAATCAGCCGCTCTACCGCTGAGCTACGCCAGCGACAAACCCCGACTCTACCAAAGGCGCCGGGGCCTTGCAAGTCCGATGCCTGTCGGAGTTTTGGGCCCTCCGCCTGGGCCTTCGGTCGGGGGGGCCTCAATGGCGCCTCCGGCGGCGGCGGCGGCGCTTGGAAAAGGCTCCTTCCGGGCCTCCCGGAGGGCTCGGAGGTGCATCGGGCGACGACGGGTGCGGCGCATCGGGCGCGTTCGGGCGCGGCGGCGCCTCTGGTCCCTCGCGGCCGCCGTGCGCGTGTTGCGGATGAGCGCGTCCACCGTCGTGCGTGCGGGGCGGCTCTCCCGGCCCGTTGCCGCCGGGGCGCGGTCCCCCGCCGCGACGACGACGACGGCGGCCCCGCGGTCCCGAGGGTGCGGCCGGTGGCCCTCCGGCGTGGCGCGTGTCGCCGTGATCGTTGCGCACTTCGCTGCGTTCACCGCTCGGCAGCGTTTCGCCCGGCCCGGGCGGACGTGATCCCTGATCCCGACGAGGGCCACGCCCGTGTCCTTGTCCCTGTCGTCCCCGCCCGTGCTCGCGGCCGGCGCCGTGATCGCGGCGGGGACTGCTCACGGGCTTGAGCACGGTCGGTCCCGACCAGGCCGGACGGTCGTCGTCCTCACCGAGCCCGACCGGATCCGCGCGCGACTCGTCCGCCTCTTCCTCGTCGTCGTCCTCGGCGACGTAGCGCGCGACCAGGCCCGGATCCGTCTCCCCGTCCTCCGCCCCCGGTCCCACGATCCGCGGCCCCGCCGCCGCGCGCACGGGGATGGGCCGCACGTGGCTGGGCACCGCGCCCCGCTGGCGCACGGCTTCGTAGAGCGCGACGCCCGCGGCCACGGAGACGTTGAGCGAGCCGACGTGGCCGAACAGCGGGATCGACACCAGGTGGTCGCAGTGCTCGCGCACGAGGCGCCGGATCCCGCGTCCCTCGCCCCCGAGCACGAGCGCGATGGGGCGGCGGTAGTCGATCGCATCCCAGCGCTCGGTGCCGCTGGCGTCGAAGCCGACGATCCAAAGCCCGCGCTTCTTCAGCGCTTCGATCGCCTGCACCACGTTGCCGATGCTGGCCACCTTCACGTGCTCGAGGCCGCCCGCGGACGCCCGGTTCACCGTCTCCGAGAGCCCCGCGCTGTGGCGGTCGGGCAGGAGCACGCCGTCCGCGCCCGCCGCCTCCGCGGTGCGGAGGATCGCGCCGAGGTTGCGCGGGTCCTCGACGCCGTCGAGCACGACCACCAGCGCCGGCGTGCGCGCCTCCTCGAGCACCTTCTCGACCGTGGTCACCGGCTTGGCCGAGACCACGGCGATGAGGCCCTGGTGCGGGACCCCGGCCGCCATGCGGTCCAGCGTCTCGCGCGCCTCGAAGCGCAAGGGAATGCCGAGGTTTCCCGCGCGGCTGATCGCGTCGGAGATGCGCTTGTTGCGCAGGCCCTTGACCACGAGCAGGCGGTCGAAGTGCCGCGTGCCCGCGCCGAGCGCTTCCAGGACGGGGTTGATCCCGCAGATGAGGTTCATGGACTCCTGAATTTGACCTATCGGTCGCGGCGCTGCAACAGCACCACGGCCTGGGCGGCGATCCCCTCTCCGCGGCCGATCGCGCCCAGCCCGTCCGTGCTCTTGGCCTTGACCGACACGGCCTCGACGGGCGCGGCCAGGGCCTGGGCGATCTGCGCGCGCATGGCGCCTATATGGGGGGCGAGCACCGGCGCCTGCGCGATCACGGTGGCGTCGAGGTTCCCGAGCATGTAACCGCGCTCGTCGGCCAGGCGCGCCACGCTCTCCAGCAGCCGGAGGCTGGGTGCGCCCTTCCACCGGGCATCCGTGCTCGGGAAATGCCCGCCCATGTCGCCGGCCCCCAGTGCGCCCAGGATCGCGTCGCACACCGCGTGCACGAGGCGCGATCCCACCACCGCCGCCACGCGATGACCGAGGCGCTCGACGGCCATCGCTTCGTCGGTGAGGGTGACGCCGTCGCGCGCGGCCTGGGCCAGCGCCTCCTCGAGCAGGGCGCGGCGCACGCCCTGCGGCGTTTGCGCGGCCGCGAGCTCGGAGCGGTCGAGGGTCTCACCGACGGCGCTGTCGCGCACGCGCTTGATGGTGTCGACGAGGGGCAGGACGGGGATGGCCGCCCCCGCCTCGATGGCCGCCCGGATGACGGAGGCGATGAGCGAGGGCTCGATCAGCGCGCGCGCGGCGTCATGGACGAGCACGATGCCGTCGAACCCTGCCGGAAGCGCATCGAGTCCCGCGCGCACCGAATCCTGGCGAGTGGCTCCTCCGGCGACGACCGCCGTCACCTTGCGCAGCGGCGCGAGCAGGTCGCGGGCCGCCCGCTGCTCGCCGGCGGGGACCACGGCCACGATCGCCTCCACGTCCGGCGCGGCCTCGAAGGCTTCCGCCGCCCGCAGCAGGAGGGGGCGGCCGGCCAGGGAGAGGAAGGCCTTGGGCCGGCCGGCGCCCATGCGCTCTCCGCGCCCGGCCGCGACGAGGACGGCGACGCTGCTGGAGGACACCGTCTGGCGAGGTTATCCGCGCTCGCGGCGGAGCGTCAATCGACCTCGGCCACGGAGACGCGCCGCACGCCGGTCAGAGCGACGGGGCCTCCCGCCACCACGCCGAGCGCGGACGGCGCTTCCGATTCCGCGGTCAGGAGCAGCTTCTGCGTCGACCGCCGCGCGTCGACGAGGTGATCCCGCAGCGCGTCGCGCGCGTTGCCGGCCTGCACGAGGCCGCGCGAGAGGCGGCCCTCGACCTCCTCGTCGACCTGGCGCAGCGTCTCCTCGAGCCCCCGGATGCGGTCGGCGAGCTGGTCGGTATCGACCGCGCATCCGAAGCGCACGGTGAGGCGGTAGAGGGTGAGGACGTAGGGCAGGGCGAGGGAATACGGGACGACGAGCACGCCCGCGCGGTAGCCCTCGGCGTGGGCCTCCGGGGCCGCTTCGTAGACGGCGTCCGGCACGGCGAGAAGGCCCAGGCTCAACGTGCGCTCGGGATCGAGGTACTTGCCCATGTCGCGGATCCGGCCGCGCACGTCGCGCGCGACCTGCTCGATGAGGCGCTTGCGCTCGAGCGGCTGGTCCGTCGCCTCGAGCCGCTCCAGCACGCCGACGCTCGTCCACTTGCTGTCGATGGGCAGGAAGCGCCCGCCGGGCAGACGCAAGGCGTACTCGACGATCTTGCTGCCGAAGGCGACGTTGACCTCGAGCAGGTCGGCCGGGAGCTGCGCCAGCGCGCGCGCCAGGATGTTCTCGCCCGCCGCGCCGCGCGTGGACGATCCCGCCACCACCGCTTCCAGCCGTTTCAGGCTGTCCGCGGCCTGCTCCATCTGACGCGCCCGTCCCTGCTCGATCGCCTTGACCTCGGCCAGCGCGCGCTGGGCCTGGCCGAGCTCGCCGCGCAGGCCCTGGGCCACGTCGGAGAGCTGGAGGATGGAGGCTTCACGGCCGTGGTGCACGTCCTGGCGCAGGTCGTCCTGGCTGCGGGCGAGGCGGGTGAGGTCGGCCTGGAGCCGCGCGAGTCCCTGCGTCAGCCCTTCCATGGCCTGGACGGCGCCGGCGTCGGGACCACGCCGCGCGAGCAGGGCGGCCGCAGCCACCAGCGCTATCGCGACGATCACGAATCCGGCCAGCTCCATGGGGACCCCCGCGCGCACAGAGTGACATGGCGGCCGGCCGCGGGGGGTCCGGGTGGGAGGGGGACCTCCTACTTCCAGGCCAGGCTCAGCTTCCCGCCGATCCGGCTGACCTGCACGTCGAGCTGGCGCGACGCCCCCGGCCGGAATACGCCCGAGATGCGCGCCGACTTCGAGTTGTCGTCCCAGCGGACGTCCACGCGCACGTCGTGGCGCCCCGGGCTCAGGGTGAGACGCTGCTGCACCAGGCCCTTGTGCAGCTCGAGGGAGAGGAGCTTGCGCGTGACGCGGCCGTCGAAGTCCTCGTCCACGACTCGCGCGTCGTCCACCCAGACCTGCAGGTTGCCGTGACGGAGGTGGTGCTCGAACTCGATCGCGAGCTGGCCGGGGACGTTTTCCTTCGCCGGCGCGGCCTTGGCCGAAATCGACGGTCGCGCCGGAGGTGGTGACGGATCCGGCTCGTCTTCCGGGATGCTCGCGATCGCCGGTGAGGCAACGCCCGGCACGGCCGCTCCCGCCTCGGTGGCCACGGCGGCGCGCGGCGGCGAGGACGCAGGCTCCGCCGAAGGGCCCGACAGCGGCGACGCCCCGACGTCCGTCAACGGCGGCGCGCTCGCGAGGACAGCCATCGATGAGGGCGGAGCGCTCGGGAGCGAGGCCATCGATGCCGGCGGCGCCTCCGGCAACTCGACGCCGATCCGGCCCCACCACGCGCGGACCTCTTCCGCGATGCGCGTCTTCCTGGCCTCGGCCACCGCGCGGCGCCAGAACAGGAAGTCCGACGGATGCAGATAGAAGTACACCGTGGACACGGCACACAGCAGCGCGAGCAGGGTGAGCGTCGTCCGGCCGCGGCGGCGCGGGCGCGGCGGCCGTCCCTCGGCGATCGGATCGAGGGACAGCTCGGGCAGGTCGTCTCCGCGGGCGGAGGCGACGGTTCCCGTTCCCACCGGGGGAGGCGTCCAGCCCCCACGGTGGCGGGGCGGCCGGCCGGCAAGGATGTCGTCGATGTCCTCCGCCATCGTCTTGCCGTCGGGATAACGGTCGGAGGGGTTCTTCGTCATCGCGCGCGAGACGACGTACTCCACGTCGTCGGGCAATCCGGGGACGAGGTCCTCGAGCGGCTTGGGATGCTGGTAGGCGACGCGGGAGAGGATCCCGGGCACGTTCGCGGCCTCGAACGGAGGGCGGCCGGAGAGCAGCAGGTACGCCACGGAGCCCAGCGAGAACAGGTCCGTGCGCCCGTCGACGGGCTGCCCGAGCGCTTGCTCCGGCGACATGTACAGCGGCGTGCCGAAGAACTGGCCGGTCGACGTGAGCTGGCCGGCCTCGAGCTTGGCGATCCCGAAATCCATGATCTTCGGCTCGCCGGAGGCGACGAGCATAATGTTGGCGGGCTTGATGTCGCGATGGACGACGCCCTGCGCGTGCGCGTAGCGCACCGCTTCGGCCAGGCGGCCCACGATGCGCAGGGCCTCGCGCCAGTCGAGGGGACCTTCGGCCGCCACCTCCGCCAGGGTGCGGCCCTGCAGATGCTCGAGCGCGATGTAGAGGATGTCGTGCTCGGCGTCGCGCCCCACGTCGTGCACGACCACGATGCCGGCATGGGAGAGCCGGGCCGCGATGCGCGCCTCGGCCAGGAACCGCTTCTCGTAGTCTTCGCGCTCGCGCTTCGAGGCGGCGAGAGGGACCTGGATCGTCTTGACCGCGACGCGGCGGCCGAGTGCAGGGTCCTCGGCCTCGTAGACGACGCCCATGGTGCCGCGGCCGAGCTCGCCGCGGATCTCGTAGCGTCCGATGCGGGAGAGCGGGGAGGGATCCTTCAAAGGGCCGCTATGGTACGGCTTATTAAGTCAGGGGGGGCACTCACGCGTCATTCGCGATGGGCGTTCGCACTGCGGCCACCACCGGGCGGGTTGGCTGCGACCCCCCCTGAAACCCCCCTCGCGCGTCGCCGCCCCTGCGGGGCGCCGCCGCGCTCTGCGGTCGGGCTTGCCCAGTGCCGGCTAGATCCCCGCGTTCTTTTCGATGACCTTGTACACGGCCGCGATGTCTTCCTGGCCCCAGCCTTGCGCGCGCGCGGCCTGGAAGACCTCGCGCAGCGCGGCCAGGCCCGGCATCGGCACCTTGAGCGAGGCCGCCTCCTCGAGCATCAGGGTCTGGTCCTTCACCAGCAGGTCGACCGAGAAGTGCTGCTCGAAATCGCGCTTGGCGATCGCCGTCGCCTTGAACGGGAAGTACGGCGACGAGAAGCCGGAAGCCATCACGACCTCCAGCAGCTTCTCCGCGTCGACGCCGGCCTTCCGGGCCACCACGAGGCCTTCGCAGAAGCCCTCGAGCATGTAGCTGATGAGGGTGTTGCCGATGAGCTTCACCACCGAGCCGTGGCCGATGGGACCGCAGAGGACGGCCTTGCTGCCCATGGCCATGAGCACCGGCATCAGCTCGTCGAAGACGTCCTTCTTGCCGCCGCACATGAGCAGCAGCGTGCCCTTGTCCGCCCCCGTCTTCGACCCCGTGACCGGCGCTTCCAGCACCTTCGCGCCCTGCGTCTCCAGCACCTCGGCGACGCGCCTCATCAGGCCGGGCGAGATGGTGGAGGTCTCGATGTAGGCGAAGCCGGGCCGGGCGACGGGACGGATGCCGTCCTCCGCGAACACCAGGCGGCCGACCGCGCTTGGATCGGCGACGCACGAGATGACCACGTCCGACATCTCGGCCAGCTCGCGCGGCGTACGCGCCAGCTTCGCGCCCCGCTCCACGAGTGGCTTCGCCTTCTCCGGCGTGCGATTCCACACCGCGAGCGGGAACCCCTTGTCGAGGAACTGGCGCGCCATGCGGCTGCCCATGAGGCCGAGTCCGGCGAACCCGATGCGTTGCGGCATGACGTGAGCCTCCTGTTGGCGCGCGCGCTCAGCGTTGCGCGCGCGGGATCATCATCTTGAGCGCGCTGAGCGTGTCCGAGAAGCGCGCGACCTTCACGTCGACGAGGCCGGCCGTGGGGCCGTAGGCGCGGACGTCGTCCTCGCGCAGTTCCTTGCGGCCCTTGGGCCAGACGACCCAGATGGCGCCGCCGGCCTTGATCGCCTCCCGCAGCTTCAGGAGCCGCGCCAGGTCGGCGCGGTCGCTCATGGCGACGAGCACGAGGTCGGAGCCGGCGCGGGCGCGGCCGCGCGTCAGGTCGTCGACGCGAGCGGAGAGCTGGTCGAGGAACTCGCGGTCCTCGATCCCGACCACGGAGACGCGCAGGCCCGGCTTCACGCCGAGCTTGTCGAGTAGCGACGGAGGACTCTTGATCTTCTCCGCCCAGCGCGCGGCCTGATCGCCGAGGTCGAGCACGGCCTTGCCTTCCCCCCATTCGAGGTAGAGCGCTCCCCCGCGCGCGTCCACGCGCTGCAGGTCTTTGAGCGGCACCTTGAACCTCAGATCGGCGTCGCCCCGGAAGACGAGGTCCGTCTCTTCCAGGCGGGCCTGGCCGGCGGAGGTCGCGCGGCCCATCCGCGCCTGGCACTTCGCTTCGAGGCCCATGGCGCTCGGATCGTACCTCGACGTGCGACCGGCGGACACTTCTAGTCGGCTTTCTATGTCTCCGCTTCGGGGTTGCGCGCCGTGTGCGGGCAGATGTCACGGAAGGCACACTGGCCGCAGGCCATGTACGAGGGGCGCGCCTCGAAATCCCGCTCGCGGATCAGGGCGGACACCTCGCTGACGGCCTCCTCCGTCCGCGCCGCCTCCTCCGCCGTCGGGCGCTTGCCCCCGGCCAGGCCGGACTCGAGGAAGCGGAGCTCGACCCAGTCCGGCAGGCGGCCCGTCGTGCGCAGGTGCGCGAGCGCGTAGACGTCGAGCTGGAGGCTCTCCTTCGCCCGCTTCCTCGCCTCCTCCGGATCGTCGATCGCGCCCGTCTTGAAGTCGAGGATGGTGATACGGCCTTCGCGCTCGACCACGAGGTCGTATCGGCCCTGCACCTTCGTGCGCCCCATGAAGAACGCGAATTCCTGCTCGACGCCGGTGGGGATCAGGGGGGCGCGCGCCTCCTCCTGGAGGAACCGCCGCAGCGCCTCCTCGCCCGCGCGCAGCCTCTGCTCCTCGTGCTCGCGGGAGAGGAACCCTTCGGACACCCAGGCCGCGCGGAAGGCGGCGATCACGTCGTCCTCCGAGAAGGGCAGCCCCTCCACGCGCGCGCGGAAGTGCGCCTGCACCGCCTTGTGCACCGCGCTGCCGTAGACGACGCGGTGATGGACGAGGAGCGGGACCTTGAGCCGATGGATGTACTTGTACTTGAGCGGGCAGGTCCGATAGTCGTCGATCTGCCGGAAGGACAGCGTCAGCGTCTCGCTCGCGGCCAGCGGCGGATCGGGCCGGGGCGCTTCCGGGGGCATCGGCTGGTGGCGCGCGAGCGCCTCCAGGGCCTGGCTCTTGCGCGGGGCGGGGGCGGGCGAAGGCAGGTCCAGCGCCTCCACCGCGAAGCGCGAGACCTTGCGCGCGCGCGCCGTCCCGTAGTCGGCGGCGGAAGTGAGGATCAGCTCTTCCTTGGCCCGCGTCATGGCCACGTAGAACAGGCGCCTCTCCTCGTGCAGGTGGGGATCGCCGCCCGGCATCGCCTCCGGCAGCAGCTCGGCCGGCAGCTCCAGGGGATCGCGGCGCGCGCGCAGCGGGAACTTCTGCTCGACGCAACCGACGAGAAACACGACCGGGAACTCGAGCCCCTTGGCCTTGTGCACGGTGAGGACGGGCACGGCGTCGTCGTCGGGATCCGCCTCCGCCACCGCGGGATCGTCGCCGGCCTCGCGCAGGAGGTCGAGGTGGGCCACGAAGGCGGGGACACGATCGTGCTCGGCCACGTCGCCGTAGCCCTTCACGATCTCGAAGAAGCGCGCGATGTTCTTCACCCGCGCCTCCGCCTCCGCGCTCGCCTCCTTCGAGAGACGGGCCAGGAGGCCGGAGGACTGGAGGAAGCGGTACAGGACCTCACCCGTGCGCCGGCCCGGGACGTCCTCGGTGGCGGCATCGAGGTCGGTGACGAGGCGCGCGGCCGCCTCGCGCGTCGTCCCAGAGATCGCGGCCAGCTCCTCGTCCGCGGGCAGCCCACGGAGAACCTCGAGCAGGGGTCGATTCTTGCGCGCCGCGTGCCGGTTCAGGCGGATGAGGTCGCGCTCCGGCATCGCGTAGAGCTCACCGCCGGCAAGGTGGAACACGGGCACGGAGTCGTCGGGCGAGGCCAGCGCGCGCAGGAACGACACGAGCAACCGCACCTCCTCGCGCGCGTAGAGGCCGCGGTTGCCCGTGAACCGGTGCGGCAGCCCCTTCACGTTGAGGGCGCGCAGGAACGGGTCGGCCTCGGAGTTGCTCCGCACGAGGATGGCGAGGTCGCGCGGGCGATGGCCGCGGGCGATCCGTTCCTCGATGAGCGCGGCCACCGCGTCCGCCTCCGCGGACACGCTGTCGAGATGGATGTGGCGCCCCGGCGGGCCCGCGCGCCGCGCCGAGCGCAGGCGCTTGTCCAGGCCCGCGATGACCTCCAGCCGGTAGGGGTTGTTGTAGGCGATGAGGCGGCTGGCCGCGTCGAGGATCACCTGCGTCGAGCGGTGGTTCTCCGTCAGCACCACTTCGCGCGCCTGCGGGTAGAGCCGGCGGAAGGCCAGCAGGTTGGCCGCGGCCGCGCCGCGCCAGCGGTAGATGGCCTGGTCGTCGTCTCCCACGACGGTCATGTTGGGCCGGTCGGGGCCGGCGAGCAGTCGCACCAGCTCCAGCTGCGCGTGGTTCGTGTCCTGGAACTCGTCCACGAGCACGTAACGGTAGCGCTCGCGCAGCTTGGCCAGGACGGACGGGCGCTCCCGCAGCAGGGAAAGGGCGCGCGAGATCTGATCCCCGAAATCGGCGGCGCCCGCCTCCGCGAGCAGCGACTGGTAGGCCGCGTAGAACGCCGCCACCTCGAGATGGCGCTCGGCCTCGTCCTTCATTGAGCTGGGGGGCGCTTCCGGCGCGCCCCCCAGACCCCCCCGCGGCTGCGCGGGAGTGAATCCCGCTCCGCCGCGCGGTCCGTCCAAGCGTGCTATTTGCTCCTCGGCCCAGGCCCGATAGCGCGCGGGCGAGACATCCTCGTCCTTGGCCCGGCTGACCAGGCCCAGCAGCGCGGAGAGGTGCTGGGTGGGATCGCCCAGCGGACGGTAGCGCAGCAGCGGGAGCCGCCAGAGCCGCTCGCGCAGGAAGATGATCTGCTCCGGACGCGTGAGGACCCGGAACTCGGGGCTGAGGCCGATCTCGAGCGCCGATTCGCGCAGGACGTGGTCGCCGAAGGCATGGAAGGTGCCGATCCAGGTCTCGGCGTAGCCGTAGGGGATGAGCTGGTCCACGCGCTCCGCCATCTCGACGGCGGCCTTGTCCGTGAAGGTCAGGGCCAGGATCTGCTCGGGCCGGGCGCGCTTGGACGCGATGAGGTGCGCGATGCGCCGCGTCAGGACCGTGGTCTTGCCGGTGCCCGCGCCGGCGACGATCAGTAGCGGCCCGTCGCCGTGGAGGACGGCCTCGCGCTGGGAGTCGGAGAGTCCTTCGAGGATGCGATCCTGCGCGGCGGCGACGGCAGTGGCCATGACGTCCACTCTCTCAGGCAGGCGGGTCAGGCGGGGACCGGGATCGTTTCGCCGTCGGGTCGGTAGCGGACGCGATGGCCGCGGCGCACGATCGGCCCTTCGAAGAAGCGCCAGGAGAGGGCCGCCAGAGCCACCGTGATCACGAAGGCGAGCACCGTCACCGCCTGGGCGGTCGCGCCCGTCACCGATGGGAAGTCTCCGCGGAGCGCGAAGTGCACGATGCGCAGGACGGGCAGGTGCAGCAGGTACGTCGTGTACGACACGCGGCCCAGCCCCTGCAGTGGGCCCCAGCGCAGGAGGCCCAGCGACGGCGCGGGGCCGGCCGCGGCCAGGACCACGAACGCATATCCCAGGGCGAGCCAGGAGTACCCGCCATGGGCCATCTCCGGCGTGAGCTGGTCGCCCCCCCCACGGGCCAGCACCACCACCGCCGCCGCGCATGACGCCACCGGGACGAGCACCCACGCGCCCGCGTCCCGGAAGAAGTTCCGGAACCCCTCGTCGCGCCAGGCCCACGCTGCGAGCACGCCGAGCAGGAGCGCGTCCGCCCGCGCGGGCATGAGCACGTAGACGGCGAGGGGCGGCGTGCCGTCCGCGCGGATGCCGAACCAGAGCCGCATGACCGGCGCGGCCAGGATGCCGGCCACGAGGAGCAGGGGCAACCGCCGCGGCGGGACCAGGCGGACGAGCAGCGGCACGAGGAGATAGAACTGCTCCTCCACCGCCAACGACCAGGTCGGGGAGAGGAATTGCGAGCCGAACGCGTCGTAGTACGCCATGAAGAGGTTCTGGGTGAACGTGAGGTAGGTCCAGGCCGGCAGCAGCTTGCGGAAGGGCGCGGCGGGGACGAGGCCCCGCTGGGCCAGCTCCGTGAACGCGAACGCGACCCCGACGACCACGACGTAGATGGGGATGATGCGGCAGGCGCGGCGCAGGTAGAAGGTCCGGTAGTACCGCGGCGACTCGCGCTGGGCGAGCAGGATCCCGCCGATCAGGAACCCGGAGAGCACGAAGAACAGGTCCACACCGCTCCACGTCCAGCTCATCGTCGACCGCAGGGCCGGGTGCTCCCCTCGCGGCAGGACGTTCGAGACGTAGTGGCAGAGGATCACGAGGAGGACGGCCACCCCGCGCAGGCCGTCCAGCTCGGCCACCCGTCGCTCGCCCAGGGCGGGCGCGGCGGCGGAGCTTTCCGGTGGCGCGATCCGGAGCGCGTCTTCGGTAGCGATGGCCGCTCTCATCCTTACGGCCGGCGGCCGACCACCTGCCCGCCGCAATGGCGGACCAGTGTGTCCGCCGTTTCCGCGACGACGCGCGCGAGCCGACTCTCGGCGAAGGCGCGCGGCGCGTACACGACCACCAAAGCGCGCCGGGTGCCCAGCGAGATCGCGGTGCGCGCGGAATCCGACGTCGGGTTGCCGAACGGCCCGCGCCCGTCCACGAGGACGGGCCGGCCCTCGACGTTCACGACACCCTTGCGGATGCCTTCGTAGGTCTCGCTCGGCTGGCCGCGGCGCAGGGTCACGGGGGGCTCGACGCGATCGAGATCGTAGAGCCCGAAGGGGAGCTGGGCGCGCAGCGAGCACAGGTTCAGCCCGTCCACCAGCGTATTCACGCAGTAAAGCGATTCTCCCTTGAGCACGCGCCGGAGCAGGGCTTCGTTCGACGGCCGCACCTTGGTGGGGTCGAGGCCCAGGTCCTTGTAGAGGGCGCGCGCCTCCGCCGCTCCCGGCACCTCCGCGCTGCGGGAGTCCGGGTAGAGGCGTCGCAGCTCGTCGCCGTAGGCCGCGATCTCCGCGGCCAGCACCGGATCGGACTCGCGCACGGTGACGCCGTCGAGCCGGGCCAGGCCCAGGCGGACACGGCCTTCCAGCTCGGGCGCGATGGAGACGGCGACGCTCGCCTCCTCCGTCATTGCACGGCCAGGAGCGACGCGATCGCATCCAGCGCAGCCACCGAATCCGAGGAGGGCCCGGGGTGATGGTTGACGGCGGCGTAGAACGCGAACCGCTCGCCGGAACGGGCGGTCACATATCCGCCCAGCGCGTTGACATGGCGGATCGTGCCCGTCTTGGCCACCACCTTCCCACGCGCGGCCGGCTGCTCCATGCGCGTGGCCAGGGTCCCGTCCACGCCGGCCACGGGCAGGCTGTCGCGGAAGGCGGACGCGTAACGATGCTTGTCCATGCCCGCGAGCAGGCCGGCCATGCCGTGCGGCGTAACGAGGTCGGAGCGCGAGAGGCCGGAGCCGTCCTGCATCGCCCAGCTCTCGGGGACGATGCCGAGCCGGCGCAGGAACTCGTCCACGGCCGCGTGTCCCATCTCGACCGACCCTTCGCCCTTGGCCTGGGCACCGAGGAGCCGCAGCAGCATCTCCGTGTGCAGGTTCTGGCTGACCTTGTTCACGACCTTGACCATTTCCGCCAGGGGCGGGCTCTCGTGCCCGGCCAGGACGCGCGTGCCCGCGGGCAGCGGCTGCGAGGTCGTGTCCACGCCGCCGCTCACCAGGATCCCCTTCGCGGCGAGCACCTCCGCGAACACGGTGGCGGCGTACCGAGCGGGATCTTCGATGGCGACGGAGAGGGTCTGCGGCGCCGACCCGGCGGCGACGGCGCCGGAGAGCCGGATGAGGGTCGAGCCCAGGTCGCGCTGCAGGGTCAGCTCGTACGCGCCGCCGCGGGGACCGGTGACCGCGCTCGATGTGACGCGGTAGTACGCGCTGGCCGGAACGCGATCGATCACGATGGGATCGCCTTCGCGCTCGCCGGGCCCCACGGTGAGGACGGCCACGTTGTCGTTGAACGAGAGCGCCGAGACCTCGGCCCCATAGCCCCACACGAGGTCGCCCCACGACCAGTCGTCGCCGCGCCGGTCGCCCGAGAAGAGTCCCTCGTGCCCGATCAGGCGTCCCTCGATGCGCCGGACGCCCTGCTGGCGCAGCGCTTCCGCCATGTCCTCGAAGATCGCGGTGGGCCGGCCGTCGGCGAAGCGCCCGGAGAGGTTCGGATCGCCGCGCCCGACGAGGTAGACGTCGCCGAGGATGCGGCCGAGGCCATCGAGCCGCCCAGAGGTCTCGACGGTGGTGCGGATGCGCGCATCCGGGCCGAGCGCGTCGAGGGCGGCGGCGGTGGTCACGAGCTTCAGCGTGGACGCGGGCTTGAGGTTGCGCTCGGGGTTGCGCGCGTACACGACGTTGCCCGAGCGCAGGTTGCGCACCTCGACGCCCCACCACGCGTGCGCGAAGCGCGGCGCGTCCACGATGGCGTCGATGCCGCGCTGGAGGCCGCCCCGGCGATCCGCGGCCGCCGCCTCTCGCAGCGCGGGCGGCGCGGCCGCGACGACCCACGTGAGAAGGGCCGCGGCCAGCGCCGGCGCCCTTCTCATGCCGCCTCGCACCCGGTGGTCACGACGGCTCGCACCTCTTCGGCCAGGGCGCCCGCCTCTTCCAGGTCGCGGCCGGCCGTCGGTATGGGCGCATGCACGAGGAGCCGCACGCGGCCGGCGCGGACATTCAGGCCGCCGCGAGCCACGTCCTTCACCCCCACCAGGGAGAGCGGGACCACGGGGACACCCGCTTCCAATGCGGGCAGGAAGATGGAGCGCTTGAAAGCGCCGACGGCGCCCTCGGGGCTGCGCGTGCCCTCCGGGAACACGACCACGCTCGAGCCGCCGCGGATGCGTAGGGCGGCGAGCTCCAATCCCCTCCGGGCCCGGAACGCGCTGCCCCGGTGGATGCCGATGTGCCCGGAGACGTAGAGGTACTGTCCGAGCACCGGCACGAGGTAGAGCGACCTCTTGTGGATGATGCGAAAGTCCACGGGCAGGAAGCCGAAGAGGATGGGGATGTCGATCACGCTCGTGTGGTTGGCCGCGTAGACGGCCGGGCCGGATGGGCAGCGCTCGGCACCGGAGACGCTCACGTCCACGCCCAGCGACCGCAGCACGAGCCGGGCCCAGATGGCGGTCATCCGGCGTGCCGCGGGCGCCCGGCCGAGGAGAGAGAAGACGATGGCGGGCAACCCCAGCGCGACCGTGTACGCTCCGATCAGGGGCAGAGCCAGTACGGGCCGAAGCAAGCGGCCGCTACTCGGCCTTGGCCGCCGGCCGGTCGATCAGGCCGTGCGGTAGGGCCGCCCCGCCTCCACCGCCGGCTTCGTGCGGCGGCTCCGGAGCGCGCTCGTCCGCGGACCCGCTCGCCATCGCGCCCGGTGTCGCGGAGGGAGGGATCGGGGCGAGGCCTCCGGGCCGCTCGCCGTCGCGGCGCTCCGCCTCTCGGCGGTCCGGGACGCGCGGGTCGCGGCCGTTGCGCACGAGATCGCGGCGGTCGCCCAGACGGCTGTCTCGGCGCGGCTCCTCGACGAACGCCGCCGCCTCCGGCCATCGGCAGAAGATCATCTTGCCCGCCGTCGTCTGCAGCACGCTCGTCACGCTGACCTCGATGGTCCGGCCCAGCGCCTTCTTGGCCTGGTCCACGACCACCATGGTGCCGTCGTCGAGATAGCCCACGCCCTGGCCCTGCTCCTTGCCTTCCTTGATGATGAAGACCTTCATCAGCTCGCCGGGCAGGACCACGGGCTTGAGCGAGTTCGCGAGCTCGTTGATGTTGAGCACGGGCACGCCGCGGAGCTGGGCGACCTTGTTGAGGTTGAAGTCGTTGGTGACGATCTTGCCGCCGAGCTTGCGCGCGAGCTCGATGAGCTTCAGGTCCACTTCGCGGATCTCCGGGAAGTCCGTCTCCACGATCTGCACGGCGACCCCGGCCATCTTCTGCATCTTCTGCAGGATGTCGAGGCCGCGGCGGCCGCGGTTGCGCTTGAGGCTGTCCGAGGAGTCCGCCACCTGCTGGAGCTCCCGCAGCACGAACTGCGGCACCACCAGCGTGCCCTCCAGGAAGCCCGTCTCGCAGATGTCGGCGATTCTCCCGTCGATGATGACGGAGGTGTCGAGCACCTTGTACTGATGGAGCCGGCTGGAATCCCGGAAGGCGGCGATGATGCGGGCGGGCTCGAACCACTCGCCCTTCTGTCCGCCGATGACCACGCCCATGTATCCGAGGAACACGACGACCAGGGCGTGCACGAAGTGCTCACCGATGATGTCGAGGCCGTCCAGCGCTCCCCAGACCATCCGCGCCCCGAAGAGGCCGATCACGCCCCCGATGAGGGCGCCGATCATGTGGTGGCCCGGCACGGACCGGAGCTTTCGCTCCAGGCCCATCAGCCCTACGGCAGCGAGGATCCCGAGGGTGAGGCCGATCCAACGCTGGTTGGGGAAGGGCGCATAGACGTACCCGGAGTGGGCGAGGAGGACGAGCACGAGGACTCGGACGAGGACGAGCCACATAGGGGGACCTCTGGAGCGCCGTAAAGGACGGCGGCCCGTAACGGAGAATGAATGATCCGCATGGTCGGGGCCAAATATACAGATACCGGGCGCTCGGGGCCAGTCACTCCGCTTCCAATCGCTCCAGCGCCTCCTCGAGCGTGCTCACCCCGACGAGCTGGATGCCGTCGACGTCCTCCGGCACGTTGCGCGCGGGCAGGATGCAGCGCGTGAAGCCCATCTGCGCGGCCTCGCGCACGCGCAGGGCGGCCTGCCCGGTGCCCCGCACCTCTCCCCCCAGGCCGACCTCGCCGAACACGACGGTACGCGCGGGGAGCGGGCGGTTGCGGAACGACGAAGCGACGGCGGCCGCGACCCCCAGGTCGGCCGCGGGCTCGGAGACCTCCAGTCCTCCGGCCACGCTCACGAAGACGTCGTCGCCGAGGAGCTGCAGGCCCACGCGCTTCTCGAGCACGGCCATGAGCAGCGTCGTGCGATTGGCGTCGAGGCCGATGGCCATGCGACGCGGATTTCCGAACGAGGTCGGCGAGACGAGGGCCTGGATCTCGACGAGCATGGGACGCGAGCCCTCGATCGTCGCCACCACCGCCGAGCCCGGCGACCCGGCCAGCCGCTCGGACAGGAACAGGGCGGAGGGATTCGGGACGGCCTGCAGACCCGCCCCCGTCATCTCGAAGACGCCCAGCTCGGAGATCGCGCCGAAGCGGTTCTTGACCGCGCGCACGATGCGATGGTGCTGGTGCTTCTCGCCCTCGAAGTAGAGCACGGTGTCCACGATGTGCTCGAGGGACTTCGGGCCGGCCAGCGCGCCGTCCTTCGTGACGTGTCCGATGAGGAAGGTCGTGATCCCCCGCCCCTTGGCCAGCATCAGGAGCTGCGTCGCCACCTCCCGCACCTGGCTGATGCTGCCGGGGGCGGAGGGGAAGCGCGCCGAGTACACCGTCTGCACGGAGTCCACGACCAGGGCCGCGGGCTTGAGCTGATCCACCTGCTCGAGGATGCGCTCGAGGCTCGTCTCCGCCATCAGGAAGAGCCCGGCGCCGGTGATGCCGAGCCGCTCCCCGCGCATCTTGATCTGCCGCTCCGATTCCTCGCCGGAGACGTAGAGCACGGCCCCGCCCTGCCGGCCGAGCAGGTGCGCGACCTGCAGCAGCAACGTGCTCTTGCCGATGCCCGGCTCCCCGCCGATGAGGACCATGGAGCCGGGCACGATGCCGCCCCCGAGCACGCGGTCGAACTCGCCGATGCCGGACGGGATGCGCGGCGTGTCCGAAGCATCGACGACGTCGTACGGCTTGGGCCGGCCGCCGGCCTCGCTCAGAAGCGACGGCGCGCGGCCCTTGCTGGCCGCGGTGGGCACCTCCTGCCGCTCCTCGACGAAGCTGTTCCACTCGCCGCAGTCGGGGCACCGGCCCAGCCACTTGCTGCTCTCGAACCCGCACGCCTGGCAGCCGAAAACGGTCTTGAACTTCGGGGATGAGGCCATGGGCGCGAGTATGCGGTCAGGCCCGGACAAACGGGGACTGGACGGCGACGACCTGCCCTTTCTCGACGTAGACGCGGGGCACACGCGGCCCGATCCGCGTCACGACCTCCCAGGCGTTGGTGCCCGCCCAGTCCGCGACTTCCCAGGCCCCGGGCTGGTCGCCGACCAGGATGGCCTCGTCCCCCTCCGCGACCTCCGGCCGGTCCGTGAGGTCCACCATCGTCAAGTCCATGCACACCGTCCCGCGCACGGGCACGCGGCGGCCGCGCACGACGAGCTGGCCGCCGTCGCGCATGGCGTTCGTGCGGGGCACGCCGTCCGCATATCCGATGGGAACGGTGCCGATGCGCGAGGGCCGTGGCGCCACCCAGCGGCCGCCGTAGGAGACGCGCGTGCCTTCCGAGATGTCCTTGATGAGCGAGACGTCCGCGCTCACCGTCATGACCGGCCGCACGTCCACCTCCGGCGAGAGCGGCCGCGGCCGAAGGCCGTAGAGAAGGAGGCCCGGGCGGACCAGCGTATGCGTCGGCCGGTACAGCGCCAGACCCGCGCTGTTGCAGGCGTGGACGTACTTCGGGCGGATCCCGCGCTGGTGGAGAGCGGCCACCGCCTCGTCGAAGCGATCGAGCTGGCGTGCGGTGGCCTCGCGGTCCTCGTCCGCGTTGGCCAGGTGGGTCATCACCCCTTCGAGCTCGAGGCCCTTCGCCTCGGTGAGCCGCTGGGCGGCCTCGACGAACGCGGCCGTGGTGAAGCCGAGGCGGCTCATGCCCGTGTCCACCTTGAGATGGACGGACAGCGGGCGGCGGCCTTC
>WNFI01408879.1_pt1 | contig 18086 bp, 13 predicted proteins | sample 5400471 | NCBI WGS metagenome assembly WNFI01 (sample SAMN13153348, study PRJNA577476) | soil metagenome | isolation source: 100 cm saprolite on Douglas fir-dominated hillslope | place: USA:California | collected 2013-09-17 | reverse complement strand
AAGGAGTACGGCCTGATCGACGAGGTGGTGCTCAAGAAACTGGCAGCGGCGCCCAAGTAGGCTCATCTCCGACGCTAAAGGGGGTCGCCCGACAGCACGTCGAGTGCTCGCGCCAGTTGCGTATCTTTTCCGGCTGCATAGCGGAAATCGAACGGCACCTCGATGTCGGGCACGACGCCGCGCCCTTCGAGGCGCTCACCATCGACCCGCGCGTCGGACACCGCGAGCAACAGAAGCGAGCCGTCGCTGAGACAGAAGGGCCTCCCGAAGGTGTACGCGCCCGCGGTGCGCTCGCCAACGAGCCGAGCCAGGCCGTGCTTCTTAGCGCCGTAGGCGATGGTCTCCTTGCCGCTACGCGTACCGCCGTTCACCAGCAACACCGCCGGCTTGCGGATTTGTTGGTCGAACAACTGCGTCTTCCCGTCGCGAGCGATGGATTCGAGCAGGGGCACATCGCGCCAAAAGATCCCCAGGTAATTCCCATGGGCGCCGCCCCAACCGTCGCGCACATCAAGGATGAAGCCGTCCACAGCTGCGGCGTTGGACTTGGCGATTGCGTCCAGCACCACCTTCTGGAACTCGATGGTGGCCCAGGACCAGACGTGGATGTATGCGATGCGAAGGCCTTTGTGCTCGATGATACGCCAGCTGTCGGCCGTCGCCTGGCGGAGCTCGTCCTGCGGCCTCATCGACTGCGGCGTCACCAGCACCGAGATCGGAGGTCCGCCGGGCACCCGCTGGACCAACAGCGAGACCGTTTTGCCAGCTCGACCCGCAAATGCCTCGACCGGCGAAAAGGGCTGACCGTCGGCCGCCAGGATGCGATCGCCAAGCTTCAGACCCGCGGTGTCGGCCGGGCCACCGACGAACACGCCACCGATGAACCACTCGGCCTCGACCTGCTTCCAGAAGACGCGGATGTCATCGCGCGCGATTGGAAAGCCCGGCGTCAGTTCCTTGGGGCAGACGCGTTGGAGCACGGGCTCGAAGAGCGAGGCCAGGTCCCAGTACGCGGGGTCCGCGCGTGGATAGTAGGCGGTGTGTGAGGTTTTGAGGCTGGCAACGAGCTTGCGGAGGACGGCGGCGCGCTCCGCGGCGGCGTGGGTAGCCGCGAACTCCTCGTGTGCTCGCACAACCGCAGCGCCCCAGCCCATCTGCTCAAGGCGCGCAGGGGAGTAGAACTTCTGCCCGACGATGCTGGCGATCTCATCGATGAGCCTGCCGGGCACGACTCGCCCGCCATCCGGTGTGCCTTGCGGGCTCGGCGCGCGCGGCGGTGGAGACTGGGGCGCTGCGCCCACAAGCGCGACCCACAAAAGCACTCCCGCGCACGAGCTGGTGGCCATGTTGGTCCCTCCTCGTCGTGGCGCGATTACCCTTCCATCAGATCGGGCATCCGCCCGCGCCTCGATACTTGTGCCCTCTCGAGCAAGTCCTCCACCCGTTATTTGCGCGTAGCATGATCGATCCCTCTCGCAGCTGCCTGATCAAGCTGCCTCGCAGCAAGACTTCGCCAGAGAGGGCCGCCTCCGGGTGGGACGGGCCCGCGCGCAGTTCGCGCTGCCGCGATCGCGCAAGCCCCACTCGCGCCACCGCCAGCGGCGCAAGACCCGCTCGCGCCACCACAACCCACCACAAGGCCGCCTCGCGCGACCCCAGCGCGGCCAGCGCGCATGTCCGAGCACGGGCCCGTCCCACCCGGAGGCGGCCCGATCGCTGCACCAAGCCGCGCTCAGGCAACCTCGAACAGGCCAGCCGCCCCCATGCCACCGCCAATGCACATCGTGACCACGACGAGCTTGACGCCGCGTCGCTTGCCCTCGATGAGCGCATGCCCGACCATGCGCGCGCCCGAAGTGCCGTAGGGGTGGCCGACCGCGATGGCGCCTCCATCGACGTTGAGGCGATCGTCGGGGATGCCGAGCCGGTCTCGGCAGTAGAGGACTTGCACCGCGAAGGCCTCGTTCAGCTCCCACAAGCCCACGTCCTCGGTCTTGACGCCGGCGCGCTCCAGCAGCCGCGGCACGGCGAAGACGGGCCCGATGCCCATCTCGTCCGGCTCGCAGCCCGCCACGGCGAAGCCGCGGAAGATGCCCAGCGGACGCAGACCGCGCTTCTCGGCGAGCTTTCCGTCCATCACCACGCAGGCCGAGGCGCCGTCCGAGAACTGGCTGGCGTTGCCCGCCGCGATCACGCCGCCTGGCAGCGCCGGCTTGATCTTGCTGACGCCCTCGTAGCTGGTGTCGGCGCGGATGCCTTCGTCGGCGGCGATCGTCACTTCCTTGGTGAACAGCCGGCCCGACTCCTTGTCGGCGACGCCCATCACCGTGGTCAGCGGAACGATCTCGTCCTTGAACCGGCCCGCCGCCTGCGCCGCCGCCGCGCGCTGCTGGCTGCGCACGCCGTACTCGTCCTGCTTCTCGCGCCCGATGCGGTAGCGCTTCGCGACCGTCTCCGCGGTCTGCAGCATGCTGTCGTAGATGGCGGGCTTGTGCTCGACCAGCCACGGGTCCGTCGCCATGTGGCGATTGCCCTCGTTCTGCACGCAGGAGATCGACTCCACCCCGCCCGCCACCAGCACGGGCACGCGGTCGACGATCACCCGCTGCGCGGCCATGGCGATGGTCTGCAGCCCCGAGGAGCAGAAGCGGTTGACGGTGGTCCCCGCGGCGGTAACGGGCAGGCCCGCGCGCAAAGCGATCTGCCGGGCGATGTTGCCCCCACAGGTCCCCTCCGGCAGCGCGCAGCCGATGAGCACGTCCTCGACCTCGGCCGGATCGACCTTCGCCCGCTCCACCGCCGCGCGCACCGCGTGGCCGCCCAGGGTCGCGCCGTACGTCAAGTTGAGGGCGCCGCGCCAGGACTTGGCCAGGCCGGTGCGGGCCGTCGAAACGATCACTGCGTCGGTCATGCGTCCCTCCCGGCGTCGTTGAACTTCTTTCCCTGCGCGGCGAGCCGCGCGAGCAACGGCAAAGGTTTCCAGAACCCCGGATCCGCGTGCGGGTTTCTCGCGAACCGCTCCATCGAGCGGACGACGTTGAAGAGGCCCACCTGGTCCGCATGGAACATGGGGCCGCCGCGGTAGGGCGGAAAGCCGTAGCCCGCGAGGTACACCAGGTCGATGTCGGAGGCGCGCAGCGCGATGCCCTCCTCGAGGATGGCCGCGCCCTCGTTGACCAGCGCATAGATGCAGCGCTGCACGATCTCCTCGTCCTCGATCTTGCGGCGCGGGATGCCGGCCTCCTTCGAGTAGGCGACGATCAGCTGGTCCACCGCCGGGTCGGGGATGGCGTCGCGCTTGCCCGGCTCGTAGCGGTACCAGCCCGCAGAGGTCTTCTGCCCGAAGCGGCCCAGCTCGCAGAGGCGGTCGGGGATGATCTGCTTCTTGCGGTTCGGCTGCTCCGCGTAGTGCCGCTTGCGGATGTACCAGCTCACGTCGTTGCCAGCGAGGTCGCTCATCCGGAACGGCCCCATCGCCATGCCGAAGCTCTCCAGCGCCCGGTCGACCTGCCGGGGCAGGGCCCCCTCCTCGAGGAGGAACTGGGCCTGGCGCGCATACTTGTCGAGCATCCGGTTGCCGATGAACCCGTCGCAGACGCCGGACACCACGCCGGTCTTCTTGATCTTCTTCGACAGCGCCATGGCTGTCGCGAGCACGTCCTTGGCGGTGGCCTTCCCGCGCACGATCTCGAGCAGCTTCATCACGTTGGCCGGACTGAAGAAGTGAGTGCCGATCACGTCCTGCGGCCTTCGGGTGAAGGCGGCGATCTTGTCCACGTCCAGCGTGGAGGTGTTGGTGGCGAGGATGGCGCCCTGCTTCATCACCTCGTCGAGCTTGCGGAACACCGCCTCCTTGACCGCCAGGTCCTCGAACACCGCCTCGATCACGATGTCCGCCTGCCCGACCTCGGCGTAGCTCAACGTGGGCCGGATGAGGGCCATCCGCTCCTCGACCTGGGCGGCGGTGAGCTTCCCCTTCTTTGCGCTGTTCTCGTAGTTCTTGCGGATGGTGGCGAGGCCCTTGTCGAGCGGCTCCTGCTTCGCCTCCAGCATCGAGACCGCGATGCCGGCGTTGGCGAAGTTCATCGCGATCCCGCCGCCCATGGTGCCGGCGCCGATCACCGCCGCCTTCTTGATCGGTCGCGGCGGCGTGCCTTCGGGCACGTCGGGGATCTTGGAGGCCGCGCGCTCCGCGAAGAAGGCGTGCCGCAGGGCCAAAGACTCGCTGGTCAGGAGGAGCTGCGTGAACAGCTCGCGCTCGATGCGCAGCCCTTCCTCGAACGGCTTGGACACCGCGGCCGCCACCGCGTCGATGCACTTGGCCGGCGCCGGATATCCCTTGGCCACCGCGGCCACCGTGTTGCGGGCGAACTGGAAGAAGCCTTCCGCCTGCGGGTAGTCGATGACCGCATCGCGCACCAGCTTGAGCGGCCGCTTGGTGGCGACCGCCTTGCCCGCGAAGGCCACCGCCGCCTTGAGCAGGTCGCCCTCGACGATCTCGTCGAAGAGCGCGGTGCCGCGGAGCTGTTCCGCTGCGGCTGGGGTGCCGGAGACGATCATGTTCAGCGCCGTCTCCACCCCGACCGTGCGCGGCAGTCGCTGCGTGCCGCCCGCGCCCGGCAGGATGCCCAGCTTCACCTCTGGCAGGCCGATCTGCGCCGAAGGCGCCGCCAGCCGGAAGTGGCAGGCCAGGGACAGCTCAAGGCCGCCACCCATGGCGACGCCGTGGATCGCCGCGACCACCGGCTTCTCGCTCCGCTCGATGGCGGCGATCAGCGTCGCAAGCGATGGTTCTGCCAAGACCTTGGGCGAGCTGAACTCCTTGATGTCGGCTCCGCCGGAGAAGACCTTCCCAGAGCCGATCAGCACCACCGCGCTCACCGCCGGGTCGACCGCGGCCCGGTCGAGCCCCGCAAGGATGCCGATGCGCAGCTCATGGGCGAGGCCATTCACCGGCGGATTGTCCAGCGTGATGACGGCGACTCCGCTGTCCACAGCGTAGCTCGTTGCGCTCATGTGCCCTCGGTTCCCGTGCTCTTGCGGACGAAGTTCTCCAAGTGGTGCGCGGTGTCCCCGAGCGACAGCTCGAGGATCGAGAGCCGCTTGAAGTAGTGGCTCACGTGGAACTCGTCGGTCATTCCCATGCCGCCGTGGAGCTGCACGGCCTGCTGTCCGACGAAGCGGCAGGCCTGCCCCACCACCACCTTGGCGGCGGAGAGGTCGCGCGCGCGCAGGGCCGCGTCCTTCTCGGAGACGCGGACCGCCGCGAGGTAGCTCATCGAGCGGGCCTGCTCCACGTGCATCAGCATGTCGACCATGCGGTGCTGCAGCGCCTGGAACTTGCCGATGGGCACTCCAAACTGCTTGCGCGTCTTCGCGTACTCGACGGTCGCGTCGAAGACGGCCTGCAGCGCGCCCACCGCCTCGGCGCAGAGGGCGGCGGTACCCACCTCCCAGGCCGACGACAGCCCGGGCAGCGCGCCTCCTTCGGGGCCGAGCAAGGAGGCGCGCGGGACGCGCACCTCGCGCAGCACGAGGTCGGAAGCGCGCTGGCCATCGAGCGTCGGATACGTCTCCAACGAGACGCCGCCCGCATCGCGGGGAACCAGGAAGAGTGAAATGCCCGCCTCGTCCGCGGGCTTGCCGGAGGTCCGCGCCGAGACGAGCAGCAGATTCGCCGAGGACGCGTGCAGCACCACCGCCTTGCGGCCTGTGATCACGAACCCGTCGCCGTCCCGCTTCGCAGAGGTGGCGACCCGCTGCAGATCGTAGCGGGCCTCGGCCTCGCCGTGCGCGGGCACCGCGATCAGCTCGCCCGCGGCGAGCTGCGGCAACAGCGTCTCTTTCTGGCTCGCGGAGCCCAGCTCGCGCAGCAGCACGGTGGCGAGGATGGCGCTGGGCAGGTAGGGCTCGAGCAAGAGGCCGCGGCCGATCCCGTTCATCGCCAAGAGCGTCTCGATCGCGCCGAAGCCCAGGCCGCCGTGCTCCTCCGGAACCAGAACGCCGAGGAGCCCCAGCTCCGCGAGCTTCGCCCATACCTCGCGGCTGAAGCCGTCCGCGGACTTGCGGATGGCTTTGCGCGCCTCGAAACCGTACTCGCGCGCGACGAAGCGCTGGACGGTGTCGGCGAGCTGCTCCTGCTCCTTGGTCAGATCGAAGTCCATCGCGTTTTCCGGGAGACCGTCAGAGGCGGAGGATCCACTGCGAGACGATGTTCTTCTGGATCTCGTTCGAGCCGCCGTAGATCGACGTCTTGCGCAGGTTGCAGTAGGTCGGCCCGAGCGGCGCGGCGTATGCCGGCCCCACCAGCGCACCGTCCTCCTTCTGGAACGGAATCGCGTAGGGACCCACCGCCTGCATCATCAGTTCCGAGAGGGCCTGCTGGATCTCGGTGCCCTTGATCTTGAGCAGCGAGGCCTCGGGGCCGGGCGCCTTGCGCGCGGCGTCGGCCGAGATCACGCGGAGGTTCGTGATCTCCAGCGCCATCAGCTCGATCTCCACCTGCGCGATCCGCGCCGCGAAGAGGGGGTCCTCGGCGAGCGGCCTGCCGTTGCGGCTCTCGCTCGCGGCGATGCGCTTGAGCCGCCGGAGCTGGCGCTTGGAGATTCCGACGCCGGCGATGTTCGTGCGCTCGTGCCCGAGGAGGAACTTGGCGTACGTCCAGCCCTTGTTCTCCTTGCCAACGACGTTCTCGACCGGGACGTTCACGTCCTCGAACCAGACCTCGTTGATCTCCGCGCCTCCGTCCATGGTGACGATGGGGCGCACGGCGATGCCCTTGGTCTTCATGTCGATCAGCAGGAAGGAGATGCCCTCCTGGGCCTTGGCTGCCGGATCGGTCCGCACCAGGCAGAAGATCCAGTCGGCATGCTGGGCGAGCGTGATCCAGGTCTTCTGGCCATTGACCACGTAGTGGTCGCCCTGGCGCACGGCCGAGGTCTTGAGCGAAGCCAGATCCGAGCCAGAGCCGGGCTCGGAGTAGCCCTGGCACCTGTACTGGCGGACGGGGTCCCAGCCGGTGCCGCCGAACTCATTCGGCCAGTTGGGCGCGCCCCACCCCCGCGCGGCGAGGAGTCGGTGCCAGCCGACGTTGTCTTCCTTGGAAAGGTGCAGCCCCTCGAGGACCTTGCGACGCGTCTCCGCGGGCACGCTGCGCCGCAGGAAGGCCCGCACCTCTTCGCGGAACGCCTGCTCCGCTTCGGTGAAATTGAGGTCCATGGCATGTCCATATCCCCGGCCCCTGGCGGGTTCAAGGGCGGGTGCATCGGGGGCCAGAATGAGCTAGAGCCACGGACATGAGCACCGCGACCCCGGCCAGCCCCACCGCGAACACCGAGGGGCGCTTTTCCTGGGACGATCCATTCTTTCTCGAGGACCAGCTCTCCGAAGAGGAGCGGCGCATCCGCGACCAGGCCCGTGCCTACGCGCAAGACAAGCTGATGCCGCGCGTGCTGGAGGCGAACCGGCACGAGCGCTTCGACCGCGCGATCATGAACGAGATGGGCGAGCTGGGCCTGCTCGGCTCGACCCTGCACGGCTACGGCTGCGCCGGTGTGAACTACGTCTCCTATGGCCTGATCGCGCGAGAGATCGAGCGGGTGGACAGCGGCTACCGCTCTGCGATGAGCGTGCAGTCGAGTCTGGTGATGTGGCCGATCTCCGCGTACGGCACCGAGGAGCAGAAGCAGCGCTGGCTCCCGAAGCTCGCCACCGGCGAGGCGGTGGGTGCCTTCGGCCTCACCGAGCCCAACCACGGCTCTGACCCGGGCAGCATGGAGGCGCGCGCGCGCAAGACCTCCGCGGGCTTGGTGCTGCGCGGCGAGAAGACCTGGATCACCAACTCGCCCATCGCCGACGTCTTCGTCGTCTGGGCCAAGGACGACGCCGGCAAGATACGTCGGCTGGCACCGACTCCTCGCCGCGCGGGGGTGGGGCGCGCCCAACTGGCCGAATGAGTTCGGCGGCACCGGCTGGGACCCCGTCCGCCAGTACACGCTCGATCGCAAGCAGTTCGGCAAGCCCCTGGCCGCAAACCAGCTCATCCAGATCAAGCTCGCCGACATGCAGACCGAGATCGCGTTGGGTCTTCAGATCGCGCTGCGCCTGGGCCGGTTGCTCGACGAGGGTCGCGCCGCGCCGGAGATGATCTCGCTCGTCAAGCGCAACTCGTGCGGGAAGGCGCTGCAGATCGCGCGCACCTCACGCGACATGCACGGCGGCAACGGCGTGTCCGACGAGTTTCACGTCATCCGGCACGTGATGAACCTCGAGGCGGTCAACACCTACGAGGGCACCCACGACATCCACGGGCTCATCCTCGGGCGCGCGCAGACCGGTCTGTCCGCGTTCTGACGGTTCAGCTCCGCCAGGATGGGTCGACGCGGTCGAGCTTGCGCAGCAGCGCCGGCCACGCCAGCGCACCGGCGCCGACGCCCTTGGTGACCTCGCGGGATTGCGCGGCGGCGGAGGCGATGAGGCGGGGATCGATCTCGATCAGCTCCGCGCCCCCGGCCTGCGCCCGCACCTGGATGGAGCAGGCCGCCTCGAGCACGTACATGTTGACGAACGCCTCTCCCGCAGTCTTGCCGATGGCGAGGAGCCCGTGGTTGCGCAGCATCAGCATGGGCTTGCGGCCGAGGTCCCGCACCAGGCGCGGCTTCTCGTCCTCCTCGAGCGCGAGGCCCTCGTAGTCGTGATAGGCGAGCCCGCCCAAGACCAGCATCGCCTGCTGCGAGATCGGCAGGAGCCCCTTTTTCTGCGCCGAGACGGCGACGCCATTCTTGCTGTGCACGTGCAGGACGCAGAGCGCGTCTTCGCGGGCCGCGTGGATGGCGCTGTGGATGGTGAAACCGGCGGGATTGATCGGATACGGCGAGTCGTCCACCTTCGTGCCCTGCAGATCGACCTTCACCAGGCTGGAGGCGGTGATCTCGTCGAAAGTCATGCCGTAGGGGTTGATGAGGAACTGATGCTCGGGGCCGGGCACGCGCGCCGAGATGTGCGTGAAGATCAGATCGTCCCAGCCGTAGAGCGCGACCAGCCGGTACGCGGCTGCGAGGTCGAGTCGGACCTTCCATTCGGTGTCGTTCATCGCGCTCCTCCCGCCACGGCCCGATCGGGGCCGGCCGGCATTCCGCCCTTGTCCGAGACGTAGAGCGACCGGCGCGGCCGGGCGAAGACGCGCCGCACCATCGGCTCGAAGAAGGCGAGCGGCAGCGTCTCGGCCCTGGGGTCGAAAGCCGGCCCGTCGTACTTCGCGCAGAACTCCTCGGTGCGCGCGAACCAGCGGTGCCCGCGGAACTGCTCGCGCAGGTCCCGGTCGAGGCCGAGGTGGTGAAAGAAGAAGTAGCCCTGGAAGATGCCGTGCTTCTCGACCATCCAGAAGTTCTCCTCCGAAACGAAAGGGCGGAGGATGGCGGCGGCGATGTCCGCGTGATTGTAGCTGCCCAGCGTATCGCCGACATCGTGGAGCAGCGCGCAGACCACGTATTCCTCGTCGCGCCCGTCGCGGTGGGCGAGCGTCGCGGTCTGCAGCGAATGCGTCAGACGATCGACCGCGAAGCCGCCGCAGTCGCCCTCGAGCAGCGCGAGGTGCGCGAGCACGCGGTCCGGAAGCTTTCCCGCGAAGGAGCCGAATTGCGAGCCGATGATCTTCCAGTCCTCGGCCGTGCTCGCCTCCATGGTGGTGAACGTGGCCCGGTCGCCTTCTCGGAGCGGTGCATCCACGGCGTGCCCCTTTCGGGTCTTTGCCGCCCGGTGCAACGGTCCCCGGACGCGGCGCGCCCCTGTGCGGCGAGACCCTACCTCGGCGGGGCGGCGAAAAAAAGCGAAGGCCCGGCGGTCCCCCCATGGGCGCCAGGCCTTCACCTTGGACAAGAGCAACACGCGTGCCGCCGGCAGCGGAGAAAAACCCGAATGAATCTAGGATCGGCTCGATGGTGAGCTGCCGCACGCGAAGTGCAGGGATTGCACGAATCGTGCGGGCGCTACGCCCGGCGCTACGCACGCGCCATAGCTGCCCGCCCGGCGATCGAATGTTCCCGTGGTCCGAGATCATCCGACACCCCGCTACAGCATGGATTGCGGGTGGTTGATTCTGCCCCCGAATGGAAAGCGTTCATCTATCCGTTTGCGGCTTCGCGAGGCCGCGGCCATGTTATCACCGCCCGCACCATCAGCTCGAACGAGGAACCGGAATGCTCACGATCGGCCGAAAGATGTTCGCCGCTTTTGCCCTGATTATCCTGATGGTGCTGGGCGTCGCAGGATGGTCGAACTCGACGACGACGAAGCTCAACCGCGCGCTCGTGGAGGAGCTGCAGAAGCGGGAGGCCGTGATGCGCCTCGCGCACGAGTCCCTGGAACAGTTCGAGTATGCGGGACGGACGCACTTCGTCGGCTACCTGGTCGCGGGAAAGACCGTCACCAAGGAGTCGCTGCAGACACCGGAGAAGGCGCAGAACAGCGTCATCCTCAGCGACCAGTTCAAGCGCTTGCAGACGATCGCGGTCCTGCCGAAAGAAAAAGAGAAGGCCGTCGCCATCGACGGCGCGCGCAAGGCATGGCTCGACGCGCGCGTTCAATCCGAACAGCTCCTCTTTGCCGGCAACAGGGACGGGTTCAACGAGGCGGTGAAGCAGCGGATGCTGCCGGCGCTCCTCGGGTACCGGACCGCCATCCTCGGAGTCGTCACCCTCCAGGAGGAGATGCAGCAGCAGGCGTTGGCGCAGGCCGAGATCGCGTTCGCCCGCGTCCGGAACTTGACGTTGGCGGCGATGCTCGGCATCTGCGCCCTCGCGGCGCTCGTGGGCTGGTTGCTCTCGCGCGGCATCGTGCGCCCGCTGGGCAAGGCGGTGGACCAGGTGCAGCGCATCGCCGAGGGCGACCTCACGGTGGAGGTGCCGGTCACCTCGAAGGACGAGCTCGGCACGCTGCAGGCCGCGATGAGGATGATGGTCGCGAAGCTCACCGAGGTCATCGCGGAAGTGCGCAGCGGCGCCGGCGCGCTCACGTCCGCCTCCGCGCAACTGTCGTCGACCGCGCAGAGTCTCTCGGAGCGCACGAGCGACCAGGCCGCCTCCGTCGAGGAGACCACGACGAGCCTCGAGGAGATGAGCGCGTCGATCGCGCAGAATGCGGAGAACAGCCGCAAGACGGCCGAGCTCTCGGCCCTCGGCGCCAAGGACGCGGAGGAGAGCGGCCGCGCGGTGCAAGAGACCGTCTCGGCGATGAAGGCGATCGCCGCGCGCACCTCGCTGATCGAGGACGTGGGGTACCAGACCAACCTGCTCGCGCTCAACGCGGCGATCGAGGCGGCGCACGCGGGCCAGCACGGCCGCGGCTTCGCGGTGGTCGCCGCCGAGGTGCGAAAGCTCGCCGAACGCAGCCAAGCGGCGGCGGTCGAGATCGGCGAGGTGGCCAAGCGCAGCGTGCTGATCGCCGAGCGGAGCGGCAAGCAGCTCGCCGACATGGTGCCCGGCATCCACGCGTCGGCGGAGCTGGTGGCGGAGGTCGCTGCCGCCTCGCACGAGCAGTCCGCGGGCGTCCTCCAGGTGAACAAGGCGATGGCGCAGGTCGACCAGGCCACCCAGGGCAACGCGGCGGCCGCGGAGGAGCTGGCCTCGACCGCGGCGGAGGTGAACGCGCAGGCCGACGCGCTCTCCGGGCTGACCGCATTCTTCAAGCTGCCGGCCGCGACCGATGCAATCAGCGGGTGAGATTCGATCTCGAGGGTAGGCCCAACTCTCCCTGGCGAGACCTCACGAGTCGTGAGCGGGCATCCCGCCCTTGGCCACCTCTCGGCAGACCGACGCATTTCCGAGCCAGGACTAGTGGTGGAATTTTGAAGCGCCGCTTGACTTCTCATCCAGCAGCAATCAGAGGTTCATATCGAAACCTTCGATATGAGGTCCCCGGCATGAGAACGGTGTTCGCGCGGAGCCAGACGCTTTCTGTACTCGCTGTCCTGATGTTCGCCCTCGCGGCCAGAGCGGATGGAGGCGACGACGACAGCAATATCGACAATGCCGGCGAATCGGACGGGGCCCAGTGGCTGCTCTCGCCGAAATCCGGGCCGTCGGACGATCGCGGCGGCGAATGGGGCGACGAGGGCCGGTGGTTCACGGCGTGGTCCAATTCGATCTCGGTCCGGCTGAAGACCACCTCCGCGGCGCCGAACTACGCCCCGAACGCGTCCAACAGCACGGTGCGCGTGCTGGTGCGGCCCACCATCGCGGGCAGCGGGCTTCGGATCAAGCTCGAGAACACGCTCGGCAAGTCTCCCGTCGTCTTCTCGGCGGCGTTCGTCGGCCAGGCCGGCACGGGCGCCGCGATCGCGCCCGGCACGAACCGGCCGCTGACCTTCCAGGGGCAGCCGGGCCTCCTGCTCCAGCCCGGCGAGGGCGCTTACAGCGATCCGCTGCCCTTCCCGGTCCAGCCTTTCCAGCGGCTCGCCGTCAGCGTGAACGTCGTGTCCGCCGCGGAAGTCAGCGCGCACTCGCTCGGCCTGGCCACCACCTACATCTCCCCGGGCCCCGTCGGCAGCAGCGAGTCCGACGCGGGCTTCACGCCGGTCAATCAGGACGCGGGCACCTTCCCCATCTACTGGGTCGCCGCCGTCGACGTGAAGTCGGGCACGGCCGCGGGCACCATCGTGACCTTCGGCGACTCGATCACCGACGGCCGCTGCAGCTCGCGCGATCCGGTGACCGGCGTCATCTACCCGGACCAGTACAACCGCTGGACGGACCTGCTCGCGGCGCGCCTCCAGGCGCTCTACGGCAAGAGGGCTCCCGCCATCGCGAACGAAGGCATCGCTGGCAACCGAGTCGCGGCGCCCACCGGCCCCACGAACTATGCCGGCACCGGCCCCGCGGCGCTGGACCGACTCGACAACGACGTGCTGAGCCGCGCCGGTCTCCGCTGGGTCGTCTTCTTCGAAGGCACGAACGACATCTTCGGCGGCTCGGACGCCGCCACCCTGATCGCCGCCATCCAGCAGGTCATCGACCGCGTGCACGCGAAGGGCGTCCCGATCATCGGCTCTCCCGTCATCCCGCGCGGCAAGACCACCTCCGCGCCCGGATGGAGCCCTTCGATGGAAGCCGTGCGCCTCCAGGTCAACCACTGGATCCGCACCCGGGCCAACTTCGACGGGATGATCGAGTTCCCCGCTCTGATGCAGGGCCCGATCGACGCCGTCTCCGCGTCAGAGACCATCTGGCGCGACTACTCCTGCTTCGACAACACGCACCCGAACAAGACCGGCTATCAGGCGATGGGTAGCTACGTCGACCTGGGGCTCTTCAAGATCGAGCAAGATTGGTAGAGCAGTTCAGTCCGCCACCTCGGACCGCTTGCGCGGACGCGGCAGCCCATACTCGGCGATGCGACTGATCAGCGTGCGCCGCGACATGCCCAAGAGCGCCGCCGCCTCGGTCTGGTTGCCGCCGCAGGCGGCGAGCGCCTCGACGATGCGCTGGCGCTCCTGCGCGAGCAGCTCCTCGCGCACCTGCCGCGGCAGGCGGCCGCGCAGGGCCTGCGGCACGCCCGCGGCCGGGTGAGCCGCAGGCGAGGCCAGCGAATCGGCCGGCGCAGGAGGCCGCGCTGCGTGCGGGGACGCCTGCGCCGCAGCGCCCGCCTGTACGGGCGGTGGGGTCAGCTCGCGCCGCGCGAAGTGCGCGCTCATCTTCTCGGTGGGCATGTGCGCAAGCGAGATGGCATTCGCGTCGCACAGCACCACCGCCCGCTCGATCACGCTGCGCAGCTCGCGCACGTTGCCGGGCCAGGGATAGGAGCGCAAGAGCGCGAGCGCCTCCACCGTGCAGGCAGGCACCGCCGCGCGGCGCATCCGCGCGCACGCCTCCGCGATGAAGCGCGCGACCAGCCCGGGGATCTCCTCGGGCCGCTCGCGCAGCGGCGGGATCAGCACGCTTGCGCCGTTCAGGCGGAAGTACAGATCCTGGCGGAAGCCGCCGCGGACGATCTCGCGCTCCAGGTCGCGGTTGGTGGCGGCGACGAAGCGCACGTCGATGGCGATGGGCTTGAGGCCGCCCACCAGCCGCACCTTGCGCTCCTCGAGGACGCGCAGGAGCTTCACCTGAGTGGGCAACGGCATGTCGCCCACTTCGTCGAGGAAGACGGTGCCGCCCTCGGCCGACTCGAGCAAACCCTGCTTGCGCTCCTGCGCGCCGGTGAAGGCCCCGCGCTCGTGGCCGAAGAGCTCGGATTCGAGCAGCGATTCACTCAGCGCGGCGCAGTTGAGGCGCACCAGAGGCCGGGCCGCGCGCGGCGAGTGGCGGTGCAGCGCTTCGGCGATGCGCTCCTTCCCGACGCCGGTCTCGCCCAGCACCAGCACGCTGATGTCGCTCGCGGCGATGCGCTCCACCAGCCGATGCACGTCCTGCATTGCCGGCGAGCGCGCGAGCGACGGCTCGGGCAGCTCGACCACGGGGCCCGCGGCGCCGGCGGGCGGCGCCGCGGCGATGATCAACCCGGAGGCGTCGTGTCCGTCGCGCGGATAGGAGGCAAGCCCGATCCGCGGCGCGGGTCCCAGGCGCGAAAGGGTCTGCCGGAGGCGCTTGATCACCACCTGCGCCTGTTCGGGTGTCGTCTCGCAGAGCAGGAGCTCGTACTCGGAGGGGCCGTACGCCGCGATCACGTCGACCACCCGGGTCGAGCTGGCGAGCCCGGCCTCCACCTCGCTCGGCGCGCCCGCGGGGACCTGCACCCGCAGCAGCGTGAACACGCTGCGGTTGCGGTCGGCGCGGTGGCACTCCTCCTCGACGCGCTGCTCGAAGTAGCTCTGCGAGGCGATCCGGCGCGGAGCCGGGCTGTGCCGCCGCTCGAGCATGATCTGCACGGCGCCCATCTGCACCAGCTCGCCGGCGGCCAGCTCCAGCGAGCGCCCCGCCACGAGCGGCTCGCCGCGCACCATCGCCGCCTGCGCGCCCAGCCGCTCGATGCGCACCTGGGGACCCAGGTGGAGGCGCAGGTGGTGCGGCGCCACCGAAGCATCGGCGACGCGCACCTCGCACTCGAGCGCGCTGCCGACCGTCACCGTACCCGAGTTGGGCAGCGCGTGGGTGGCGAAGGCACCTTCGCTGATCACGTACAACCGCAAGCCGTCTCTCCTCCGGTGACAGCGCGAGCGTACAAGACACGCGCGCCGCCGACCAACTCCTGACCGCCGAAGCGAGCGGGCACCGTTTTTAGCCGCCTTCCAGCGCGCGGGCGGTGGCGATGAACGAGTTGCTGCCCGTCGACAGCCAGGCGTCGAAGTCGACGAGGGGCCCGCCCACCACCTCGGGCGTGCCGCTCAGATCCGAGACGTCGGCGCGGTCGGCGTGCACCTGCACGCGCGCGTAGGGCGCAACCGACCCGGCCAGCTGCCGGGCCACCGCGACGATCTTTCGCATCTCCGCGAGCCGATCCTCGGCCCGGTCGGCCAGCACCGCCGTGCCCACCACCACCGTCCCGGTCTGCAGGAAGAGGCGCAGTCCGGCGGCGCCGAGCGTCGCTTCCACGTCATCGAGCAGCGTGGGGATGCCGCCCCCCACGGCGAAGGGCTGCAGCTCGACGAAGACCGCCGCAGCGTCGGCGCTGCGCCACCGCTGCGGCGGGGCCTCGCCCGCCGCCTCTCGCAGCGCATCGAGGAAGGCCCGCGCCGACTGGAAGCGGCGGCTCGAGCCCTTCTCCAACGCGCGCAGGACCACCGCGTCGAGCGCGGGCGGCACCGGCGCGAAGCGGCTGGGCGGCGGCGGCACCGCCTCCAGGTGCAGCCGCTCGATCTCCGCTGGGTCGGCGGACTCGAACGGATAGCGCGCGGTGAGCATGAAGAAGAGCATGGCTCCGAGCGCGTAGACGTCGGCGCGCCCGTCCACCGCCTCGCAGCGCACCTGCTCCGGCGACATGGCGATGGGCGTTCCCAGGCGCTGGCCCACCGCGGTGAGGCCCGGCTGGCCCGCCTCCGGCTGCAGCAGCTTGGCGATTCCGAAGTCGATGAGCTTCACTCCGGCCCCCTCGCCGTGGAGCACGATCACGTTGCTCGCCTTCAGGTCGCGGTGCACCACCCCGGCCTCGTGCGCCGCCTGCAGCGCGGAGCAGACCGGCTCCAGCAGCGCGCGCGCCTCCTGCGCCGACAGCCGCCCGCGCCGGTCGACCATGGCGCGCAGGCTGGTGCCGTGCAGCAGCTCCATCACCGAATAGGGGCGGCCGTCGGGCAGCATGCCGATGTCGTGGACGTCGACGATGTTGCGGTGGCGGATGCGGTTGACCACCTGGGCCTCGCGGAAGAAGCGCTCGGTCATCTCGGCAGAACTGGCCAGCTCACGGTGGAGCACCTTGACCGCGGCTGGGCGCAGGAGGACGCGGTGTACGGCGGTGTACACGGTGCCGCAGCCGCCGGTCGCGATCTCCGCGCCGAGGCGGTACTCGCCGGCGAACATCCCCGGGCGCAGCGGCGCGGGATTGGAAAGCGGCGGGGCCCGCGGTCCGCCCATGCGCCGCGTGCTGTCGGGATCGTCGTGGCTGGTCATCCGCATCTCCGCGGTCCCGAAGGCCCCGCCTGCCCGGCCCTCGCCGCCATGAGCAGCGTCTGGGCGGCCAGGGTCGCGGCCTCGTCCAGCCGCGCGCCCGAGCGAAGGGGGTCGCCCTCGCAGTCGTGCGCGGCCGCCTCGTCGAGCAGGAGCTCGAGCCGGGCGGTCACGTCGCCCAGCTCGCAAGCGAGCCTCCGCGCGTGCGCGAAGTCGGCGAGCGCGTCGTGGAGCCGCCCCAGTCGCAACCGCGCAGCCGCCCGGCTGCTGAGCGCCAGGAGCCTGCGGGCCCGGTCCTGGCGCGGGAGGAGCGCCAGCGCGCGGCCAAAGGCCATCTCCGCCTCGAAGTGCTCGTGGCGCGCGCGGGCCTGTTCCGCGAGCCGCAGGTAGAGCATGGCCGCGCGCTCCGTCTCGCCGGAGGCTGCGAGGTGCAGCGCGAGCAACGGCGCGCGCACGGCCGGGACAAGCCCGGTTCGTGCGGCGTAGAAGAGCACCGCCGCCCGGTGCACGGCTCCGCGCAGCTGGGTGGGCGCGGAGGCGGCGATGGCTTCGCGCTGGAGCGGGTGCCGGAAGCGAACCGTCCCTTCGCGGGTGGAGACGAGCGCGCCGGCCGAGAGCAGCCGCGCGGTGGCGACGCCCGGGTCGAGACGCAGCTCGCGCGAGCCGATGCGCTCCAGCGCCGCGGCAACGCCCTCGATCTCCTTGGGCGAGACCTCTCCCCCCAGCAGGGCGACGAAGCGCAAGTGGGAGGCGAGGTCGGGCGGAAGCGCGTCCAGCTCGGCGGCAGCGGTCCAGTCCAGGAGGGGAAGCGGCGGCAGGCGCTCCAGCGCTCCGGCGGCGAGCTGGACGCCGCCTCCTGGCTGCTCGCGCACCAACCCCGCTCGATGCAGCGCGCGCGTCAGCTCAATGAGGCGCAACGGCACGCGCTGCGCCCGCTCCACGAGTTGCGCGACCTCCCGATCCGGCACCTCGCGGGCCGGCGCGAGGAGGCGCCGGCACAGCTCGGCGGCGCTCGTAGGGTCGAGCTCGTCCAGCCGATGCGTCCGCCGGACCGCCGCGCGCGCTCCGAAGGACCCGCGCGCCGAGGCGAAGGCGGGCCGGCCGAGCGCGCAGATCCAGATGGGCGCACGCAGATCGGCGCGGGCTGCTTCCTCCAGCGCGTCGAGCGCGGCGTCGTCGGCGAACTGGGCGTCGTCGAGCAACAGACAGAGAGGGCGCCGGCTCGCGCGGCGGCGCAGCGCCTCGCCCGCGGCGCGCATCCAGAGCGAACGCAGCGCCCCGGGAGCGGCAGCGGCGCCCTGCGGCGTGGCCTCTCCCGGAGGGAGAAGCCCGAGTGCGGAAGCGACCACGGGCCACCGGCCGGCACCCAGCTCCGCCTCACAGCGGGCGCGCGCAAGCCCCTCGCCGGCAGCCCGATCGAGGCCCAGCGCCGCCGCGGTGAGCGTGCGCAGCGCCCCGCCCGCGACCGGCTCGCGAACGCGCATCTCGAGCACGTCGGCCCCGGGAAGCTGCGCGCGGAGCCGCTCGACCAGGGCGGCGCAGAGATGGCTCTTG